>Ga0164310_10000163_pt1 | contig 33895 bp, 29 predicted proteins | sample GuaBasSedimGuay1_FD_121795 | JGI IMG/M metagenome (GOLD analysis project Ga0164310, IMG submission 121795) | Subseafloor sediment microbial communities from Guaymas Basin, Gulf of California, Mexico - Guay1, Core 4569-9, 0-3 cm | ecosystem: Environmental > Aquatic > Marine > Hydrothermal vents... | reverse complement strand
AATTTGGCAGTATACAATAATCTTTTGGCTTATGGCTTGAAGGGTAAGATTGGCTAGCATGCCTTCACTTCCACCATTAAAGAGAATGATTAAATAACCAAGAGAAATGAGAATTGTGGGAATAATTATCCAAGTCATACTTTTCGGGTAGTATTTTGCTTTGAGAATGGCAATGGCATAAAATAATAACGCAAAAAAAGTGGCAATAAAGGCAATGAAAGTAAATGTTCCGTGTGCAATTGGTTTTTTATCAACCGGAATTATTGCCAGGAAAAAATATCCAAGAGCACTAACAGTGCCCCCCAGCGTTCCAAGAGCACTTAATGCTCTTTCTGTTTTATTGGCTTTAAAGAAAGGTACAATTGCAAAGAATAGCGCTAATAGACTTAGCGAAATGAAACTTAAGGCGATTATAAAGAGTGTTCGGCTAATAAAATTGGTTGCGCCATCAAAAACGGTTGTTCGACCAAGATCACTAAAAAAATTGCTAAAGAAGAGATAGTGTGTTTTGGAGGGATCTTCTTCTGTCCCACCGGGATAAAAAACCATCGCCAAAGTGGTAAGAAGAAAGAAGAAAAAAGAGCTGAAAAAAGTGAAAAGAAAGGCTATTCTTTGAAAGTGGAACAACTTTTTCTCTTGAGTAATCGTCACAAAATGTCACCTTACTTTCCGGTAGTTAAGTCATTGTTATTTGTGTAACAGGTAGTTCAGTTGCTGATAGCTCTTTTCTTTGGAGATACCTGTAGACTCCAAAACCCAGAGCGGCGAAAATAGCTCCTTCAAGGTAGATTAATATGTTATGACCTAGGATTCTAATCACCCAATTAATATAATTGTCTTCTTGTAACGAACCTACGAGGGTGGCAATTGCAAAGAGAAAAAATGCTGATGCCAAAGATATGTACAAATAGCCAAAAAATCTCGGGAATTCTTTGTGAGTGAAAATGGCAGCAATGAGGAAGATTGTTGCTACAAAGACGAGTGGCGCGGATGAATAGATTAAGCGATTGTGTAACTTCGCATGCACATCAATGGGATTGAAAGCAATTCCAATATATAGAATAGACGAGACAAAACCTGCTAGCGAACCAACAATGGCTAATATCAATGAAGGCCTTTTCTTTTTCAGAAGAAAGGGAAAAAGAATGTAATAATAAATCTGAAAGACACTCATAAGTGTTATACCAATCTGGAAAAAGAGCCTAGAAATAGTGTTGACCTGATCGTTGATAGCAATGCTTCTACCGAGATCGCTTGGAAAAGTCTCGAGAAAATTATAGCCAATAAAAAATTTATTAAATCGTGTTCCACCAGGATAATAAATAATTGCTAAAGTCAAAAAAAGAATGAACAGAAGACAACTCACACCGGTGAGTAAGAACATCAATTTTTTAACTTTAAACCAGAAAGGCAAAATTTTAACGGCTCCAAATTATTAATGAAAAAACAAATAGCTGATAGTTAATTAAAACTGTTTCTCTTAGTTGCAAATTGAAGTGAAAATTAGAGCGTGGAAGCAGTTTTTCGCTGCCCCACGCAAAACAGGAGATAGTCTTTTTTCTAAAAGGCGTGTTAATGGCAATAACACGCAGTACAAACAAAGGTTGTTCTCACATATAAATCAATTGGAATCATTCAGCTGTTAAGTAGTAAAGAACTAACGAAACTAGAGAACGAAGGGGTAATTTACTCTCTTTTTCTTTCCTCTTTTCTTTCAAACTCACTTAGCTATTTGATCTGATTCATTGATTATGAGTTCAGTTTCTATAAACTGTTCTTTTAAGGGTTTAATCTCTTCTTTTTTCTTCTCTTTTTTCTTCACAACTCTACTAATGATTAATGGCATCAATCCAGCAATGGGATAGGCTATCATTGCAACTGGAAAAATAACTGCTCCGATTGCATCAAAAACATATCCTCCGACTAGTGTGCCTGTTGCCCTCAAACCCCTTTGACCTGTTTGAATCATCCCTAGAATCTTTCCTCGATGTTTTGGTGGAATCCATTCAAATAAGAAGCTATTCCAAGCTGCTGATGGTGTCATTGCGAAGAGATATCTTACAATAAAGAATGTTGCTGTGAGGTAAAATAGTCCTGCTTGTCCGGCGAGCATTATCCCAACTGCAGCAGGGATAACAAGTGTCCAATAAATAACTACTATTAATCCTTTACCAATTCTTTCAGCAATAAAGGACATGAATAAATACCCTAGGGTCAGCACCACCCAATTAACTGAGTTCAGTAACCCCCAACCAATTTCTGTGAGATTAAACCGGCTGTACATATAGAGCCCAACAAAAGGAATAGCAATACCACTGGCAAATCCCATTAACATCCTGCCCGCGCCGAAACTTAGCTGAACAAACCATACTGAACGCTTTTTCTTCTCGTCGTCAAATTTCGTAAAGTCGTCGCCACTTTTTTCTGATAACTTTTGTGCATAGCGAATCTCTTCTTTTGGTGTCTCTTCTGCTTTAAGTTTCAAAAAGATTACCAGTACCCCGGCGATAAGCCCGAAACTTCCCATTATCAAGTAAATCCAGTTATAGTTCAAAGTTGTGATGTCATAAAGGGCCGTAAATGAGATGGGCGCAATAATGCTTGCCAATCCTCTTGCAATCATGTTCCAAGAAAAACCTGCTGTTCGTTGTTCTCCCTTCTTCGTTTCATTTGCAATGAAAGCATTTGTTGATATCATCATAAGCAACTGCCCAATAGAGAATAAGCACCAAAAGAAGATTGAAAGGCCATAGAGCCTAACTCTGGGAAAAAGAAGTGCTGAGAGCAAAGAAGAGATTATTCCAATGATCATTGTTACTTTCTTAAATTGGATATCAACAATTATTCCCAGAAGGAAAACTACTCCCATAGCAGCAAAACCGCCAATGGATTGTATTAAACCATACTGAGCACTTGAAAGGCCCAAAATGTCATAAGAAAAGGGAATAAAAAGTGTTCGGAAGCCTTCACTAAAGATCCGGAAGAAAAAATTCACTATAATGATATTTCGCAATATGCCTAAATGGTCACCGGAACGGCTGGTCTGATTGGTAGGACTTCCTATGGACATTTTTCATTCTCAGTTAAAACTATTCAAAAAGGGTCTTTTCCCTATGAAAAAAAGGAAAAAGTAGCAGCACTGCAATTAGAGTGCTGTAAAGGATTCTACTGTCTTTTCGTTTAATCGTTTAATGACTTCCAGTAATAAATTCACAGCTTTTTCTACATCTTCAAGATCGAGAATGCCATAATGTGAGTGGATGTGTCGGGTAGGGATGCTTATGACTAAACTTGGGCAGCCTGCGCCGGTGAGGTGGATGATTCCTGCATCTGTCCCTCCTCGGGCTAGAATAGATAATTGGTAGTCTATGCCCAATTCTTCAGCAATGTCTATAACGAAATGCTTCAAATTGGGATTTGGCAGCATAGAACCGTCCGCAGTGAGAATTGAGGGGCCTTTTGACATCTCTGCTGGTGATTGGCTCTTCTCGACACCAGGAACATCTCCAGCAATATCAACCTCTATGGCAAAACCGACATCAGGTTTTATGACTTGTGCTGCGGTGCGTGCTCCTCGCAAGCCGACTTCTTCCTGTACAGTTGCAACGCCAAAAACTTGGTTTGGATGTTTGATCTTTTCTTCTTTAAGCCGACGCATCACTTCAGAAACGATAAACATACCAACCCGGTCATCGAAAGCTTTCGCAACACCTAATGTGACATCTCGCTCAATCTCTTTGCCGGTTTCTTCATCCTTTTCTATCCGTTTGCGTTTCCAGAGCTCGAATTTAGCGTCAGGAACGATGGGGTCACCAATCTTAACTCCAAGAGCTTTGACTTCTTTGTCGTTTTTGCAGCCAACATCAATGAACATTTTGTCTTTTGTTAACACTTTATTCCGTTCTTCAGAAGTGAGAATGTGGGGTGGTTTCGAGCAAATAACGCCCTTTACGAGCGTACCATCGCGAATTTTAATGAGCACCCGTTGGCTCAGCAACACCTGGTCCCACCAGCCCCCTAAAGGATTAAAAGTGATAAAACCACTTTTGTTTATCCCGGAAACAATGAAACCAACTTCATCATTGTGACCGGCAAGCATTATCTTTGGTCCTTTATCCCCTTTTTTAAAGATGATAGAACCTATGCGGTCTTGCAACACTTCGTCAGCAAATTGTTGCGTATATTCTTTTACTTGCTTAGTGACGTCGCGTTCAAAACCCGAAGGGCCAAAAGCATTTGTCCATTTTTCGAGTTCCTTAATATTTAAGTTCATTTTTTTACACTCGCCAAGGTCTTATTTTCAATTGTTTTTAAACGTTTAATTTCTTTTTAATTTTTTGCTTTTTTCATATAATTTTTATCTAATAAAAAAGCCTTTTATTTTAGAACTTTCAATAAATTAGTCATGCAATTACTCTTTGATTCCTTTATACAACGCTTCCCGCAAGAACTCCGTAACCGGTTGAAAACTGCAGTTGCCCATCAGACCCATCTAAATCCTGTAGAACGACTTCATGCCGGAACATGCCTTGTGTTAAAGGAGCAGCTGGCAGAGATCCAAGAATTGAGGGAATTACAAACAAAGAAAATTGATATCGCTTCTTCAAAAAACCCTTTTAACATATTTAAAAAAACTCGGATGAAAAAGCGGATTCAGTTACAGATTAAAAACAAGTTAATACTTGCTAAAGAAAACGCCTTCCAGTTAGCTTCTTTAAGTGGTTATCTTATTCCCCTTATGAGGGCTACAAAAGATTATCTTACATTATTAAAACAAATTGAACATCCATACGTTCAACTTCTTTATACTTATTTTGCTAGTGGTGGTACTAACAATCAGGAAACACGAGAGAAAATAGAGGAAAATATCAAACAACTTGAACAGCACCCCAGCTATAATCACGAAATGCGGGGTTTTGTTTGTGCCATACGCTCATGGCTCTATGGAACTATTGGTGACACGATGGTTTTAAAAAGCATTTTCAAATACATCCGAGAGCGTCTCCCAGTAACTGAGAATATAGTTGAAATACGTGGCTTACAAGATGCCGCCACAAATGCTATCTGGTGGTTCCTTCATTCTGGTGTAGAATCCAATATTGATGAAATGATCTCCTTTCTGGAACCTTTCATTTTGAAATATAAGTTGTACATGTCTTATACCGATTTCTTAAATTTGAAGGGTGCAGTTAACAGTTATTTTGGTAATACAGCTGAATCGATAGAGAATTTCACACAACTTATGAATGAGCATGAAAAATATCATAATGATTACCGGCTTTCAATAGCTATTGGCAACCTTGCAGAATCGTTTTCTGCTGAAGGGAAGATCGTTAAAGCAAAGGAAATGATGGAAAGAGCAATCAAACTCTATAAAGAGTCTACAGGGCGATGGCCCTATCTTTACTTGACTGAAATTGGGAATATCTATTATCTTATGAACGACCCCCGTGCAGAAAAATCATTTCTTCAAGCCTTTGAAATCAAGAAAAATGAAACTTCCCTTTTCAAAGCCTTCATTCTGTTCGAATTGATTCATTTTTACCTCCGAACTGAACAGTTAGACAAAGTAGATGCCTATTTGAAAGAAATGCGATTTCTTGCTCGTGAGTTGGAAACTCTATCAGTTAATGCATCTTTAGATTATCTTCTTGGCTTTAATGACATGTTACAACAGAATTTCTCCTATGCAATTAAGTACCTCCAATCCTCTTTGGAACAAGCACATTTAAGCAAAAATTCTGACTTGATTCTTTCGAATAACATCTTATTAGCTGCGATTCACTTACAACGGTATCGAATAAATGAGAAAGATGAAGAATTAAATAATGCATTGAACTACTTGGAGACTGCAATCAAGTTAGCAGAAGAGTTTGATCATGTGCAAGTTTTAGCTATCGGATTAGTGATACGAGCATACTTGAACGCAAGTAAAGGTGAATTTTCGAAAGCTTTTGATGACTTGGAACAAATAAAAGAAATCTCGGATCGAATGGATTTTGAGCAATGGAAACAAGAATATCAAACGGTTGTTGATCTTGTTGTGAAAGGAGAAAAAGAAGGGAAACTAAAGGTCCAGGAAGAAACAATTTTCAAATATATTTTACCTCAAATTAAGTCGATGCTTTCTTTCAAATTACCAGAGCGCAAGCATCGAAAATCTATTGTTTTGGGATTGCTAGTAATAAATGATAGCGGTATACCTGTTTTCACGAAACTAAGTAAGAATCTCGAGACAGATAAATTGATACTTTCTGGCCTTATAACTGCCATTAGTCATTTTTCAGAATCTATTATAAGTGGCAAAGATAAAGGACGCTTACGAGAAATTCTTTATGAAGGTATTTGGCTCACAACGCAACCGGTAAAAAATGGTCTTGTGGTTGTTATCGCTGAAGAAGCCACAGCAGAAATTCGAATCTGGGCAAGTAGTATCGCAAATCGCATAAAAGAGGTTCCTGCAATTGTGGAAATGAAAAATGAATTAACAATCGATATTGATGATATTTTGAAACAGATGAATTTCTCGTAAATTGTCTTTACCTTTAAAAAGCTTGGAAGGGCTTATTCTTCTCATGAATATCCGCCAAGCAACTGCTGAAGATTTAAAAGAGGTTATTGCTATCTGGAAAGCAGCAAGTCTACCCAATAAACCAAAAGGTAGGGACCACCCTTTCCAACTTAAAAAACAGCTTTTACAAGAGAATTTTTGGCTTCTGGTAATGGAAGATAAAGGACAAATTGTTGGAACAGTTATGGTTACTCATGACTCGAGGAAAGGCTGGATCAATCGATTAGCAGTACATCCAGACCACCAACACAAAGGAATTGCTTTGAAATTACTAGAAGAATCTGAAAAAATTCTCTTAGCAGCTGGAATAGAGGTTTACGCTGCGTTAATTGAAAGTGGCAACAACCCTTCGCGAAAACTATTTGAAAAAGCTGGTTATACTTTTCATGAAAAGATTGTTTATTATAGCAAAAGACTTTCGCAGGATTCATGATAAAAAGAAGCTGTGCCTGCCTGTTCAGCAGGCAAATTTAAAAAGAAGGCAATTTTTTCACTTTTTTTGGCTCTTTTGATAGATTTGCTCCTGTTTCAACATCCAATTCCTCAACATAGTGAATTTCGCCGCTAATTCGCGCATCAGTTTCGATATAAATAACTTCGCCATAGACATTTTTTGCCCGGGCCTTTTCTTCTATTGTAATGTCCTTTCCAATGAGATCATCTACGGTAGCTTTTTCAGAAATAATGATTTTATCGGCAATTACAGGGCAAGTGGCAAGTCCTCTCCGGCCAATTTTGAAATAGTTTCCTTGAATTCTCGAGGCGCGAATTTCGTTTCCAATTGTAATCTCGTTTCCATATAAATTCCCATCGATTATGCAGGAACCTCCAACTGTGAGCCGCCCTTCAGTAGTAATGTCGTCATCAATGATGAGAGTGCCACCAACAGAAAGATTTTTCCCAGTTGCTTTCGCTTCGATTTTTATTGTTCCGCCAACGGTTAATGAGCCAAACTCGAATTCTTCTTCTGCTTTAAAAGAGCCTCCAACATTTGCATTTGCAATCTTTGCTGATTCCTCAAGTTTAATTGTGCCACCAACGTCAATTGTATCAATATCCACCTCTCCTTCTGCTTGAAATGTCCCACCAACTTTTACCTCTAAAAATTTCCCACTTTCTACTTTTGCTGTCCCTCCTACACGAAGATTTTCGATATCTGCCTGTCCTTCTAGTTTAACTGTTCCTCCAACTGAGATTGCGCCAATATTGCAATCGCCCTCGATTTTCATTGTTCCTCCGACTTGTACGGTTTCAGCTGCGACATTTCCTTCGACTTTCAAAGTACCTCCAACTTTAATTTCATCGCTTTGAAGATCGCCTTCTACTTCTAAAACGCCTCCAACTGCAATTTCAGGGGATAAAAGAGCCCCCTCAACAGAAAGCCGTTTGTCGATTCGAATGTGTTTCTTCACAGAGAGATCGCCTTCAACTGTAAGGGAGCCACGTTTGCAGCGAATGCTTATAGCAGTAAGATTGCCAACCACAGAAAAACTTCCTTTTGAAGTTATCGTACCGGCGATGTATATTTCTTCATCTTTTGCGACAAGAGTTGCACCATCGCCGACTTCCACATTGTTATCGATGTGGTCTAGCTCGATTCGTTTTCCAGGGGGAATAAATTCTTTATCGTCCATTTTGCTATCACTACCTTGTCTTGCTATTATCTTCCACCTAACAGGTAATAATTTACTTTAGCTTGTCGTTTTTCTTTGGTTATTTTTTGTCTGATTTTCTCTTTTTTATCGTGTTTCATTTTTCTATCAACCTTAATTATTCGGTAAGTATCATACTCGTTATTTATTTAAAAAGCAAATTCACTTTTAAGAGACTCAAATTGAGGTCACAAAATGTGACCTTCAAAAAATAAAAAAAGCCAATTTTTTGGTTAAGAAAGATGCAATTGTTCTTTTAAAGTGCGCTGTTTATTGTTTCTCAAGCCTTTGTTGTGCCAGTTGTAAATACTGTGGATCGATTTCAAAACCAACATAATGGCATCCAAGTTTCTTTGCAGCAAGAGCTGTGGACCCACTCCCCATGAACGGGTCGAGAACGATAAACGGTTCTTTTTTTTGCAATCCATGAAGTTTAATGCACATCTCTGCCAATTTAACCGGGAAAGCAGCCGGGTGTGCTTTTTTTTCTTGAACAGTCTCGTAGGGTATGAACCACTGGTTTCCTCTCCCTCGCAAATCCTGTTTGGCATGTTTCCAACGGCCGATATTACTTTTATCTGCATAAGGAACTCCTATGGCCAATTTGTTTAAAATAACATCTCCCTTTTTAGTGAAATGAAAAATATATTCATGTGAGTTATTCAAATATCTTTCTGAATTGACTGGTTTGTAATGTCCAATGTTTATCTTCTTTTCAGGAATAGCTATAGATTTAACCCAATGAATGGTATTTTGTAATTTAAAAAAACGAGCAAATTCCTGAGCAATTTTGAACGCTCGAAATTCATCTGAGGGCTTATCTCCAAGGTTAAGAAACAAAGAACCCTTGTCATTTAACACACGATAACAAGCTTGAGCAACATCGCCCATCCACTGTAAATAGTCTTTAAAAGGTTGTTTGTCATGGTAGACGCTGTAATCGATACCAATATTATAAGGTGGAGAAGTAACTATTACTTCAATGGATTTTTCCGGCAATACTGCGTTCATACCTTTGATGCAATCCATTTGAAAGATCGTATCGAGCCAGTTATTTTTCATTATTCTCTCAAAACACCTTTATTTTAGAGATTGGCAAATAGTTCTCTGTTATTAAGCTATTCTTTTTAGCTTTAAAAAGTCCTAAGATGTTGGTTCTTTATTAAACATACTCTTTCCTCATTAATAAAATATTTAATTACAAAACTCTTTTCTAATTCTGTCCATTTAAGAGTATTCGACAAAAATTGTATTATTCATTTGAGGGTGACCTTTGAAAGAAATCTATTTAACATGTGACTCCCCTTGTTTCAGTTGTCCCGTAATTGGTAGATTACTTAGGATCACAAATTTCAATCAAAGAAAACTTGAAAATGCTTTCTACTGCAATGAGTGTGATATTTATTATCTTTGTCGAAAGGGATTGGCTTTTACAAGAACAAATGCCGGTGATTTAAAACCCATTTGTACAAAATGTGGGCGTTACCTTCAAACAGTGGAATTAAGTTATGAAGTCGGGCAAGATGAAAGACCTTTTTCCTCTGCAAATATCTTAATTGTTAGAAAAGAAAATGGCTCTGGGTACACCATCCTACAGGGTATCAAAGGCGCCTATTTCAAAGACTTGGCAGAGGTCTTTCTCTATATTTTGTTTACTTTTGGTGCAGATAAATATAATATTGTCAATTATAACTCAACAACAAAGCAATTCAATGAGATCTTTGATGGTGAACTCTTTGAAGATAAAGTTGTTCTGCGTTTAAATGCCCCTATAATTGATGGTTATCGTATAGTTTTCTAAAGAGCACTAAATGAATTATTGTTGAATTTCGGCCCCACAGTTTTTACAAAATCTGCTCCCAGGTTCAAGTTGTGCGCCACAAAAACTGCAATAGCGTGTTTCAGGTTTTTCGCTAATTGTAGATAAAGTTGCTGAGGGCATTAATGATTTATCCTCAGAAGGAATGTATTCTTGAGAGTTATCTGAAAAGTAGCGCGCTTCGGGTTCAAATGCTACCGTCGGTTGTTTATAAACAAAGAACCTTATTGTTGAAACTATTGCTGATAGAATAAAGAAACCAATTATTAACCAGATCCAGAATTCATTCCCCCACCAGTGAAATACTAAATATCCCAGAACATAAAAAAGTACAAAGAAAAATATGGCAGAAATCCAAGGTTGAATTACTCGCCGATAGAGCCGCCGTTGTGAGTTCATTTTAAGTTCAGCTACCAAGCTTGATTTGTTACATTCATCTATTAAAATCATTTCATTCATTTTTTTAAAATCGTTCCCACGCTTTGTGGACCATTTTTCTTGTTTCTTCAATTACTGGCTGCATCGCCTTGGGTGAAGCAAGTCCAACTTCCTTTGCAATTTTCATAATCGAGACATGAGAAACTATTATTTTATCGTCTTGCTCATACACTACAAAACTACAGGGAAAAAGCAATCCTACATTGAATGATGCTTCTAACCCCATTTTTGCTAATTTTGGTCCACAAGCAAGAATCGTAATGAACCAAGGGTGATCCATTATGCTCAACTTTTTCTTAAAAATTTCATCAATTGATTTTACAAGAAGAATACTAAAGCCTTCCTCTTCACAAATTGTTTTGACATGTTCTACAGCATTTTCGAAACTCATTGCACGTTCTTTTTAATATATCAACCATTACAAAAGCACCATGTGATTATAGATTCATCATCATTAAAAGGGACATGCTTGAAAAAGTAAAGAGAAAGCCTTTCCTTATTTTCTTTTTTTCTTTCGTGCATGGATTTTATCCCGTTCATTCATTAAATCGGCTAAAAATTCTGAGGGGATGGTGAAATAGTCATCTAGAAAATCGAATTCGAAACTAACTTTGTATTTTCTCCCGAGTCGAGTGACTTCGTATAATTCATATGTTATTTCGGAGACTTGCTCAGGCATGTATTTTTTAATTACTTTTTTGAATGCTCTGGCGAGTTCTGCTGTTGTTAAATCATGGTTGAACTCAGGATAAATGGTATATGTTTTACATCGTTCTTCTGTTCCGAAACGAGTGACCTTTGTAGAGGCAATTTCTTGATTCGAAATTAAAACGGTGGTGTTTTTCCGAGTAATGAGTTTTGTATAATTTGGTGTCATCTCTGCTACAATGCCCTCGACATCACCGATTTGAATATAGTCGCCCAAACTAAAGGGGCGTGTAATTAAAACAGTAAAACCAGACATTAAGTTGCCAACCGTCTTTGTAGATGCGAAACCAATAGCCGCACCAAGGATTGTTGAAAGCGTTATACCAAGCTCTGCCGGGAGGCCACCAAAAGCAGCAATCAAAGAAAAGCCGATGATAACCACTAAGATGCGGCTGATAAATGCTGTGCTATTGATCACTTCATCTGCCCAGTCTTTCTTTTTCCCGAATTTCTTAATCATCCACCGGCTAAATCGAGCAATAATGGCGGTGACAAAGAGTAAGAGCAAAATAATAATCACAGAGATAAGTAGATTTATCCCGTAGTCATTTAGAAACATCAAAATTTCATTCCATTGATCAATGAAGAAATTTTTAAGATCTTCCCAGAAGCTTCCTTTCGTAAAAAATCCCGTCCATTTGATTGGTGCATTCTCAAGAATTTCAAACAATGGCATGAAATTTTCAAACTCCTAATTCTCTTAAGGTTTTATATGTATTCAATAGCAAGGTTTCAAAAGTATTTTTTGATTGCTATCTTATTTTTTTTTAATGTTCTTTTGTAAATATCGGTATTTTGGCTTTAAGATTGTTCGTAAAAGTTTTTTTTTCTTTCTTGATGTAAGTGCGTAATTAACTCCTCGGAGTAATGCTTTAACATGATTGTCCCAATTTCTATTGTCAATTAATTCTTTTCCTTGTCTGCTAATTTCATCTCGCAATTTTGGATTATTAGTAAGTAATAAAATGGCTTCTTTTATCTCCTCGGGATCATTGATGTTTTCAACCAAAATGACATTTTTTTTGTGGATGATATCTTTATCATGTCGAAAGGCAGAGGTAATGACTGCCAATTGGCAAGACATCGCCTCAAAAACAGTGAAGCAAGAGGACTCATTTAGTGAAGGGGAGGTGAAAAAGTCTGCTGCAACATAATGGCTGTGAAGCTCCTCTTCCGGCACGAAGCCTGTGAAAATCATTCTCTCTTTGTTTTTAAAAGGAAAACTCGAGTAATTTTCCCAATCAGGGCCGTCCCCTACAAAAAGAGCATACAGGTTCTTTGCTTCATCCATTGCTTTGTCAGTTCCCTTGAGCAAGTTTTTAATATTCTTCTCTTTTGCAAGTCGTCCAACATAAATTGAGACAATAGCATCTTTTGGAATACCATGCCGCTTTCGTATGTCGAATTTTGGCTTCCCTGGATGAAACTTTTCTTTGTTTATGGCAAATGTCGTTCTAAAAATGCGTTCCTCTGGAACTCCCAGGTCCAACAATTTTGCTTTAAAGCGCTCCGTAGCACAGAAAAAGACATCAATAATTCCTGCGTAAAAAATTTGAGAAAGGGTGATTATCGTCACATTATACCAGAATCGAGGTGTGTGTAAAACGTTTCGTAGAATGACGCGCTCATCTTGATGAATAAAAATCCCAACCTTTTTAGACATCATCTTTGCGAGAATGGCGCCTAATACACCGATTGTCGCAGGAGAATGAGTAATAACGAAATCTGCTTCTTTAATGGCTTTATACATCCGTTGATCCGGCAATGCAAACCAATAGCCTTCTTCATTAAAGCCCGGGTTGAAGCAACGACTAACAGTAAAACCCGGGAAGGGGTGCTCAATATAAGGAGTATTTTCAAATTTTGGGCAAACGAGATTAACTTCATGGCCTGCTTTCACCAGCGCCGGAATAACATAGTCAAAATAGCGTGTTACGCCATCATACACTGGTTTGTAGGAATCACAGAGGAAACAAATCTTCATTGGTTCTGCCGCCCTAATTGTTGTCCTTCAAGAGGAATAACTTTTTTCGAGACAAACGCATACTTAAACTATTCGTTATTATTTAGTTATTAATTAAATCAGTTAATTATCGAAGCATCCTTTACTTTTTTTTATATAGATGGGGGCCAAGTGGTTTTTTTAACATAAAATTTGTTATTAATAATGTAAAAAAGAATTATTGGTGGAAGAAAGCTTGTTCGAAGGAGAAAGTGTACGATTGCGCTCGCTAGAATTGAGCGATGTCCCTTTAATTATGAAACACTGGAATAACATAAACCTCAGAAAAGAACTCGGACCAGTCGTTCCTCACTCGAGTAATGAGCGGGAAATGTGGGTACGACAAACCTGGAAAGAAAGAGAGCAGCGAACCGCTTTTGTGTTTGCCATTGAAACGAGAAAGGACCGGTATTTCTTGGGTCATTGCGCTTTGAAGAATGTCAGGTGGATTAATCGCTCAGCAATAGTCAGTATTGCCATTTATAATAAAAGTGATAGAGGGAAAGGCTACGGGACAGATGCGTTGAAAGTATTGCTGCGTGTGGGATTTGACTTTTTAAATTTGCATCGCATTGCTTTGAATGTTTTTCATACTAATAAACAAGCACTTCATGTGTATGAGAAAATCGGCTTTAAAAAAGTTGGTGAATTACGAGAAACTGATTTTGTGGATGGGAAGTATGTAAATGATGTAATAATGGATATGCTTGAAGAAGACTATAGACAGCTTTATCATACTAAATTGGCGAAAAATTGTTTGAGGGGTTAAAAGCAAAGAGAGCAAAGACTGCTTTCAAGAATAGATCTTCTCCAGTTTAACTAATTTATCAATTAGGCGATTAATTTGTTGAATAAGGCGCTCAATTTCAGCCCGTTCCATTTTTTCCATCGTCTGAGAAGTAATGAATGCTTGAATTTGTTCCTCTAATTTTTTAAAAGCCCGATCTAAATCCAACTGCTTTCTGGCATAATTCATGTGTAATTTATCGTTAATAAATTATAAAACCATTTGGCAAGCAATTGAGGGGAGCTCTTCATTTACCGGGGGTAAAAGCCAAATAATTCCCCCCTTAAAGAAGGTGGGTGGAGATGGACCGAAAAAAGAAAAAGTAGTTTCAGTCCATCTCGTATTCTTTAGCCGGAGAATTATTGCTAAAGCGTAACAGTAGTTTTTTTCCAATAGATTCTTTTTTACCAATGAAAAGGGGTGCGACAACAAATTAACCAGTTGTTGTATCTGAAACACAGGAAGCATTTAATTGAATAATTGTGATGACAGGGCTACTCCATCGTTTGATCCCATGCCTTTTAGGAAGGATTTTAGTAAGCGTCTCTCAAGTCATTTTCCATCAAACTTTCGTTAACAGTAAATTAGAGAAATATTCTGAACCAAGATAATCATTTCCTTAGCGAACAATTCTCCAAGAAGAATATTCGGTTTAAAGTATTAAAGCCTTGTAGAAATTTCTTTCCATATTTGTAGTCGAAGAGCTGGTATTTCTAGCGAATTTTTCCGCAGAAAAAAGAGTGGTGTTAAAAGGTTATTTTCTGATGGCATTTTGTGATGGTCCAATCGATTAAAGGCTGAAGGGCCTTTGCCAACTCTTCTCCCAAAGGAGATAATTGATATTCTACCCTCGGAGGTGCTTCTTGAAAGACTTCTCTGCGAAGCAACCCTGCAGAAAGTAATTCCTGAAGCCGTTTTGAAAGGGTTGTGTCACTTATTCTGTTTTTTGTCCAACCTTTATGCAATGTCCTCTGGAGATCATTATACCGAAAGCTTTCATTTGTACTTAAAAGATAGATGATCTGAATCGACCATTTTTTTCCGAGAAGTTGCAACAATTTTAATGCCGGCGCAAAACAAGGGACGGCTAATTGGGACTCTTCTTGACAAAGGTCTTTTTTTCCTTCTTGATTCATGATGATTACTCCACTCTTTGATAGTTACTCCATCGCAGATTAGCGAACGCTTAAATAAGCTTGCTTTAGTAAATAAAGTAATAATGCTTTATAAAATAAAGTATTGATGAAATTGAAAATGAATTGCACAGAACATGAAAAAACAAGTCATACTGACTGTGGAAAATTTAGTAAAGATGTTCCAAAAGAGGAACAATTAAAACACTTGAAAGACTGTAAAAGTGAATTATTAGCAAAGGTCGCTGAAATTGATGCGGCAATTAAAAAACTTGAGGAGAATTAATTTTTTCCTCAGAAATTTTTTCTTTAACATTTTTTTCATTTTTCTATGAATCGCAAATTAATTAGTGCTTCTTTTTATGGATAAATATCGGTAATCATTGAAAAATTGTCTAATTAGAGGTTGTTGTGTTTTTTATCTTTATTGAAAAGCTGTAGTGGTATTTTTTCCACCCTTTTAAGCGATATTCCGGATGTGTTCGAGCAACCGATGGCCAATCACCTCCAACTCCTCTTTGCTTATAATCAATGTTCACAGTTACGAAGCTTCGTTTTGGGAGATCGTGGATATGTCTTGCATTTTCTAAATCTGTCTGAGAATATGGCCAAGCACTGAAATTGATTGTTGTCTTTCCTTCTGCACGAACTAAGAGTTCAATGTCTTTATTGTTTGTTATGGCAAACCAGCGAACATCAGTTCTGTTTGCGTTTTCTTGTGGTTTTACATAATTGTGAATGAACTTTTCGAGAGGTAAGTTATATATACCAATTGGTGCTCCTCGTTTGCGATCCCATTGTGTTTCATGAGGACCTCTGCCGTACCAACGTATTTGATTGAAATCTGCAGGTAGAGCTAGTTGTATTCCTAAACGAATCAGCTCGATTCTTGGCGTGAAAGTATAATCAACTTGAATTTTACCATCGCCAAAAATAGTATAATTTATCGAAACTGGTGTCAAAGCAAATGGAATCTTGGATGTCGTTTGAATTTGAATGGTTGACTTGTCGAGTGGGGTAACACGTATTTTTTTAAGAACTTGCTTTTTGTTTGCTTTTTTCCAGCGGTAAAATCGTCGCTTGAGTATCCCTTTCAAAAATTTCGGAGCAAAATTTATTATACCCAAGTCATTGTCAATTGGTGCTCTCCAAAAATTGGGTGTAAGCGGTCTTACCAGTATCTCTCTGCCATTGTGAATGAGTGATTTAATTCTCCCTGATTTCTTACTAAATTGTACCACTAATTGTTTCCCGGTGATTCTTATGACGTCTTCGAGTTCCTCATATCTCAATTCAGGAAGTTTGCTTTCGTGTTCCTCGAGGTTGCTCTTTGTTCTAAATGGAATCTCGAATTGTTCCCAGGCGATAATAAAATCTTTTTCAGCCCATGCCTTCTCTTCTTTGAGTTTGAAGGAAAGTTGGAGTAAAAATTCTGTGAAAATCGCCAATTCAGGTTCTTCAAGAGGGATTGTCAGTATTTTTGATTTTCCAGGTGCAATTACCAGCTGGTCAATCCTATCTGTTTGAAGTAATTCACCATCTGCCAGCAATTCCCATTCAAGATAGAAATCTTCAGTAGTAATAAAGGCATAGTTGTTCGTAATTTTGACTTTTCCTTGCTTTAAGTCGATAGCTTCAATTTTAATTGGTTGATAACCTTTTTTTACTTCGAAAGCAGAGGGGTTAGGCTTTCTATTTGGTAAGAAAATACCATTTATGCAAAAATTGCCATCATTTGGTTCGTCATTGAAATCGCCACCATACAACCAGCTTTCAATCGTCTTATCCGGAGCTTTGATCCCTTGGTCCACAAAATCCCAAATAAAGCCACCAATGATATTATCATATCGTTCGAAAATTTCCATGTATTTGTGAAAATTGCCAAGACTATTGCCCATTGCATGGGCGTATTCACACAAAATTCTGGGTTTGTCACGGTAATGTTTAGGCCCTAGGCGTCTTGCAAACCAATCCGGTCTTGTTGGTTTGTATTTCCCGGCGCGTTCGAGTTCTTTTGGGACCGTATACATTGTGCTAAAAACATCAACAATTTTCAGTCGGTGATCCCCTTCATAATGGAAGGGGCGTGTGAGGTCAATTGCTTTTGCTGCCTCTAACATTTTCTTAAAATTGTTGCCAAACCCTGCTTCATTTCCGAGTGACCAGAAGATTATGCAGGGATGATTCTTATCCCGTTCCACCATGCGGATCATTCTATCCACACATGCCTTGGTCCATTTTGGGTCACTCTTCGGAAGGAAATTCCTTACCCCTTCAGATTCTAAATTGCACTCGTCCATTACATATAGCCCAAGTTCATCACAAAGCTCATAGAAGCGTGGATTGTTTGGATAGTGGCTAGTACGAACTGCATTTATATTGTAGCGTTTCATTAGTTTAATATCTTCAAGAATCTGTTCCTCAGTTATTGCTCTCCCTCGAGTGTCATTGTGTTCATGCCGATTTACTCCTCGGATGAGAACTGCTTTCCCATTCACCAGTAATTGGCTGTTCTTAATTTCAACTTGGCGAAAACCAAATCGAGAATGAATAACTTCAACGATTTTATTATTTTCATCGCGCAAAAAGAGAAGAAGGTGATAAAGGTAAGGCGTTTCAGCAGTCCATTTCTTGGGCTTTTTAACCAAAGAACTCAATTCTATTGTGAATTCATTTAGCGCTCCGAGGTTAAATTCTCGGTGAAGTAAAGTCTCTGTTTTGATTTGCTTTTTTTCATTATCTAAAAGATTAACTTCGAGTTTATGTTTGAGTTTAATGTCCGTTGAATAATTTCGAACTTTAACTTTTAAAAAGAGCTTTGCGTCTTTGTAATACTCATCGAATTGACAATAAGCAAAAAAGTCTCTTAAATGAATTTTTGGCGTGGCAAAAATGAATACATCGCGAAAAATACCACTAAAACGCCACATGTCTTGATCTTCTAGGTAACTCCCATCGGACCAACGGTAAACTTCAATTGCAAGAAGATTCTGTCCTGTCTGAAGAAAATCAGTGATGTCAAATTCTGCTGGTGTCATGCTTCCTTGGCTATAGCCTACAAATTTACCATTAAGCCAAACATAAAAAGCAGATTTCACACCGGCAAAATGGAGAAAAATTTGCCGATCCACCCAATCTTTTGGAAGCACAAATTTTTTGCGGTATGAACCAACGGGATTATCTTCTAAGGTAATTTTTGGTATTTCTCTTTTTTTAGTACTAATGCATGGAGGATATTTATCAATGGTATAAAACGGTTTTCCATACCCTTTTAACTGCCAGTTACTTGGAACCTCGAGGTCATCCCAGTGAGAGTCATCAAATGCTTTTTGAAAAAATTCTTTTGGGCGTTCTAGGGGGTTTCGTGCCCAATAAAATTTCCACGTGCCATTCAAGCTTTTATAATAACGTGACTCATTTCGTTGCTTTTCCAGTGCTTCTTCAAAATCTGAAAAAGGAATTAGAGTTGCATGGGGTAGTTCACGATTTTTCTCAATGACTTGGCAATTTTGCCAATCTAATACTTCATCCGTAATTCTCATATATAATCTCCATTTACTGACTCTCAGGAGAATATTGACTATCGATTTTTCTATTTGGTATAACAGTAATGGATATTAAAGCTTTCTTGTTTGCATCATTTTTAATTAGTACGTGGAAAAAAAGAAAAAAAAGCTTGTTTCTAAAGCTTTTTATCAAATAGAATGCTATTAATCAATTACTAAATACAACTTTAGGAGTAAAATAGATTATGCCAAGATGGAGAATACCCGGAAGAGTTATTAGAGGAGTAATTAGGCGAAATGTTAGACGGCAAGTGAGAAGAACATTCTTTAGACGAAGAGCCAGAAGATGGTTGATTGGCGGAGCAATTTTATTAGCAATAAGTGGAACACATCGAGCAGTGAAACTCCGAGAAGAAGATGCACGACGGTTGGAAAATCATTATGGGCGCCCAGTGGAAGAACTTTCAGAGGACGAAATCAACCGAGGAATACACTATTATAATATACAACCCTTAACAATTGATGAAAGTGATAAGCAAAGAATTTACGAAGAAGATGAACGGGAAGAGGGTTTACAGAGCCAAGGGCACAAATATTGTATGTATTGTGGTGCTTTGTTAGAAAAGGATGCAAAATTCTGTTCGAGTTGTGGCGAAAAAGTTTAGAAGAAGAAAAAATTACTGCTCTTTTTTTCCTTCCTCTCATTTTTTTATTGAAAAAGCTTTCCAATTGCTTCGGCCCAGTTTTCGACATCCTCTTTTTTCCAATTGTCGACAATTTGTTCGCCATTTTTCCTAACCCATCTGCCACCAAAAGCTGTTTTCGCAAGAGGTTGAAGAGAGGGGTTTTTTGCAATAACTCTGTCAATGTATTTTGAAATTACTTTTTGATGTTCTTCTTTGTCGTTTGCTTTTAAGGCATCACCAGCTAAACCCGAGCAAACAAAGAGGGCAACCTTTTTGTTAGTGAAATCCTTCTTTTGCACAATTTTCTTAACTGTGCGAACCCAGAATCCCATGGCAATACCAGAGCCGATTATTAAATTTTCATATTCTTCAAGAATGTCCTTTAACTTTGCTTTTTTAGCATTGAATAGAGCAATATCCAACTTGAACTTCGTCTTGAGAATATCTGCAATGATCTCAGCAGACTTTCTAGTCATGCCTTTTCTGGTTCCGAAAATGATTGCAACTTTTGTCATTAGAACTACCTACGAGGGTTTTTCTTTATCTCCTAATAAAGTCACCCTCACAAATGACAAATAACATTCTCACCTCGGTTCTCTTTAGCTACTCTTCTGTAAGTTCTTCCTCTAGAACTTCCCCTGCAAACCGTGTGTAGGTGCCAAGTTGGAACAATAAAATGATCATAATAGCTAGGATAATTAAACCAATAAAGAGAAAAACGTATCCCCAAAGACTTGTTCTATCACGTATGAGATAGTAAATTCCCAAAACAACCATTGGAATAGAGCTAACAAAGACCAGAATAATTGAGAAAATTAATATTTTCGGTGAAAGTTTAACCATTATTTTTCACTTAAGGTAGTATTAGTGATTTACACCTTTTAAATCATTTTCCATTATAAGAAAGGATTCTTGTTGAAAGCAAAATTATTGCAATACCTTCTTTTGTCAGCTTCCTTAAAATTGTAGTTTTTAGAAGATAAGTTGCTCCCCACATTGTCCTACCAAAGTGGTAGGGCTCTTTTCTCATCAATTACCGGCAGGGTTTGTTCATCAAAAATAATTCTACGCCTGAATTTTATCTCTTCATTTTTCATCGGCTTTTTAAACGCGAGAATTTTGCCTGAGAGAAAAGTAATTGTTTTTGCTTTTTCGAGTTTTTCGAAAATTGAGGTGGGAAGGTCAAGTACCCAGAAAGACTTTAGGCGTTCATTCCATGCATATACCCATAGGCGCTTTCTTTTTTCAATAATTTCTGCAATTTCCCACGGTCCATGATATGGTTTAGCAATTTTGCAGTTGAAATCTTCCTTTATTTTCTCGAGATTTTTTTGATCTGGTTCTTGTAGAGTTCTGTCCTTAATGGTTGTTTTCAGTATTTCAGCCGCGTCAGCGATTAGCGGATTGTCAGGAGAGAGGAGGCGCAAATTTGCCAGATGAAGCAGCTCCTGAGCAGCGCTTTTCTTATGTTGAGCTGAAAGTTTTTCATCTTTTAGCATTTTACTGAGAATTTTCTTTGCCAGTCCAGGGTTGGGAATAGCAAGTGCTTCTTTGGCGAGGAGAAGTAACGTTTCAGCGCTCTGATCTTTGATGAGTCCAACTTTTCTGTTATAAATAACTAATAGGGCTGTAGCGACAGAACGATATTTTTCTAATTCACTTGAAGAGCTGATCTGGCTTTCTAAAAATTGCTCGAGATAGCGCATACTTTCTTCGATGGAGCCTAATTCTAGCAGAAGAAGTGCTTCTATGAAAAGTAATTGACTTGCGTTTCGTTGCAAGTTTTCCTCATAGGAGCGCAAGAAGACAATGGATTGTGCTGCAGCGCGAACATGCGCTAAAGCCCCTACAAGATTTAAATCTAAATGTTCTTGTTCTGCAAGTTCCAAATGATAACTTGCCAGTTCTTTATGAATTAGTTCAATAACGATTGGAGGGATTGTTGTCTCTTTTAAAACAGTCCGGAGTTGTTGCATCAATTCCAGGCATGCATTTTCTGTCAGAAAATCTGGATCGGTTCTTTTTCTTCGCATTATTTCTAACAAGGGGGTAATCTTCTTTATTTCATTACTTCTCGTTCCGTTTTCGATGAAAGCAAATATTTGTTGCTGCAATTTGGCATTACTTTGTTCCGAGGCAATGCTCACCTTGGAAAGAATCTCGATGGATGTGGTTATTACTTTTTCATAGGGGAGTGTTCGTTCTTTTTTCCTCAGGAATTTTTGAAGATAATAATAACTCATAGTAACATTGTCAATAATTTGTTGCCGTCTTTCTGGATCTGAAACGAAAGGAAGCATCTGGAGAAAGAACAAATGAGTGTATTGACACTTTATACTTTCTTCTCCTTTGGCAAGGTCCTTGACAATGTTATGAACACCTTCGTCATCTGTAATAATCATAACATCCTTCCCTTGTTCTTTCAAATGATAGGCAAGACGGACAATATCTATATCAGTTAACTTTTCATCCTGTACATCTTGAAAGGTAATTCTATGTTTATCTAAGGCGAGGGCTTTGATCTGTTCAAAGAACTCATCCCGGGGGCTTTCAAGGAAGGAAAAGAGAATGCGAATTTTATGTATGAATTTTGTGTGCAAAGCTTCTACGAAATCTTTGCTCAGGTCGTTTTTAGCTAAAACATATTCCATTTCAAGTGGTTTTTTTAACTGCAAGAGAAGTGTGTGGGCTGAGCTTTTTCTCGAGTGCATATAGATGTAGACTAACGAACAGGTGTCGAAAATACATGTTTTCCCTTTTACCATTTCTTTTTTTGAACCTCCTTATTGGCTTGACAAGTTGACAATATTGTCCCATTCACTCTCAAGAAAATCTTGGTTGTAAGTGAAAATGATGCTTTGTTTTATTGCTTCACCTTCTATTGCTGTGAGAACATCCCGGAAAAGCTTCCCATTGAAGGAATCGAGATGCTGACAAGGTTCATCGATAATCAAAAGATTGAATTGCTCGAGTGATTTTTGAAAAGCAATACGTATTGCGAGGAGAATAAGAAAGCGTTCGGAACCACTCAGTTCATAGGCTTTTAAAACACGACCGGCCTTTGCCGGCTTGGCTGTGGGAACAAATTTATCGTCCCAATCTATTCTCCAGTGTTCATTTTTATATTTCTCCCAGATTTCTTCTGCAACTGTTTTTACATTACTAGTCATTTCAAGCCGCAATTTCTTTTTTGCTTCAGTAATAGTTTCCAGAATTAAGTCGCAGATTTTCTCTTTGTGTTTGAGCTCTTCTTCTGTTTTTTTCATCCTATTTATTTGATCTTCAGAAACAGCTTTTGCACCTTCTAAAATTCCCTTCTGTTTGGTTAGCTCTCTCTCTTCTTTATTTAATTCCTCCAATTTTTTCTCCAAACCATTAATTGTTTGAGGATAATTTTTCCCTTCAAACAATTTTATCATGCTCTCACAAGTTCGTAAATTTTCGAGTTTTTCACTGATTGCATTTTTCTGAGTTATGTAATATTGGATTCTTCTGTTTACTTGTTCGATAGAATGGTTGAGTTTTTTAAGCTCGTTTTTTTGCTTTTTTAAATTATCAATTAATTCTTCCAGCTTGCCTTGGAGTTTTTCTAATTCTTCTTGCAGATTCTTGAGCACCTTTTCAGTCAACTTCGGGTCCATTTCACGCCCACATGTTGGACAAATACCTTTACCTGCTGTGGCAGATTTTTGCTCCAGGATAACTTCAACGAGATTCTTTTTGAGAGTTAATGTTGCTTTGTATTCCTTCTCTTGGGAGGTTAAATTGTTTAAAATCTCTTTCGCTTTTTGTTGTTTAGTTTCCAATGTTTCTTTGTCTTTTTCTGCAGTTTGCTGTCGTTCTATCAATTTTACTTCTAATTCTTTTGGCTCATCTTCCCCCAGGTCAATCATAATTGTCTTTAACTCTTCCAGTATTCCATCTCTTTTTTCAACATAATCTTTGAGTTTCTTCAAATCCGTTATTTCATTTTCAATCTCATTCAACCTTTTCTCAATCTTGGCTGGCTTTAACCCTTTTATTTCTGGAGGAACACCAAGATTAACTTCTATCCCAGCCTTAGTTCTAGATATTTGTTTTGTGATAAATTTCGTTTGTTTATTTACCTCTCTTTTCAAGTCAAACAATTCATTTTCTATTCTGCTTGCTTTTTCCAAGCCGATGAGACGGTCAATCTCCTTGATGACAGCATCATTTGGGTTTGCTAAAAATTCATACACATCTTCTTCTTTCATATAGATGATCCTTTGGAAGATCTCTTCCGAGAGCTCTAAGCGTTCTCTTAAAAATTGTTCGGCTTCAGGGCCAACATAAAGTGCTTCAGAAAGCTCATCCACGTCATAAATGAAAAGTTGTGTTTTTGGCTTCTTCCCTTTATCCAATTGCCGTCGAAGCAGATAATCGCCTTCTTTTTTCCCAAAATTAACAATAATATCAACAAAAGCCATTTCCTTATCAGTTCGCCGTGGGTCTGTTTTTTTTGGTAGTAACCCCGTTAGAGCAAAAGAGATGGCCTTTGCAATACTACTTTTTCCTGATGCATTTGCCCCGTAGACTAAATTTTTTCCGGGTAAAAATGCGAGGCTTATTTCTTTATGTCCCATCCAATTGTTCAAAGAAATTTGTTTTACAAGCATTTTATTTTTTCACTCTCCCTCGGTTATTTGTAGATATTTCTTTATCTCAGCTATAAAATTGAATGATTTATCGTCGATCTTTTTTAATAATTTTTCAATTTCAGCAACTTCTTCCTCACTAATCTTCGAAAAATCTTTCTTGGCTCTCTTATTGGACTTCTCACAAACTTCTTGAAATGTTCTTGCTACCACTGCTCCAATTTGTTTTTCCATTGTTTTCTAACCTCAAATTTTTCCCGAAAGAAAATATTAGCTATTTTTCTTTAATTTTCCTCCCTTTTTTACCTTTTGTTTGGGTAAAAAGCAGAAGTAACTCCTTTTTGTAATGATTTTTTCCGTTATTTTTCCCTTTTCGTGCAAATCCATTTCCAATCGCATATATCGCAGCTCTTCTTTTTAGCCTTTTTAGGAAATCTTCTCGAGATAATATTCTCTATAGTTTCTTTTACTTCGAATTCCATACTTTTAAGGGCTTCCTCACTAATGTCAACCTCTGAACGGGTTCCTTCATCGAGGTGGTGAACTACAGCTCTTTTTGGTTGGAACCCGAGAGAGCGCATTGCTGCAATTGCATATAAGCGTAACTGTTTCACATAATCAGTTGTCATTTCAGAAAGGTCGCGTTCTTTGAAGTCCACTATTTCAATGGCTTCTAACTCTCCTTTTTCATTGAATTTTTTGATCAGATCGATTTGCCCGGAAATGAGCGCTTGTTCTAAGGCAAATTCAAACTGTTTTTCTGTTTCAAGTATGAGATTAAATTCTCCAGAGAATCGCTCAATATAATTTTTTATTATCCTGATTGCACTCTGCTTAAATCGGTCAATGAATTCTTGGGTGCAATACCGCAGGAAGAAATTTTGTTCAACAATTTTCAAGATTTCTTCATCTGATGGGGGGTTCGTTAGATATTTGGAATGGATAATGTTCAAAATGTTATGAATGGACCGGCCGTAGCCTAATGCAATGGAAATTTCCGGATTGAATCCAAAAATAAAGCGCAATTTATAATCGTAGGGGCAATGGTCGTAATAGCGCAAATCGCTGTAGGATGTGGCAAAACGTTTCAATGGCGCCGCAAGTTTCAAATCTAATTTTTCTCGATGAGTGGGGTCTGGAATTGGTTGGGTTAAAGTTTTTGCCTGGGGAAACTCTCTCAGAAAGCGTGATGGTTCGTTTTGAAGTCCCGGATAATTCTTCTTATATTGATGTGTTGACAAGAAAAGAAATTTTTCGCTTCGTGTTATTGCGACATAAAATAACCGTCGCTCATCCTCAAGATTTCCTTCATACCGTTGTACATTAAATAAATTAGTAGGAATTAGCCATCTGTTCGAGTTTCTTGCTCTAATTGGGAATAACCCCTCGATGAGATGGGGAACAAAGACTACCGGAAATTGCAATCCTTTTGCACGATGAACTGTCATAATTTTTATTGCATTAATCTTTGTTGGGTCATCTGCCCCTCCCTCTTCGTAGTTCCATTTTGCATAGCCTACAATGTAGCCGAGAAAGTATTTGATGTCTTTTAATTTAATTTGCTTATAAATAGCTTCAAAATCTGTTATCGCCTGGCTAAACATGCCGAGATTATACAGTTGTGTTTCTGAGAATTCAAATTCTATTGCCCCCATAAAGCCGAGGATAAGGTGGAAAAAGCCTTGCAAACTGATAGTGTCATTTGGTTTGTAACTGGCTTTTAATTGTTCCACTTCACGAACGAATTTTGTTGCATCGCCTTTGTCTTGAAACGTCAGGCGATATTGTCTGTGCAAATCTTCCGCTGTGATAGTTTTATTATCAACTTTCCAATCACCTAAAAAGCAAATGCCTTGACGGCAAGTATGACCTCATCTTGTTCGAAAAGTTTTCCACCACCCTTCACAACAAAAGGTATCCCCCGTTCTTTAAAAGCTTGCATGTAGCTATCTGCTGATCTTTTAACTGTTCGGAAGAAAATTGCTATGTCTCGATAGTCAAGAGCATACTCCTCTCCTTTATTATTAACAAATTTTGTTCCTCGTAACTGTTCTATACGATTGATAATGAAGTTGAGTTCTTCTTCAAAGGTGCGAAATTGGACGGCATAAAGGTCGCCCGGCTCAAACTTTATCTTAGCTTCTTTCCAACCCGAGATGCTTTTCGGCAGCCGATTAAAATTATGTTCGATGAATTGCCTGGCAGAGTCAACAAGAACTTTACTACTCCGGAAGTTGATTGTAATGTCTATCACTTCTACATCAGGATAGCGTTTACTAAAAGTAATGAGGTTATCGACATATGACCCCCGCCATTGATAGATACACTGATCATCATCGCCAACAACACAAAGACTTTTCGAATGTTGTGCAAGCTGTTCAATAATCCGTTCTTGGAGGGGGTTTATATCTTGATATTCATCAACAACAATGTGCTTGTACCGTTTGAAAACCTCTTCAGCAAATTCCTTGTCGTTTATTAATAATTGATAAACTTCATACATCATCCCAGAAAAGTCGAGGAAACGCTCCTCATCCAGCAATTGGCAATAGTATTCAAAACACTCGCGGAAAGGTTTTGGAAGCTCCTCGAGTGGAATAAGCTCTTCGCGGACCACGTCAACATTAAAACAGAAATTCATAACGTCGGCATATTTTCGACGAATTATTTCCCCGAGTTTGATTTTATTGAAATTACGTCGAAAATGGGTGAAGAGGATTCGTTTGTGTTCATCAAGCACATCATAATTCTTATACTTTGGTTTAAACTCTTGTAAAAGCTGATAGCAAAATGAATGTATGGTTCCAATATACATCTCGCCTATTTCAGGGTTCTCGGGTCGGAGTTCTTGGAGATGTTTCCGAATCCTGAATTTCATCTCTTCCGCGGCATTTTCAGTGAAAGTAAAAGCAACAATTTCTCTCGTAGGAACACCGGTGCATACGAGATTGGCAATTCGACGGGTGATAACATCGGTCTTCCCAGAACCGGCACAAGCAATGATCTGAAGATTCCCCTCCCAATGGTCAATAGCTCGTTGTTGGTTCTTAGTATATCTCAAAACGATAACCTCTCTTGCTAAAAAGTTCATGGTTTTCTTCCAAATAATTTTATCTGTTAATGCAATGTTTTCTTCTCGAGAGATATTGTCTCCCTATTTCTTTTCTCCGGAGCTTATCAAAACTGAACAGTAAATTAAATTTACAAACGAAAAAACCGACAAAGAAAAAGAGGAAGATCGGAAGAAACAATCCTCCGATTTCTAATTCAAACGGACGATTAATTTTAACATGCTTTTTTCATTTGAGGATGAGAGTAGTTTGCCGTTTTCGTCTAATGATAATAGTTAGAAGTAATGCAACACCCGTACAAACTAGTAATGTTCCATAAGGTACACCGCCTGTTGGTGTTGGTGAGGGTGAGGGTGAAGGTGATGGGCTTGGGCTTGCACCGGGATAATCATTAGGGTCTGTTGGATCTGTCCCGGCTATATACTCATCATAATCCGAGTACGTATCGTTATCAGTATCTGGATTTGTAGGATTGGTTTCATAGCCATCAAATCCATAGCGGGATTCTTCATAATCGTCCAAACCATCAGCATCTGTGTCTGTATTAAGGGGGTTGGTTATGTATCCGTCGTCGCCAAGCGTTACTTCTTCAAAATCGGTTAAAAGGTCGCCATCTGTATCGTTTTTTAGGGGATCGGTTATATAGCCATATGTCCCCGTAACTTCATCATAATCATTGAGTTGGTCATTATCTGAATCGCTATCTTCTGGGTATGTGTGATAGGTGTAAAATTCTTCACCATCCAATAAGCCGTCGCCATCCATATCACCTATTGTGGCGTCAGTCTTACTGCTTAAAACTTCATAGCCATCAAGAATATAGTCTGCATCGGTATCATTTAATTGTGAATTTGTTTTGTAATAGGTTTCAGTTGAATCATCAAGTAAATCGCTATCAGTATCCATGACACCGGTGTGAAACATCGAACCATAAAAACCATACCATGGAGCGTTGTAAACTTCTTTTTGTGAGGTTGTGGTGGCTTGGTAACATCTGAAATAACCACCTGCAGCACCAATCAAAATTTCATATTGAAAGTCATGATTAAGGTCAACAATCAAAGGAGTGGCAGTGAGAAAATGAGAAAAGGTTGAATACCAAATTTGACTGCCTGTTGAGTTGTAACAACAAATGGTATAATTAAAGGGGTCATTAATAACGACCACTATTTCTAAGAGATTGTCTTTATCGAGATCAGCAACCACAGGACAAGTTGACTGAGTCATGCCCGTTGTAGTTGACCATAGAACAGTGCCTGTGCGATTCAAACAATATAGCTTGTAGAGAAAATCACAAACAAGGATCTCTACTTCGCCATCATTATTTATATCTCCAAAAGCTGCTGCGGAACCAAAAACTGTCGTCGAGGTGAGTCTCCACTGCTCTATGCCGGAAGCATTAAGACAATAAAAATTGTTATCTCGAGAAGAAACATATACTTCATAGGAGTTGTCTTTGTCTAGATCAGCGAGAACTGTAGCACTAATTTCGTCGCCTGTAGTGAAATTCCATTGCTGAACTCCGCTACTGTCCAGGCAGTAGACGCGAGAGTCATTAGAACCATAAACAACCTCGAGAGAAGCATCGTTGTTTATATCTGCAATGGCAGCAGAACATGAAGCATTAGCCGGAAAGGTCCACTGTAGCACCCCATCATGACTAAGGCATTGCAGTCCTTTGGTGTTTGTCCCAACAATTATCTCGAGCCAACCATTGTTGTCTAAATCTGCTACTGCAGGAGACAACTCAACTCTTTCTGCAGTTGTATTGTAATGCCACTCTTCGGTTCCAGTGGAGCTGAGACAATATACTAAGCCCGCAAAATCACAAATAATGATCTCTAGTTCAGGGTCAAGATCAAAATTGGCGATTATAGGGGTGGGACCGTAAATAGTGTCTAAAGTGTTAAAATACCATTTAAGGTCACCAGTGGAGTCTAAACAATAAAATTTCCCCTCAAGTCCACCAAAGAACACCTCTAGATTGCCGTCGCCATCAATGTCTGCTGCAGCAGCACTATCGTGAATAGCATGAGCAGTATAGAAATCCCAACTTAAGGAAAAGCTCAGATTATTTGTTGCTTTTGGAATAGAAAAGCTGCTTGGCTCTGAAACGTTCAAAGAACCATTAATAAAAGGTAAAATTACTACCAAAAGAAGTAAAATAGTACTTTTTATCTCGAGTCTAAATTTTACCACCATCCAAAAAATGCTTGTGTATTAATAACATTGAAGTTAAAAATTAAAGTCTTTGTTATAGGGCATTCTTATAATGAGTTTCTCTTTTTCACAGAAGAGATTTGAAAAACCACCCTCCTAATAATAGAAAATCGAAAGTTTACAATCTCATTAATGTAGGAGTGTTGCAAATTGGCTCTTTTTTATAAAGAAAAAAGCTATTGTTTTTAAATTGCTAAACCTTTTTAACCCAAGTCGCAAAGATACTTACTTATTGTTTAAACGTAAAGGAGTGGATTGGTTTTACAAAATTTCTTTTAAAAAAGAGAACTTTTATTTTTTTAATTTGCTTTAATATTGTTTTCTCAGGATTAATGTCGAATGGAGTTAGTAGAAATACTTCTCGTCCTCTAAACATAAGCACCCAATTACAAGTAATTGGAAATCCTGAACAAGGCAACTTCATTTTTGCATTAACAGCCCCGATTTTGATAAGCCCTTCTAATGGTTATCTAACAAATGATCGAACCCCAACCTTAACCTGGGGCTCTGTTTCTGGGGCATATTCTTACGATGTTCAAGTTGATGATAATAGCGATTTTTCAAGTATTGTTTACTCTACTAATATCCAAGCCACAAGTATTACTATTCCTATTAGTTTATCTGATAACACTTATTATTGGCGGGTTCGGGGAAAAGAATTATTCGGTGGCTTAGGCCCCTGGAGTGTTATCTGGCATTTTCAAGTAGATGGTACACCTCCCCCTTCGCCGGCACTTGTTTATCCCACTAATGGTTTAATAACAAATGACAATACGCCCAGTTTTGATTGGAACCCCTCATCGGGTGCCAATTTCTACCATATTGTGATAGATAATTCCCCAAGTTTTTCCTTGCCTTATGTTGCAGAATATTCTACTAGTTTAACTTCTTGGACTTCCGGCCCACTTGGAAATGGGGTTTTTTACTGGCATGTCCAAGCAAGAGATGCTGCTGGTAATTGGGGCTCTTATTCTGGTACAAGAAGTTTCACGATCGATACCATTCCCCCTGCGGCCCCGGCATTGAATTCACCTTCTCATATGAGCGTAATAAATGACGACAGCCCGTTTTTGGATTGGTCCTCCGTATCAACTGCAGTGCAATATCATCTTCAGGTTGCCTCAAGTTCCAGTTTTAGTTACCTGGAGTTTCAAGTGTATACTGGAGCTACTAGTTATACAGTTCCTCATCTCACTGACGGGATGAAATATTGGCGAGTGCGCGCAAGAGATTCTGCAAACAATTGGGGCTCTTGGAGCACTTACCGGATTTTCACAGTTGACACGAATCCGCCTTCTCAACCTGCGCTTTTCTCTCCAGACGAGGGGCTCTTAGACAATAACCCCACCCCCTTATTAAATTGGTCTGATGTAGCAGATAGCTATTTGTATCAAGTCGAAGTAGCAGATAATGATACTTTCAGCACTTTAGTTGTAAATCAAACAGTCGTTAATAGCGACTATACAACTGCTACCCTAGCAGATGGTGTTTATTATTGGCGGGTACGTGCAAGAGATGAAGCTGGCAATTGGGGTTCTTGGAGTGTAATACGAAATTTCACAATCGATACTACGCCACCAACAATTGTAGCAGTGACTACTGACCCTACAGCTCCAACAGATATCCAGCTTGTTACTATCAGTTGTAATGTGAATGACCTTCATGACATTGATGAAGTAATACTCCATTACCGGATTAATAATGGCTCGTGGATTAATGTGACAATGCCCCTAACAATAGGAACACTCTATGAGGTGACAATTGGACCTTTCTCTTACAATGATGTCATCGATTATTTTATTACTGCAGAGGATTCAAGCACACACCCCAATACTGCAACAGCTGACAATTCAGGCGCCTTCTATCAATTTACCATTGTTTCGGGTGATGTAACAGGACCAATTATCTCTTCGATTAGCCATGCTCCAACGCAACCTACTGAATTAGATACAATTACAATAAACTGTGAGGTAACAGATGATAGTGGAATTTTTACCGTCATACTCTTCTATAGAATAGATGATGGCGAGTGGTTAAACCAAACAATGACTCTTGACACTGCTGATTGGTATACTCTGACAATAGGACCATTCGAATATGGCAGCATTATTGACTATTATCTCAAGGCAATTGACAATTCACCTAATCAAAATGTAGTAACTAGTGACAATGGAGGTCTTTATTATAACTTCACAATTAGTTCAAGTGACATTTTGTCCCCGGTAATCTCTACAATCGTTTATACTCCTAATTATCCCACAGAATTAGATGACATAAATATTACCTGTCAAGTAACAGATGCAAGTGGTCTCATCGTCGTCTCTCTTTACTTCAGAGTGAATAATGCTAGCTGGCGAATGGTAAATATGACTTTACTTTCGGTTGACATTTACAGCGTTGTTTTGCCTTCTTTTACAGTAGGAGACACGATTGACTTTTACATAACTGCAATAGACAATTCTGTGGCACAAAATATGGCAAAAGATGATAATGGCGGGCTCTATTATACAATAACTATTTCTCAATCATCAAAAACATTTCCAATTGTCTATTTGCTCCCTTCACTAACGGTTCTTTCGATTATTATTATCTTAAGAAAGAGAAAATAATTTTCTCTCTTTTTACTTTTTTTTTATTTGTTATTGTTCCAAGATACAGTGACCTTTGTTAATCCCTGTCTGAAAACGAAACATTCTGTACAAACGGGGGAAGCTTGTTTAATTTTTTTAAAAAAAGAACGCAAGCGATTAAAAAATCGACTTCCGCTGTTTTTTAATTCGAACAATAATATTCACAGTGGCTGTTATAACTAGCGAACCCATTATCGTTAGAAACGCAATGCTTGTTTCCCCTATTGAAAGGGTCGTGAGAGTATCTTCATAAACAAAGCCTGCGCTTTCCATATGTTGCCTTGCTAATGTGAGATTATATTCATATGGTTTTAATGTATGGTCAAAATCAATGGCAGTCTTTGGAAAACCAGTCACCCCAGGAGTTCCAAGATCATTAAGAACATCTTCAATAATTGCTTCTCTGGGAATGGCGTGATTAATAGCTTTTCGAACATGTTTTGCTGACTCCGGTCCACTAATTGGGCAAAATTCTCCGGTACCTATGTAGGGATGTTTGTTATTAAAAGCCATTTCTTGTAAACCGAGTTTATCAACCATTGTATAAGAAACAGCTGGAGGGAGCTGATCAGGTTGGAATGGGAACGCATGATCAATCATATCAACTATCCCTGAAGAAATCGCATCCAAGGCATCGATATAATTAAAATACTCAAAGTAAACTTCATCGAAGTAGGGTTCAGAACCATACCATTCATCAAAATACTCATTCTTTATTAAATGGATGATTTGATTGGTTTCATTATATGATGCAAGCCGGTAAGGTCCGGCGCCAAAAATCTTACCGGGATCGGTTTTAGCCCAAATTTCAGCTTGGGTACTCAGATTTGCATATGGGATCGTTTCCCAAATGTGCTTTGGAAGAATATCTAATGCTAAATATTTTTTCTGAAATACATCCCGCTTCTCAAAGGTAATACTTAATGTATAATTACTTATTGCAGGATCCCATTGCACAGAGCTTTCGTTAACATACATCCACCAATCCTTATGATAATATGGCACTCCAAAGTCTGCGTTAAATATAACATTGTAAGAAAAATTAACATCATAAGCGTTTAAAGGTGTTCCATCTGCCCAAGTAGCATTGGGATTAAGCTCGATATTGTAAGTATACCCATCTGTTGTGGTAATGGATGTTGCAAGTCGAGGGCTGTAATCATAACCATTTAAGGAGTCACGTTCGATTAAACCAGTATATATTTGATGTAACCATTGTGCATCATTTTCACTCATTAAACCATCATATATATGAAAATGTTTGAATTGATATCGTGTAGCATAATGAAATTTCGTTTGGTGAGAAATACTCCAATTTTCCATTGATTGAAAATCAAGTTCCCAAAGAAGGGGATCCCAGCCAACTAAATTTGGGTCATGGGGATAGATATCAGCCGGATAGAAAATCGTAGCTCGAGGTAAGTCGTCATACAAAATCGCTTGAATCTGCTTAGCCCAGTAAATACGATCGTCAAAGACAAAAGAACTGCTGTAGTTGCTAATAGCCCAGTCCATCTCAGGATTCTCGTACTGATAAAAGTTGTCGCCATTAGGAGTAATAGATGGGCTGTCAAACAAACCGGTTGGATTAAAATCAAGACGCCCAGACCAACCAACAAAGAGAATATCATAACCACCCTCAGCGTAGGAAGGAATGGGATAAGGACCAGGATAACTCCAAGTTCGGGGAGAAATTTCTACCCAACTAGCTAATATCAAAGTTGTTCCAATGCCTATTTGTTGTAATTCTTTAGAAATTCGTGTAACCCACCCCGTCCTGTCTGGTTGGCCTTTTGGGCATAATAAATATATCGTAAAAAAAGGTGTTGGAGCTGTTGCTTTGATTTTTTGTGTATTGATAATCGGCATAAAAGATACACTAATTAAAATTAATAATAGTGCGGAAGCTTTTTTATTCAGCATAGCTCTCCCTCATTGATTATTGAAAATTATCTTTTAAAAAAGCTTTTCTACAAAAGTTTAAAAATTCCTATTTTGTTGAGAATTTCAAATTTTGGATTGTTATACGGAGGAAAAATTTGATTCTCAAAATCTT
>Ga0164310_10000162_pt1 | contig 33983 bp, 49 predicted proteins | sample GuaBasSedimGuay1_FD_121795 | JGI IMG/M metagenome (GOLD analysis project Ga0164310, IMG submission 121795) | Subseafloor sediment microbial communities from Guaymas Basin, Gulf of California, Mexico - Guay1, Core 4569-9, 0-3 cm | ecosystem: Environmental > Aquatic > Marine > Hydrothermal vents... | reverse complement strand
TCTATGAGTATCAGTGTACTGAGTGCGACACTGAATTCGAAGAGTATTTAAAGAAGGCGGGTGACCCCATAGAGGGTTGCCCGCAATGCGGTAGTACCAAAGCTCGTAAATTGATTTCTCGAGCTTCTGGCGTGGTCAGGGATGCACAAACCCTTGTGGATAGAGCTCTAAAGGCTTCACAAGAAGATATCCGTGCCATTAATAGTGGGAACGAAAAGGTATTAGAAGACATCGCAGGGCCGTCTCGCGACGTCAGTAATTGAGTAGTACATAAATCTAGTCATAATCGATACCTAAATCCTGGGAGAATGTTATCAATGGGAGCTGCGGATACACCCACATTAATGGCAGATAAAGCTGAACCACTTGCAATTGAACTAGTTAAACCTGAAGATCATGAAGATGCACCTGTAATAACAGAGTTCATGCGCAGTGTTTGTCAGGATCGATACTTACTCAAAAACGACGATGAGGTCCTCGAAACTGTACCAGAAATGTTTTGGCGCGTAGCTACTACAGTAGCAGTCGTCGAGGAAGAAAACCAACAAGGTCACGCAGAAGACTTTTACTACATGATGCGTGACCTTTTATTTGTTCCGGGAGGGCGCACACTAGCTGCTGCTGGTACAAAAATAGGCAATCTCAGCAACTGCTTTGTGGTTAGTCCTGAAGATAGTCTTGAAAGCATTCTCGAAACGCAGAAGGAAGCTGCTACGATCTGGAGTAAGGGCGGTGGTGTAGGTTTTGACTTTTCAGCCTTACGAGAACAAGGGGCAAACACAACAAAAGCCCAAGGAATTGCTTCTGGCCCTGTGTCCTTTCTTCAATCATATAATGCTACAGCTGACACAATACGTCAAGGTGGTACTCGTAGAGCTGCTTGCATGGGAGAGCTTTCTATTCATCATCCGGACATAGAATCGTTTATTGTCGCTAAAGAAAAAGAAGGTGATCTCTCGTGTTTCAATGTGTCAGTATCTGTAACTGATGAATTTATGCAGGCACTTAAGAGCGGCGGAAAGTACAATCGTTATACGCATAAGGGCGAGATTGCTAGTACCGTCTCTGCTCAAGATACTTGGGATATGCTGTGTAAATTCTCATGGCAAACTGCTGATCCAGGTATCTTTTTCATCGACACTGCTAATCGTTGCGATTTTAGCGAATTGGGTGCTATCAAAGCTACCAATCCTTGCGGCGAACAGCCGCTTTTGAATTATGAATCGTGCAATTTAGGATCGTTACGCATAGATCGTTTTGTTCCAATGTACGCGTGGGAGCGTGAGGGTTCTGGTTGGGCCATGCCAAAGGGTCCAACGGATCAGGTAGCAACGATGCTTTGGGACGATCCTTTGTGCTTTAACAAAGAAGAACTGCGCAGGGTTATCGTTGCAGCTGTACGATTCCTTGATAATGTCATCTCCATTAATAAGTTCCCGCTTCCACAGATCCAGGAAATAACAACTACCAATCGTAAGATTGGGCTCGGCATAATGGGATGGGGTGATGCGTTATTGAAGCTTGGTATCGATTATCGCTCAGAAATGGCGAGAGCCTTAGGCGAGAAGCTGATGAAATATATCTATGATATTTCCGTTGCTGCTTCTGAGGCTTTGGTCGATGAGGGACGTTCTTCTTTGCAAGAACGCTATCCGGACATTTCTTGGAGCGAATCAAGCAATATCAAGCCTCGTCGCAATACATGGACAACATCTATTGCACCAACAGGTTCTATCTCGATGGTGGCTGGTTGTTGTTCGTGGAGCATTGAACCAATTTTTACTTGGCAGCAACAGCGTAAGCTTCAAACTCTCGATGCGGAAGGCAAGCCATATGACACAATGGTCGTGATACCCAATAACGTGTATCAGGCTTTCCGTGAAGAGTTTGGTGAAGATGCAGAGTTGCCCTCTTACTTTGTGAGAGCTCATGATGTGACACCTGAGCAACATATACGTATGATGGCTGCTTTCCAAAAGCATTGTCATTCTGCCGTTAGTAAAACGATTAATCTACCTCACGAAGCAACAGTGCAACAAGTGAATGAGGTTTTTCGTATTGCCTACGATTTGGGTTGTAAGGGCGTCACGGCTTATCGAGATCGCTGTCGCGAAGAACAAGTATACTACACAGAAGAAGCGATGGCAGATAAGCAAGTCAAAGTTCAAGAAGAGTATGAGCGTCCCATTGAGATACGAGGCAAGACAGTCAAAATGCGGACCAATCTTGGGTCAGCATATATTACTGTTAACAATGATCCTGACACGAATGAGTCAGTTGAGGTTTTTATTCGTATCGGAAAACAAGGCTCTGAGGTTGCAGCAGCAGCAGAAGCTGTTGGCAAGTTGATCTCTTTTGGCCTTCAGTCAGGTATTCCTGTGGCGAATATCGTTGATCACTTGGAGGGTATTACAAGTACTCCTGTGTGGTCTAATGGCACACAGGTTAAATCATTATGGGATGCTGTAGCTCGTGTACTCAATAATGATTACAATGGGCATTCGCGCGAACTATTGCAGCAGCAAGCAGAAGATACAGAAGGCGCGGAAGAACCCACAGCGGAAGAGCAACATGTTCGCTGCAAAGACTGTGGTGAATAAATGGGCAAGAGGCGTGTAACATATAGTGCCGAACGCTTTGCAAAAGTCCTCGAACAGCAGATGGCCTCAACTTTGGGGCTGTCTGCTAGTGATGGCATTGAGAGTATTGAGTTCATGAATAATACTTTCATTATTAACATTGATAATAAGCACGCTATTCGTGGTCGTAAAACGCGTCAAATGCGTAGCGATGTAGTAACGCCTAACAGGCCAGGGCATGGTAGGGGATAAACATTATTATGAAGTCCTAGGATTACAGCAAGATGCTACCGATTTAGACATTAAAGCGCAGTACAGGCAGTTAGCTCTCAAGTATCATCCCGATCGTAATCCTAACGACAAAGACGCTGAGGAAGCCTTCAAGGAGGCCACCGAAGCGTACGAAACTCTAGGCGATCCTATCCGTAGAGCTCGATATGATCTCTATGGTTACAAGGAAGAACGGCCGATCTATGAGCATTTATTCAATGGCCAAATACAAGTCATTAATATTCCTGGCGGATGGCGACATACTACTCTGAGTGTTGGATTTGATATACAAGTAGAATATCTTGCAGCCCCATTTACATATGATCGTCGTATTAAATGCGAACCATGTAAGGGGCAGGGATTTTTAAGGGAAAGCACCTGTCATTGTAGTTGGGGCCCCTTAGACGAGGATCCCCTATGTAAAGACTGTAAGGGTAGAGGCTTTATTGTTAAGAAATACTGTACCACTTGTGATGCAAAAGGCTATTATATAGAGCCAACAGTTTTCTCACCAACTTTTGACGAAGCTGTCTCCAGAATGTGGGTCTGCAGAGAAGGATATGGGGATTGGACGGGGAATATACCTGGAGACCTTTATTACAAATATGTGGGTGATAATGCCGAACTCAGAAGCTATCCAAAATGAAATAAACAAACATGCATCCTTTCCTCCAGAGCATACTCCATTTTCTGGGCATATAGAGAACCTTTACGAGGATTGTTTGTTGCGTCCAGGAATTTTTGTGGAGCTAGGAGTGTTTAACGTTGGTCCTGTTTCAACGTCAGCTTTTCTAGCTGCTGCGATAGAAACAGATTCTGTACTATTCTCGTGTGACATAGAGCCTTGTGAGCATACGAGACAATATGTTAAAAAGCATTTTGATATCGCAGACGACGGTGGACTTTGGACGTTTCATCAAGGAGATAGCGTACAATTCGGCAAAGATTGGCCACGCAGTTGGCAAGTCAATGTTTTGCTCATTGATACGGCACATACAGCAAAGCAAACTCAAAAGGAACTAGAAGTATGGCTGCCATTATTGGCCCCAAATGGGGTTGCATTTTGTCACGATACAGTTTCGCATCCAGAGGGGGTGCGTGTGCCGATTGAAGAATATGCGGCAACACATCCATGGTTTGAATGGGAGAATAGAGAAGATTCTCATGGCCTAGGTGTGATTTGGAGAAAATGAGATGAATGATGTGCAGACAGTACGTAAAGGATTAGCATCGTTAAATCGCTCCCTCGATAGCGATGAGTTTCAAGGGCAAATTGCAAAAGAGTTATTGCATTTAAAGAATTACGCCAATGAACGGCGTCAACTTTTGGAGTCGCTACATATCAGATGTGTTTTGTATAAGCAACTGTTAGAACGAATTGAACAAAAACATGCTCAGCCAGTACCAAAAACTGATGAAAAAGAGTTGTTGCAAAAGGGAGCAGCAATTATATCAGATGATTTAGAAGCGATTGAGAGTGGTATTTTAACAATTGAGAGAGAGCTTGAAACGATAGAAACAAAGAGAGCCGTAATGTTGGCTTTCGAAATGAGTGCTCCCGAGCAGCTTGATATTAGCACTTTAGATTCAGCGACTTTGCGACAGTTAAAGGAGAATGTAGAGGAATAGTGTACGGCACATAAAGTTTAAACTTCAAAATACCTTTCAAATCAAATAGTGTAAGGTATAAAAAGTTTACACTTCTCATCTCTCAAGGAGGCTTTATCATGCGTCGTTTAGGGCTGTTGCTCATCATTCTCGTCGGGCTGAATTCGCTCTTTGTAGGAAATGTCATTGCCGACCTCGGCGATGCCAGACTGGTCAATTCTTTTGACATTCCAGATAATGGAGAAGTTCACTCGCAGGATGGTCTCGCCTGGGATGGTAACAATCTCTGGGCGGTTAGCCATACGGATGCGCAGCATCACTATCTGTGCCGACTAACAACCGATGGCACTTTGATCGAGCAGTTTCCCACCAATTCTATCTTCTATAGCGGCTCCGTTACGGGACTCGATTATCGTCCTGGTGTCGGTTTGCTCGCCAAACTCCGTAAGCGCATTTATACGACGGATATCGATGGGAATCGACTGAGTGAGCTTAGTTCGAGTGGCGCACATCGCAGTATCGCCTACGATGAAGTCAACAACACGATCATCTCTTTGATGCCGTACGGTGGTGGTGTTCTCGTAATCTTCAAGGATGCAGATATGATTCCGCATCCTGCGTGGAACAATCAGTGGTATTATGTCCACATGGGAGCAATCATTCCTACCGGCCAAGCGCCAGGTCTGCTTCGTGGTGCGACGTACGCAGACGGTTATCTGTACGTAGCTCATGGTAATGTTTACAAAGTCGATATTACGGACAAAGACGCTCCGGTAATCGTCGATGTTCTCGAAATGCCATCTGGCGTTGAACCGGCAGGCCTTGCTGCAATCGACAATACTCTGCTCTACGTTGGTGTTCGTGATACTGGATCGGGTGATCTCAATCAGCTTCATGTATATGACATGACCACTCAGGACAATGACTGTGGTGATTATCGTACACGCCGAAACGACTATCGTCAGCTCGTTATCGAGGCCAATAGGGATTACAACGGCAAAGAACTTGCCGGTGAACTGAGAGAGATTCTTACTGACTGGTGGATGCTGCGGCGCGCTTGTCATACGGTCTGGTTTGTTCGCCCATTCATCGCAAGTGCGAAGCTGATGGAACTTGCTCAGGCCGATGGACTGTTTGAGCAATCTGAACAGAACACGAGCTGGGGCGAGATCAAACGAGGATCCGTTGCCGGCGTACTCGAATAAAACACAACTACATAGCGATGCAAAAAACCCTCGGCCTTCTTGGCTGAGGGTTTTTTGTGTTTGACATTTGTCGAAGAATTGGAGATGGGACTGTAAGGTATTGATTTTTCGCGGCTTTGATGAAGAAATATACATACTTCGACAAGGAGAAAGATAATGCTAAGTAGAGGGCATACAACGATACAACGACAAGAGGGCGAAGGCGAAACTGAAGCTGTGCGTATCCCTTCGATACAACGTACAACTCGCCCAGTTCTTAGCGGATTCTGCAGTGCATGTAGGAATTGGACTGTTCAACTCGTTAAGGTTGGTAATCTCGATGTTTGTAGTGGTTGCGAAGATACAGTCGGGGAACGTTTAAACAAAAGAGCATAGTTATGACACAGCCTCTTCGTCAATTTGCTGTAGGAACAGGTCTATGGGGTGAGCCTCCAAGTTATTCAGGACACGGAGGCTATACTTATTCGCCACATCTTGAGGGTGGAGGCGATGGCAATACTACAGATAATGTGCTGAATAATAGAATCCCTTTAGAGCATAGAGAATTGTTTACTGAGGAAGAATTGCAAAAGTTAGTAGAGATTCTTTCTACGAACGGAGACATACAAGGGGCTGAGCGTTATCAGGAATTGCTTGAAGACTTACAACGAGGAAAGGTTATAGCGCGACGAAGATATAGACAGCTTCGCGCCATGCTCGAAAAGCAAGCAGTCGCAAAACGTTACTTCTTCGATTTCTATCTTGTTGACGAACTCGTTGGAGCTTATTCTCAATGGATCTCTGAGGACGTCCACTGGTACAGAGAAGAGTTGGTTACTGATATTGCTGACAGCTATATCCAGAATCTTGAGCAAATGGTATGGAAAGAAGCTCAATATCTTTGGGTGCACGATTCTTTGTGGCATGTTCTTACTGGTAGTGGCTCGGGATTCCATCAAGCTTCTCTATTGAGTGACGAGCAAATTATAAATCACGGTATCTGGCGTGAACGTCACAAGTTAGAACACCATCGAGATGTCGAAAGAAAACGTTATCAGCGCAAAGGTATACCTATTCCTCCTGAGTTACAAGCTGATCCTCCCCCTGGTCCTTATGAAGAAAAGCATACGATCAAGCAAAAGAAAGAAGAGGTTGACGCATTAGATCCTGACGATGCTATGGAGCAATTGCAGCAGCTTTTGCAAGAAGACCCGGAAAAAGCGAAAGAATTACTTCAGCAGTTGAAATCCTCTCAGGGTTTTACTCCACCCTCAGGAAAGGGAAGTCTAACGTCCTTATCGACTTTGCGTGGATTTTCACGTTATGCACAGGTTTACAATGATTCTCCCGGAGCGTTTAATTATTCTGCTCTAAAGGACGCTGTTCAAGATATATTAGAACAATATCTGACTGGGACTTTGAGTTTTAATGATGAAATCAATGTGGATACACGTGCTCTTGAAGATCAAGATGCTCCGGCGCGGGCAGCAGCGTTATTATTAGCCCGAGTACATGAAGTACTAAATTCAGATCAGTTTGCTACCTTAGAGGCATTACAAACTGAAGAAGTAGCTCGTATAGCTTTCTTTGTTAGCTTTGATTTGTTGGCCGAAAACAATGTTGGCAATGTGCTCTTTACTTTTGATCGCTTTTATAAGATTTTCGTTATGGAGCTACAAGAAGAGGCTGAGGAAGTGACTGGTAGCGGTTTGGGTCTTGAATTGGGATTGCCCTATCTCACCAATGAAGAGGCTGAAGCAGTCCAAAATAGATTAGACCAGGCTGCGATAGCATTAGCGAACAAAACATACGCCCACATGGAGGGATATAACTTCCATGGTTGGTGCGCTGAAGCCTTGCTTATTTTACAACCCACTGCCAAAGTACTCGGTTTTGATGGCGTTGCTCAATTACCCTTACAAACTGTAGAGTATGTAGTGAAAGCAGTTGATGCAGACTTTTCTGCCTGTATTCATGGTCCAAAAAACAAGCAAGAAGCAACACGCATGCTCATGCAATGGGTGCGAATACATCCTGAGCATTTTGATGAAGAACAATATGTAGCGCCAGTATTACAAAGATATTTGGCAATTGTCGAAGATGCAAATGATTTACAGAGTTACTTGTTGCAAGTTATAGATACAGAATTGGACATTCAGACTCTGCCTTCACTTTATACTGATTTGACCGCTATTGAGGCAATTCCTCGCGTTTGGTGTCAAGCCCAAGATGTTCCTGATGACATGATTGATACTGTGACGTCTGCTGTGTTGAGTACATTTTTCTCACTGCTCGACAATATGTATGTATCCCTTAATATGCCGGTTGGCTCGGTTATCCAAGAGGAGATACAAGGCTCACCAGCGCTAGTAGATTTGCACGATACATTAGAAACCAGAGCCACAGGACAATATAGCTCAGTACTAGCTTGGCTAGAAGATTGTGCCGAGATAGTAGATAAATATTGTGTATTAGATGTAGAAGACCTCTACACAATACATGAGGCAGAGGTGGTCTTATTAGACCTCATGCCAGAAGATTTACGTGGGACATTCAATTTGTTCAGTTTTACAACTGTGTTGCATGACGCAGTGTGTGAGTATTTAGAAGAAAAAGCATTGGGAGCAACTGATCGTAGAAGAATTGAGGATCGTCTGCGTAGAGAGCGTAAAAGTGCCGTTAAATATCAGAGTTTTGAGATTAGCGACGAAGATCCTTACGTCTTTATGTCTAAGTATCAGCAGAGAGAGCAAACTCTAACGAATCAACCTGACCCTCCAGGAGGGCCAGAGAGAATTAAAGAAGTGTTAGCTCTATTGGATATTGATCCGGATAGAGGTCTCGAGGTTATAGAGGCGTTAAAATATCCATATGCAACGGTGCGACAACACACAGATCTTGAAGATAATCATTTACCTGTCAGATTTTATAGCATAATTACTCAATTGTATGACAAACTTCATTGGCCATCAGCATATGGTGGACCTGCTTGGGGTATGATTTCCGATGGACTAGTTCGTTTATTAGAGGCTTATCCAGATGTCGATAAGCTCACTCAAGCAATAGATCATATTCACGATTTGCAGCATAATACTGGATCGGTTTTTACAAAGTTCAAGTATGTTACATTGGTGGATACAGATGAAGATGGCAATCCATTGCCTGAGGATGCTCCACTACGCAAAATTGTGCATAGCAGTAACGAAGCCGAATGGATTCAAGAGGCATTGGATCTTAAGTTCGGAAAGCATGGAACACGAGATATGCTTCCTCGGTGTTCACCAAAAGTAGCGAAGTGGACGCGCAAAGCATACATGGACGCTGGACGTTCTGAACTTTTAAATCCTCCATCTCAGGAGGAGAAAGTTGACGATCTATCTGATAGAGTTACCAGTTTGTACCGTGCTGGTAATTCCAAGGCTATTCATGCCGAAATACGTCAGAGTTCGGATCCTTTGTTTTATCATGCGCTAGCGTCTTACGAGCCGGGCGATAAAGACGAGGCACGTCTAGTTGCAGATACACGTAATTATCTTGTGAAGTATTTCTTCTGGGGCCAACTCCAGGGGACACTATCGGATGAGACCAAAGTCCTTCTTGGACTTCGACAGTTCTACATAGCATTGCCCACAGCGACTACTAAACAATTTGTGGGTTCGCTTTGGAACCAACTCAATACAGGTCAAAAGCGTAAAGCGTTTGCCTTTGTACGTCAAAATTTCAGTGATCACTATTCAAACTTCAGAAGCTATATTAAACATATGGCTCAATTAACAGATGCTCCTGAGGCTGATGATCAAAACTGGCTGTATAACGGATGCGCCTTTGCTGCGTATATTACTGTGGACGATGGGGTTGAGGACATTGTTGCTCCTCCAGGCTCCACGGAGTCATCTGATTCAAAACAAGCTGCTCAAATGTTAGCGGAAGTAGAAGAGGATAAGCTCGAAAAGTTAGGGATTCAAACTCAAACGCTCAAGCACCAAACAGAAGAGAGCATTGAAACAACAGCTGCTCATGCGGCAGATCCTGAGAAAGTTGAGCAAGAAGGAACTCCCATAACCAACACAGAAGAGTGGCTCCTTCAGTTGCAGTCCATTGAGGCCAATTACAAACTCATCATGAATGCATCTCCCGACGTTGCCACCAAGGCAATCAATCGTGCAATAATGGCGGCTAATTCTGATACTCTTTGGGATATTAGTGATCGCGATGAGTTTGATTTAGTTGTAGGGACCGGCTTTTCTGATCTACGTCAGTATATACAGTGGAATTCTGCAATGTTACAACCAAAGAATCCTTTGGTTCCGCTCGTTATGAATGAGACATGGTTCAAGAAAACATATATAGGACCTGGCGTTGAGCCTCTCATGCAAAAGGCAGTGCTTGATTTGATCAGCATTTGCGATCGTGAACTACAGCGACAAGTTGTCGATATTGATAGTGGTCCTAGTGTCGAAGATGATCCGGATGGTGTATCAACTCCCGATTTTGAGACACAATCCTATACAGTATTTAACAAAGTGTCAGAGATTCTGAGTATTGGGGCGTTTTTAAGTAGTCACCCAGATCAGAATTTTGTCGAGCAAGTCTTCGAGGCAGCATCTGAAGAGATCGCGAAGTATCCAAGCGTTGTTAAACTCATGGGTGGCAGCAATAGCGGTGCCGATGTAAAAGAAGCGGTAGAAGGACTTACTATTTGGCACGCAGATCTCATGGAAGTAAAGGGCCCTGACTGGCTTTGTGAAGATGACGAAGAGTTTCTTACTGAATTACTCGCAGTCAATAAGATTGATGTTAACGAAGAGCCAGAGTATGCTCACGACAATATGGCGCTAGCAATTAGTGTAATACAAGAGGCTCTTCAAGATTCTATAGAGAGCATTGCATCTACTATGCTTCCAGGCGGTGCAACCCCTTCACCAGTGAATAGCGGAACCGCTTTGCGTAACATATTGCGTTGGTACTCTTTAATGGAGGCCAAAGGATCACCTGCATACCCAAAATGGTTGTCTGATGTATATATGCTATTGCTGGATGGCGGATATATAGAGAAACAAGACTCACCAGTATCGGCTATGGCAAGCTTTTTTGATTCGGCACTTTCAACCTACAAAGTGTATGCTCAAGGCGTTGAGAAGATTGATTCTGCAGAGTTAATGGATGAGTTATGTCAACAGTTTCCGATACAAACATTCTGGACAGAAGTGCTGAGTAGTAAATTCATACAGCAAATGGATGAGGAAGTAGAAAACGATCAAGGTGGGATAGCAGAACCGCAAATATTAGGAGGGTTTTTCATACACGTTGCGGAGAGCATGGGCCTAGCTCTTTCCCAAGAGATGCCCGATGGTGATTTTGAAGACAGCGTGTTGATGCAGCAAGTTGCTCTTGTATCCAAAAACATAGATATGGCAGAATCTTTATATGCAGATATGTCTGTAGCATGGGATAAAGTTCCCGATACAAATAAGGCTGCATGTGCCAGCATTGTTCTTGGCGATCTCATAGAGGAGGGTTTGTTCGATGCTGGCGTAATGACTGAGAAAGAACTTGCACAAATTCTCGACAAAATATGTGGATATCAGGATGTGGCAAACGCCTATGATGATGCAGCTCTTACAATGCCTACTTTTGTAGCGTTGATGCTTAAAACGTTCCATCGTGCAAGTGCTATTGACAAACAGTCGACTCCAGAGGAAGAAAAGAAGGAGAAGGCACAAGAGCAAAAGATTGAAGACTATTTTGCAAATAGTGAGCTCTTTACCAATGAAGATCAATGGTGGATGATTGAATCTGTGGCTGCATTCTGGAAACATCCAAAGACAACAATGCAGCATCGCTATGAATTATTGACACCTGCGCTTAGAGCAGCCCAGAGAGCAGGTGTCATTAATCCTGATTTTATAGCTAAAGATACTCAATTGATGCCGATCATTAAGAAGTATTTAAAAGATCCTTCTGCTGGAGTATCAACTTTAATCGCGTCGCCGATACTTTATGATAAGACGCCTTACGGCGCAATTGAGGTTTTACGTGCAATAATCTTTGACATGTATAACAATGTGCCTGCGGCTTTTAAGCCCGGTTCAAGTAAAGAAGACCAAGAAGCATTCTTCCAGAAGAAAAAACCACAAGAAACAGACCTTGGTCCTCTGGACGAGGTCATGGAGCCAATTGCAAAAGAACATGAGAAAAAGCAATCCGATGAAGAGACTCCTTTCCCAATGAAGTTCAAAGGGCCTAAGAAGTCTAAACCTGCACCTAAGAAAAAGAAACCAAACAAAAAGAATCCGCCTCCAGGCTGGGGAACATCTAAACCCAAAAATGACGACGATTATGATATCATTATAGAAGACACCTCGTCGCTTCGTGGCATTCGTCGTTTCAGTGTAAACTATGCGACATAAGGTTTAATATGAACTTAAAACTAACGCCTCAAGAACAAAAAGTTATAAAGAAGCTCACTAAAGCTGCTAATGCTTTAAATGTGCATTTGTTGCTTGCTGGTGGCTTTGTGCGCGATAAGCTTCTGCGTAAATCAGCCAATGACATTGACGTTGTAACAGATGGTGACGTCGATAAATTAGCAGCTTATTTGACCAAGAAATATGACTTAGCAGCGCCTGTAGTAGGCGATAAGTCTAAAGCAGTAATGCTTACTATTGATCAGATTCCAATAGATCTGATGAATGCTCGTAAACTGTATAGCCCATTAGTAGATCTCGAGGGCGAAGAAGAACTCAATGCGATAGCATATAATGATGCATTTAGACGTGATCTTACTATTAATTCCATGTTGTACGATCTGCAAGAAGAGCGTTTGATCGATTTTCATGGTGGCGTAGAAGATTTGAAAAGGAAAGTGATCCGTACAGTATTTGATCCATATATAAAGTATCGTACAGCCCCAGAAGATATGATGCGAGCCATACGGTTCGCTAGTATTCTTGACGGATTCCAGATGCATCCTGCAGTTGTTAATGCTATCAAGAAACATGCCCGACTGTTACGTCCAAGAGACGAAGGAGGCGAGGTCAGCAATCGTCGTATTCGTAAAGAGTTGCGCAAAGCATTCGATACTGAAATAAGTGCACGCAAAGCGATGCTGTTGCTTATTGATACTGGGTTGTGGCCGCATATAGAGGGGGACATTAAATATGTGACTACTGACAGAGGATTTCAACATCTGTGGGAGGAAGCTCAGTTGGAAGCTATTAAAAGTAGCGCTAGAAAAACCGCACAGACGTTTACCTCACCAGGAGAATCAACAGATAGTGGAGGCCCAGGCGGTCAATTCACTGTTCCATCGAGCGATGGTGAGGCAGGAGGTGGCGTTCCAACAGGTGGTTATTTCAATGTATTAACTAACCGTAAGGTTGATTTCGAGCAGCAAAAAAAGAAAGAAAAGAAGAAGTGCGAATTAAAAGAGCTTTTAGAAGAAGAGGCATTAAAGGGGTTTGCTATATAATATGAATCACACCAAGGACTACTATGCAGTACTGGGTTGTAATCGCGGGGCTAGTTCAGAGGAATTCAAAGAAGCATATCGTAAGTTGGCTCTCAAGTATCATCCTGATCGTAACCCAGACAATCCGGAAGCTGAAGATAAGTTTAAAGAAGCATCAGAGGCGTACGAAGTTCTTAGTGATCCCCAGAAAAAAGCCATACACGATATGGGTAGGCGCGTCCATGTAAGTGGCAATTTTGATTTTAGTTCTATTTTCGATGAGATGTTTGTTGATCCATTTGGCATGCGTTCAGGTAGAGCAGCTTATCGACGACAGCCAAGAGGTCTTCGTCCTATAAAAGGACAAGACATTCGTATTAAATTTCCGGTAACGCTGCAGCAAGTCGTGAAGGGATTTAAACAAACGATTAAGTATCAGAGGCGTAAAAAGTGTGACGAATGCGATGGATTGGGAGGGGACCCAACGAATGTAACAAATTGTACTATGTGCGGTGGTGCTGGACAAGTAACACAACAGACTCAAACGGGTGCAATTTGCGTTCAACAAACTCAAACATGTCCAACATGCTACGGCGTTGGTACAATGCTTGCTGAAAAATGTGGCAAGTGTCAAGGCATGGGTAGCAATGTTGTTGACGAACAAGTCGCTGTCGACATTCCCAGAGGGATTGAGCAACGTACAGTGATCCAATATGAGAAATTGGGGAATTGTGGCCAGAACGGTGGCCCCGATGGTCATTTGCAAATTGTTATACAGTACGAACCTCATGCTATCTTTGAGACCAATGGTCTGGACTTGTTGGCTACATGCCAAATCACGGTATGGGATCTACTATTGGGAGCTCAACTAGATGTTGAGACGCTATATGGCAATAAGGTCATTGAGATTGCTCCAAATGTTGATATTTATGCACCAATCAAATTGGAGCAATGTGGATTACCAAGTATGCGTGGTGGAAAGGGTGATCTCATATTGGATTTACACCTTGCTCAGACTCCAGAGTTGACTGTTGAACAGCAAGGACTTGTCGAACAAGCCAAATCGCTAGGAAAGCATGAGCAAACATAGCCCGACGCAGCGAGCACTCAAGATTTGGCAATTGTGTTCCAATTGCGAATTTCTTGAGCAAGATTTGCCTGAGTGTGGCCATATTAGAGCAGTGGAGTGGAATTGCGAAAGATATCAGTGTACTGAACCTGGAATACAATTAGAAGTACAAAGCACTGTTAACGATGAGACAGTGCAGATTGATCATGTAAAAGATGAGTTGGAGCGCCCCCAAAGCACTCTGACAGAGGGTCGCACGCGGGAACAACTTATAGAAATGGTAATGAAAGTTATCAGATTTGCGGGGTGATCTTTATGGATATCATCATACTAGGACAAGCAGAAGACGATCTGTTAGGTACAACACAGGTCATTATTGATCCACAGCTACAAGGGAGGATACAGCAAGCTGTTAAAGATATTCGTCAAAATGAACCAGACATACTTAAAGATATTACACATATTTATGCTTTGCATAGTGGTAATTTTGGCGAGTGGCACTCTGATGATCCGCACGCAGTATTCCTAAATATTGATCGTATTGAGACTGAAGTACAGCAGGAGTTAAAGAAAGGTCTTACTCCAGAACAGGCTCAACATGATGTTGTCAAACAAGAAATAGAGACAGCTATTCGTGAGCAAACTGGAAAGGTTCTTGTTCATGAGCACGCACATGTTGAAGCACCTGAGAAAGGTGAGCCTTTTGCTAAGCAGAGAGAAGAGTCGTACGAGCTCAAGTCCGTAGGCTTAAGAAATTTTTGTTCCACGAAAGTTGCTTCCCAAGTTATTAAAAATACTCCACCGAACCAAAGCAGATTTGCCGGCCGCGAGCGTAACCAACTTATGAGTATCTTAAGTAAGCTCGGATACTCAGTAAACGACGATGGTTCGGTATCGTACTCGCGCGATCCAGTAGAAAAAGACTTTACTACTGTGTGGGATGCCATTGATCATGAGAAACGTGTCATAGCCAATAACAAAGCACTTATAGAGACACATCAAGGAACTGTTGATCCACAACTAGTACAAACGAAGCGAGACTTGATAGCGTTGGCCATGGAGCGCTTGAAAGCGCTGCAATTATGGAATAAGACGTACGGTCAAAGCTACCCTCTACCTGGATACATTGTTAATGATCTAGGAGAAGGACAGTACTCAGTAACAAAGGAGGCGGATAGTTCCGAATATACTGTCGATGTTGAGCAACGGACTTGTTCCTGTCCAGCAGGAATAAGAGGCAAACAATGCAAGCACCTTAAAGCAATATTGTGGAAATTGACATGAACATTGTACACCTTGCGGTCAATCCATTAGCTGGTGTGCCAATTAAATTGGCTAATATGATTAACGAGCATACAGAACATACAGCTCGTGTTATTTCTGTTAATGGTGCATATGGCCTTCGTACTTTTGATCACGATCTTTTATTTGACAAAAGTGAAAAGACTATAGCACAAGTCAATGACTTGTTGACGCAAGCCGATGTTATTCATGTGCATAATTTCTTTAAAGATATTCAGGCAAAGCTCAAACCAGTCAATCTTAAGCGTCATCTGAAACGTAGTCGTGTTTGTACACAGTTTCATCAAGTTGCTGAATTAACCTCAGATGAGTTGAATATCCCTATTGCAGAGATTGCTAGAATTGTCGGCACACGCATTCTTGCTATTGCTAACCAACAGGCTCTTACGTATCCTACAGCGACAGTTGTTCCTATAGTTATTCCATTGCAAGACGAAAAACATTGCATGTTGCCTCGTAAAGAGAGTGAAGACGATGGCATTATACGTATTGTTTATGCTCCGAGTGTCACAAGATTAAGAGGTACTCCACCACTCTATCAAAAGTATTTCGACAAAGGATATGGTGAAACACGTGCGATATTAGAGCGTATTCAAGCTACTTTTGGTGATAGAGTCAAATGCAATATCATAAGAGGCAAGCCTCATCGTGACTGTTTACATATTAAACAAAGAGCAGACATAGCAATCGACGAGGTAAAGACAGGGAGCTATCATACCTCAACTTTAGAGACTTTGAGTCAGGGCGTTGTTACTATTGTCAATCCGGAACGTGGCGTAAAGAATATTGTACAAAGATTAACAGGATCAAATACTGTCCCGTGGCAAGTAGCGAACTTAGATAATTTGTTTAGTGTCTTATCAGCCCTCATTGAGGATGCGACTATACTAAGAGCACAACAACAGGCTTCGCGATTGTGGATGGAGCAATATTGGAACGATGAACAATGGGCTCCATGGTTCGTGAAGAACGTTTATAGTAAACTGTGAAGTAATTGTAAAGGAAGAATGGACAAAAGGAGCTCGGCGAGCTCCTTTTTTTATAACTTTCTGATTAACTTCGACATTCCATAATATGGAACGAAGACCTATTATAGGCATGATAACAAAGAACCTATTGATGTGGGATAGTCTTTTGGCTGCTCAGCAACGGTGGGCGGGCTCCAAGTTTCCTGATTTGGGCAGAAGACGAGCGTACTTCATAGTTGAAGGAACAAAGATACATATCAACGCTGCATATCGCGATCCTGACGAAGAAAAGGTCTATGTGCACGGTCTTATTGAGTGTATTTGGTATTCAGTCGATTTTGGTAAGGTTGTAGAAGTGCCAACGTTTCAAGCAACACGTCAAGAGCATAGAGAGACGATATTGAGCGACCATCCAGCGGTCGATCGTGTTATTTTGGACGCAAATGAACAGGCCTGGATGCCTCAGGTCATGGCAATGTTACCTAATCCAATCGTAGAAAGCAATGTGACAACTGATTGGATTGAACTACATAGAGCTTATGGATAATTATGAATACTGTTAAAATACGACTATATGAGACAGATCTAAGTATAGCAAATACAGAGGGTACAATAATTGAACCTTGTTTGCTGATTTCGACCTCTCAACCAACCATGGTGTATTATTTGCCTGCTCCTCAGTACACTCGTATTCAGTGTGTTGTGCCGAATTTGACAACGATAGAAAAAAGAACTGTAGCGCTGAAACCTCAGATACTATTAACACCTGAGATCTATTGGCGTTCTTCTACTCGGTTTCGCGCAATGGTGCAAGAGAAGTGGACGAAATTACATTACGTTGATGGTCCAAGAACATGCACAAGCCATACGATAACAGCATCAAAGCATGCATTAGCTCTTGTTGACACACAAGACGCAGAACAAGAGTGGGGATGTCAGTTACACACGAAAATCACGTTCAGTGTTTCCCCTGTCTATGAGTATCAACAGGTAGAGAATTATGACGACGTTGCAGCCCTCTGTGCAGTTGGTTAAGAATTTGTTTGTTGCTTTATCTCAAAAAGATGGATTATGGGCTATTCATGTCCCTATCGGTACTCGGGGTATCATAGTAGGAAGTAAAGGTAGTGTTTTCGAGAAGGGTTCCAAACGTATTCTGCTTTATCACGAGGTACTTATAGAGCGCTATTGGAAATCTATAGCGTGGCCTATTATAGTGCGCAAAGTGGAAAATCGAGATGGACCTTTAGAAAGATATCAGCATCTAATAGATATCGATGACGAACAACAATGTTGGCATGTTGTGGTTGGTGAGAAAGTTGCTTTTGGCATATCGGAGAGTTTTTTACAAAATGCCTGAAATAAACCAAATTAGTGGAAGAATCAGTATTTTCAATCCTGCAACGCATTTTGCAATAGGAGAAATCGTTCTATTTGTTGAACACTGCTTTATTTTCAAGATCGATGTTGCAAAACAAGAGATAGTATGTACTCTATTTGTCCCTAAAAACACGACAGCGATTATTCGTGATTTTATGTTGATTAAGGATCAAGAGCCCAAGTACCATGTAATTCCTACCCAATATTATTGTTCTTTCGTGTTCGCTGAACTGTGTTTGCCGCGCGAATTATGCACTGCATTAACAACAGGCGATGCAAAACATGAGTATGTTGACCTTGAAGACACAGCACAAGAATGGTACACTCAGGCAATGATTGTGTTTGATCCAGAGGCTGATCACAACATGTTGGCTAGAATCAATGAGCAAGCAGCATAAGACGAGGCTACAAAGGTCCTGTGCAACTGTTACTATAAAGGGCTCTTCTGGACATTGGATGTCAGATGAGTATCGGGTAGATGATAATCTCGATAATTTTCACAGTGACAATTGCAGTACATGGGGACACTATAGCTGTGATCTTCCCATTATTATAGTGTCATTTGGTTGCCCAGTCATTGTCGTGAGTGTTGATAGTGAAAACTTTGAGGCTATTGTAGCACCTCAATTGTCACGATATTTTGCGCCGATAGATACTTTACTGGGTAAAGCCCAGATGCAAAATAAACCCATAGTGGATTTCGCTGCACAGCATCGCGCTACTGAGAAGTTTTGGACGAAGCAAGTGTGGAAAGAACTACCAACCCCTATTCCATTGTTTTACGTTAAGGAGTAAGCTATGCGTTATTTCCTCGATACAGAGTTTATTGAGTACCCATGCACTATAGACCTTATTAGTATCGGAATTGTCTCGGATGATGGCAGAACTTACTATGCAATTAATCGTGCTTGTGACTTTAAGAGAGCCAATGACTGGGTCAAGGAAAATGTCCTAACCAAGTTGCCCGACGCAGAAGAAGTGCCTGAACTATGGAAAACAAGGACAGAAATCAAAGGAGATATCGAAAAGTTCTGCAATACCGAAGAGCATGGAAAACCTGAATTCTGGGGCTATTACGCAGATTATGATTGGGTAGTGTTCTGTTGGCTGTTTGGTGCGATGATCGATCTGCCCGATGGTTGGCCAATGTATTGCAGAGACATTAAGCAACGATGTGATGAACTGGGCAATCCTGAGCTTCCAAAACAAGACGACGGTGAACACAATGCTCTTGAAGATGCACAGTGGAATCAAGAAGCATTGAAGTTTCTCGAGACATTCGTCAGAGACAGATACACAGGAAGCAATCCAGAAGTTAAGCAGCCATGTGCTATGTGTCGCGGTGAGATGATGGGATTAGGAATGGCAGGATTAATAGTGCATTATGGAGGTCGTGATTTCTGTAGTGACTCTTGTGTTGAAGCTTGGACCGAAGCTGCTGAAGAAGAGTGGAGAAGAGTGGAGAAGCATGAGAAGAATCAATAATGGAACATCATATTCACATTATACAGTGGGAGCTCAGTAAGCGACACAATCTGCTTGCTGCCAAAGATGCCGTGTTGACTCCTATACAGGTGAAGATTGCTAAAGATGCAATTCGACCAATGAAGAAAAGCAATAATAGATATGATATTGTCAATACAATGTGCGATCAACCAATGGTGAGAGGAGATACGCGACCAGGAGGTAGTGATGATGTGACTTGTCCACTATGTTTAGTCGAGTGGCAGAGACAACAAAGCAATCCTTCAGCAAATGGGGTTGCGACACAATAAGCACCTAACAGTGCCAGCATAGGAAGATGAGCGGAAAGCAAGAGTTAATTTATGCTCTACGTGATCTTGAGAACGTCAAAGATATTCTAAGAGCATATGAGCATATGAGCACATGTTCGAGTACGTTTCTATCCCTGAGACAATACATATAGCAGTTGATCATCGTCAAGCAGATCGGGCGGATCAGCTCTTTGATGTATATGTCGATAGGCAAATTGATCGTACAATAGCAGGCGCTATAAGTAAAACGCTGTGCCACCACACCGTTTTGTCTGGATATGTCTCGAACAATATGGAGCTGGTAACATGTCCATTATGCCTGGTAAAACTGAAAGAAATAGAAGACTTAGCAGTGGCCCTGACATCAACGGAATAAGGATAAGAATAAAGCGAGAAAAGGCCGAAGTAGCAAAGATGACAGATGTGCCGATTCATATTCTTAAATCTAACAGAAGCGAATCCAAGCCAGGTGTTCAAGTGTTCTGTGACACTCCTGAGGTCGTTACTATCTGGTTTGCACGTGTTGGGTCTGATCCAGAAGTGACATGCCCGTTATGTTTAGAGGTCTACAATAGAGAGTTTTAGATCATGACGAGATACTGCGTTAATCAAGGAGAGGTTGAGTCATTGTCTGAGATGATAGAGGTAGCTTTTGGCCCTTTAAAAGCGCGCACCAATTTTTTTACGCGTATGTGCAAATGTTATTTTGCATGTGATATTCGGGAATCTGCTAAAGAAATTTGGGTCTTGGAAGAGGACGTCAAGGTTATAATGCGCAAAATCGAGGTTATGTCTGATCTGACCAAGACTGGTGAGATAACTAGAACAAATGTCCTTCTTACCCCTGAGCGAATGTACATTGTTGATGATCCCGACGATGTTAATAATATATGGGCCTGGTACAGGCATCGGTTTGAGACAGCTTGGAAAGACGCAGAAGAAATGGCAATAGAGACATGGCAGACCTCTGGTGCAGTATTAAGAGCAAAAGTATTTGTTTGGAAAGAGTGCCCCTGGTATATTCCTATAGGTTATCTCGATATTCAGGAAGAAAATGCCAGAAGTAAAGACTAAGAAGGCAGTACTGATTCTCTCGATAGAGGCTGTTACCTTTGGGTTCGGTATGGCAGTGTTTATACCTAGGAATACCGAGTGCATTGTTAAGGGAACGATAGCTGTTCCTCAGATGGTGTATGTTACGTCGCAGTTTGCGAATCATGTGTGGTGTGGAGTGGGCGAGCTGGAAACGTTAAAACATCAGGGCCGAAACACTGGAAAGTCGTACCTCTCAGCACCTCAACTTATCCCAAAAGTTCAGCTAGAACATGAGGGACAAGGATGGACGATCCAAGTCTTCCCCCAAGAGTTGGAGCCGTGCAGTTGGTTTTACCTTAGTACGATGGGTGCGCTTTAAGACTCACCTTTTAATAACCTTTTCTATATAACAATATAAATCATTAATACCCAAGTATCGCTTTGCATTCGGAGGCGAAGTTAATGCAATTTATCAACAAATGTGCACTGATCACCTTGACTGATAAAAATGTGATCAAGCCCAAAGTGTGGTATGTCCCTAGAGAAACTCAGCTCATCGTTGAGGGCCTTGGCTTTATCCCTATGGGACGCCACAAGGTGATGTGCGAGACAATGTTCATGATGGAGCTCCATGATACGAGCGATACTTGCCATTTGTTTGATGGATTGATTCCTCCTATTCCGCCTCACAAAGTTGCTGAGTGGGAAAAGAGAACGGACTTCATGACAGTAATACCTAGAGACGGTCATCGCTTCGTATGGACGCAATTTCCTAATATGATTGAGTACGCGAAGTTTATTGAGAGAGTGGATTGAGCGCACATGCATAAAAACAAAGGAAAAGCCTGTTATCTTAAACGCTGCAGTAGGCCAGCTACTGTTAGACAGCTTTGTCAAAGTCATTACCAGATTGGGAATAGAATTGCACGTTTTAATCCTGAGACATCTTGGGAAGATATTTATGCACAGCTTAACGAGCGTTCAGAAAAGAGACTTGTACGAGCAAAGGAAGTTGAAGAGGTACAAGAGACAGAAGAGACACAAGAAATATATGCGAAGAAAATCCTCGATAACATATGTTTAGTTGTAGGTTGCGAAGCCCCTCAGAAGGGGAAACATCTCTGTGGTCCTCATTACGGTGTTTATACAAAACTCAACAAAGGGAAAGAGTCTCTTCCCTGGGAAGCCGCTGTTCAATTAGTTGAAGCGCATTGTGAGAGAACAAAAAAGCATAGAGATCCAAAGACGGGGAGTTCCTTCTTTAACAATCACGGTAAAGAGTGTCTCATTGATGGATGCACTAATATAGCAAAATCGAGGCTCTTGTGTGGGAACCATTATGCTAAATGGCGAAAGTTCGTAAAGAAGTATCCAGACATATTTAATGATGCAACTCCTCTTCTTCCAGAAGAGCCCTTGCTACTTGATAAAGGGGCTGTTAAAACATGTCGAATAGCAACTTGTGATAATACAAGCGAAACACACACAGTGACTCAAGGGTACTGTTCACTTCACTACCAGCAACTAAGACGAAAGGGGCTCATTTCCACTGCAAGTGGAAATATGTCTTCTGGCGAATGGCTTGTTAAAGCAATGCTAGATAGTGCAAATATTCGCTATGAAGCACAGGTTCAGCTCAAAGCTTTTGGTCATACTCGCGTGCTTGATTTCTATCTGCCCGATTTTAACACTATTATCGAATACGATGGTACATTTTGGCATGCTGATCGTGATAAATTTGACTACAGTAATTTAGATCATAAGCAACTCAGGAAAGTATAGAATGACATTGGAACCAATGCTATTGCCAAAAAAATGGGGATGCGTCTCGTAAGGATCCCTGAAGATAAACGATATTTGGTTTGGCACATAGTCGTTCCTGGCCCCGTGTACAAAAGAGAATTACCAGAGGGCTGGTATGAAGGATTGTGCAAGGGACATTATAACAAAGTAAAAAGGCAAGCAGCAAAAGAGACACGATACGGTATGGTGGCAGGTTGATATGTGGACAACACACAAACTATTCTTCCCTGTGATTCTCCTCACAGCACAAAGAATGGAGGACTATAACGATCCATGCAAACCCTATATGCAGCCAGATGAATATATCACAGTGTCCTCTGCAATAGAAGTAGCAATGCCACAAAGCATATTGATAAAACGTACAGATGATCCTAGATACGCCATTCTTCGACCTGCTGTCTTGATGACATCATTTAAAAACGAAACTATTGCATGGAAACTTGATACTTTCCAACATAAGTTAAACTTTCTTGCCAAGCCCGATTACGAGTGGGGTAACAGACCTGGCAGAGCATTTCATATACGTGTTTTCTCTGACTCAATAGCGGCCAATACTCTCCTGAAAGCTCTGTTCGAGTGGAAAAACAAAGACAATTGGACTAAGAAAGTACCAGGCCATATGTCTACAGCATTGCCTATTGATATATTGCACATTGATAATCCTCCTATTATAACAGACTCTACTAAAGGAGAATTGTCATGCAATACGATGTCGTGTTCGAAGGAGGGGGAGCAAAAGGAGGAACCTTCGTCGGAGCCTGGAGAGAATTCGAAGCAAGAGAGTGCACCGCCGATCGTTTCGTTGGATCTTCTGCAGGAGCAATCGCTGCTGCTATCTTAGGATCGGGCGCTGACGCAGCAGGATTGGAAAGTGCACTGTGCGAAAGAATGCCCGACGGCAATATGAGACTGTCAACGTTTACGGACATCCCACAACAGTTCAAAGATGACGTAATCAACAGCAGTGTCACATATGAGCTATTGAGAAATGCACCAATCCCGTTTGTGCCACAGTTTGTACAGAACACTATGGCAAAGTTCACTGTGCGACAGCTCATGCGCATTCCGCTATATAGGACTCTATTCTCATTTGTCGAAAAGGGAGGATTGTATAGCGGAGATACCTTCCTACAGTGGATAGTCGAAACACTCGCAAAACAACAGGACGAATTCGCTCTAGCATCATTCGAGCGGTTCTACGACATCACTGGCAATGATGTCAATATAGTTGTTACCGATACGACAGCGCGCGAAATGCTCGTCCTCAACAGACGCACCGCGCCAGATTGTCCCGTATCGTATGCAACGAGAATGTCAATGAGCATCCCATTTTTGTGGCAAGAGATAAAGTGGGAAAACAGTTGGGGAACGTATAAAGGAAAGAATATAACAGGGAACGTACTCGTCGATGGCGGAGTCCTCAGTAACTTCCCAATCGATCTCGTCGTGTCAAACGATAAACAAGTACAAGACGTTATGGGGCCGCAAACACAGACACCCCCATTGGGATTCTTAATTGACGAGTCCATCCCTGTGCCAATAGAGAGAACATCTACTCCGCAGAATAATGAGGGAATCCTTAATGCTATAAAAGAGGCCAAAACTCTGCAACGCATCGAAGACTTAGTCAATACGTCAATCGATGCTCGAGACAAAATGGTCATTCAAGCATATTGGGACGTAATCATACGCTTACCCGCCAAAGGCTATAAAGCGGTCGACTTCAATATGAGCGAGCAAGACCTCAAAGCACTCATCAATGCCGCGCAAAATGCTACAAAACAATACCTCGATACTCACGACTATCCATCAGCCGCTTGAGGGGCGAATTGCCATAACGAACCACGATACCTGTGGTTTGGCTGGATTCGAGTTCGACGGCGAGGTTTGGTTTGCACAAAAGGCAAGTGTAGTGGTGTTAAGAGGAGTCGATGTGGCAAATGAGTTTACTTATGTAGTGTTTGAGAGAGTATCGATATCAAGTAATTTTGGGGCATTACAAAGAGTGTTAAGTGAAAAAGGAGAACATCAAGAAACGCAAACCCTGTATAAATCCAAAATAACATTAATGGCATACATCAAGAAATACTGGCACAACCTCAATATGAGAACTCAAGTATTCTATAGACCACAAACACGATTCCTACTAACACAGTTCTTTCCTATCTAGTCACAACAACTACCCCTATTACACTGTGATCCCCTCAAGGCCACAGTGTTTCTTTTTGTCACTATGTACAGCACACTGTGCTTCGATATACGTAGACTGTTTTAGTTCCCGCGTGATATGTTTCGAGTCTATCTGCATCTCCAAACTATATAAAACTTGTCTCGAAACTCTATACTCTTATATAATTTGGCTCTTAAGAGCATTGGCTCTCAATCTCTATGAAGTGAACGTAGAGTTTCGGAGCAGATGAGTTAGGCTCTCCTGGCTGTTATACAATGAAAAGTGTAGTCTGTGAGTATAGAAGGTGAAATACCGTTAAATATCGTGTGAAAACCGGGATTTCCGTGTTTTCTATAAAAAGTATTTCGAAATTGAAGGAAAGTTGTCAGAAAAAATAAAAAAATGGTCAAATTCGTTTGAAATCAGACACCAAATGATTTTTATCCCACTTTGCCACCGTCTTGCGTATAACCTGTCTGTTACCTCTGCGATATTAAAACATGAGCGATGAGGTACTGCATCACTTCATCGAATAAACTGTCGCTTACCTTCGCGATGTAAGAGTAGAGAACGACAGTCGCACACTACACACAGAGGAGGAAGCCATGAGCTTCTTGAGCAAGCAGGCCCAGACCAGCAAGTCCAACAACAAGCGCCCCTACACGATTGAAGAAGATCGCCTGATCTGCGCAGGCCTCGAGGAGGGCATCACTGCTTCGGCTATCGTTGATAGTCTCGCCGAGGAGGACTTTGAGCGGAGCGTCCTGAGCATTCGCTACCGCATCAGCAAGCTGCGTGAGGCCGCAGATGAGTTCGACAGCCTGGAGGCTTTTCACAAGGCTTCCAAATAAGTAGCACCACCAGTGGGGGAGGGGCATCGAGCCCCTTCCCCTCACTTCCTCCTGGGAGCAGATGATGGAGACCACAGAAGTCAAGCGTGTACCAGTGCAGTTTACTGCCGAAGAGGACAGGTGGCTCACATTGATCATGAAGCAAGAGCCGAGCATCACTGCTGGCAAGTTGCACAAACTGCACCAAGAGCAGCAAGCCAAGCGTGGCGAAGGTCAGTTTCCTGATCGTTACGACGGAGCCATCCTGGTACGCCACCACTCGGAAGTGATCAAAGGAGACAAGAGAGATCACAAAACCAACAAGGCCAGGCATATCCAGAGCCTTGTGCGGCGTGTGCGTGCGGGAGAGCTCACGGAAGCCGAAGCGATGGCGTTGCGCTAAGAGATCGATTGGCATTGGCAGCCTTGTGCTTTGGGCTGCCAATGCTTTTTCCTCAGCAAGGAGAGTCAAGATGGAGCTGCTTCTGATGGTATCGCCCTTCCTTGTTCTGTTCGCGATTGTGATTGGTGCTTGGGTGGCAACAATATGGGTTCCTACGTATAAGACAAGGAGACGACAATGGGGAAGAGTCAAGCTCACAAAATAGTTGAGCGCTGTATTACTGAGCGCAAGACAGTGATAGAGATTGATATAGAGCTGAGTAAGGCTGGTTATCCTCTGAAGTATCTGAGTCTGGCCATGATCATTAGCAAAGTGCTAAAGGAGAGAGCAAATGAAACGATCCGAAGTAGTGCGCCGAGTGCGTAGGAAGCATTGCATACCCATCCAATTCGTCCGCAAAGGCAAGGGCAGTCACGAGATATGGGGAGCGTATGGGAGGACAATGTTGATACCGAAGGAGGTATACAATGAGAAGAGGGTGATAGCAAGGATCGTCAGCACGATGAGTATGTAGCTTGTTGCATTGTGCACAAGCGCATATAGAGGAGGAGCCGAGATGCTCTTCCTCTTTTTTTGTTTAAGAGTGTAAAAAGCATCATGAGTAAAGAAACTTAGAGTAAACTTTGAGATATATCAATATGAGTTGTAGAGTAATGAATAGTTCATTACAGAAGCAGCTCGCACACGGCCATGATAAACGTAGCCGAGCCACACACACTGAAGGGTGGAACACCTACACTTGTACTATGGACGTGATGGAGAAGGGAAGTTGTGGTTTGTCACCGAGCAAGCAGTGAAGAGAGCTGGCTTGGGAGAGTTCCGCTGTGACTTCATCTCGGGAACGAGATTTGAAGTGAAGGAGCATCTTATGGGGTATGTTGAGAACTGGAAAGAGGAAGTCTATTGTCAGGAGGAAGAGGACGAATTTTTAGCCATACTCGAGGAGAGTCTTGATAAAATCGAGAGAGTGATTGCCGACTAAGTAGTTGGTAACTGATCAATGGAGAAGAGAGAGGGAGATCATTGAGCCTCCTTCTTTCCTTAGTAAGACACAAGGGAGGAGCCAATTGGCTCTTCCCTTTTTTGTTCTGAGGTTTAGCCCCGAAAAGCCCCGTCTTGCATGTGTTTTCAGAGTAACCTGTGCGAAACCTTTATGATATAAAGATGTAAGTTGAGAATGAGTACATCATGAAAGAGTGAGAGAGTAAACTTCAAAAGAACTTCATGATGAAAGAACACGAACAAAAGATCAATGATAATCGATCATTGATCGACCACACCACTCCACAGGAGGAACACACATGGGTTTTCTGTCCAATGACGCCATGACCAGCAAAAGCAACAATCGCCGCCCGTACACACTCGCGGAGGATATGATCATTTGCCAGGGCCTCGAAGATGGCGACTCCGCTGCGGTTATCGTCGAATCGCTTGCCGCCGAGGACCACACCCGAACCGTCCTGTCCGTCCGCTACCGTATCACCACCCTGCGCGATGCCGCCAACAAGTTCGAGAGCCTGGAAGAGTTCCACCAGTCGAAAGGTCACAAGGTCGCCAAGCCAGTCACCGTCGTCGAGGCGCCCGTGGAGCCGGAAGTCGAGCCCGAAGGTGAGCCGGAGGGTGACGAGGCCACCGAGCTGGAAGATCTGGTCGCCGAGGCGTAAGAGCCTCCTGATCGTGGGACGGCCGGCCAAATTCGCCGGCCTGTCCCACTTGGGCGGACAAGTAGCTGCATTGCGTGGAGGCCAATGCTGATGAAGCGCATGAGAGTGAGAATCCGTCCTGGGCGGAAGTGATCATCCCTTACAAAGGCAGGCAGTTATGATATATGTGACTATCTACCGATTCGGGCCGTGCTCGTTTCCGTCCGCCATATATCTCAAGCAAAGGTGCTTGAGTCGCTATCCGGCCGTGGGCAGCGCACATCCAACATCCTATAATCGGCGCCGCCCACAACAAACGCCAGTGGGCATGAAGGAGGTGTGGGTCTTAGTTATGGCCTATCCGTAACGCTGTCAACATAACATATATTAATGATGACATATAGTCGGCTGAAGTAAAGAGGACGGCGGCTCGCTGGCTTGTTTGCCGGCTCGGCCGCCCGGACGAGATGTGAAAGCATCTCTCCCTGCACCTGCCCCGCTCATGTTAGTCACACGCGTGCAACATCGGGGCAGCGACTGCACACAACCGCTTATCGAGGATACGATATCGGTAGGCCGTCAGCAGCCGCAGGAAGACAAGTCTGGGCCATTTATGCCGCCAAGTCTTGGCGGGTCCGCCGTCTTCTACACAATATCCCAGGAGTGACCACGATGACCGCCGACCAGAAGATTCTACAGAAGCTAATGAGTATGAGCACGATGCTGATGGATATGCAGAGCACGGACGCTGAACTCAATGCTGCCGTTGCTGAGGTGACTGCTACTGTCCAGATGGCACAGACCAGAGCGTATGAATTGTGTGGGGTGATAGATGAGAAGGGAAATGTTGATACCGATAAGCTTGTAAAGATCTCTTGGATGAAATGAATGCCAGATGGGAGAGTTACTCAGTGAGGAGCGTATGAGCTGGTCACTTGTGTGCTCCTTTTAGAGTAACTGTTTCCTCCTGGGTAAGGGCGAGGATCTTCGGATCTTCGCCCTTTTTTTGTGTTTTGTGGAAAAATAGCGACGGAGTGCGGGATCAAAAACAAAAGGAGCCCTCTCGATGATTTTGACTCTTTGTTCTTTAAACTCATGGTGCGCTCAGTTTCTTCTCCCAAAACCTCTGTCTTGGGGAGCAGCGTTGGAGCTACCTGCTGATAACCTGCATGATATATAAATGTAAGCAGAGAACAGCTGACATCAGTACGGAGCGGCAGAGCGGTCGCTCGCTTGAGTTCTTCGGATAAGGTTTAAACTTCTAAAGAACTTAAGCATATAAGAGTGTAAGTGATCAAAGAGATCACGAACACAACACACATGAACGAAGGAGAAGGATCATGAGCTTTCTGAGCGCCGAGGCACAGACCAGCAAGGGTAACAACAAGCGGCCGTACACGATCGAAGAGGACCAGACGATCTGTCAGGGCCTTGAGGACGGATTGAGTGCCAGTACCATCGTCGAGAGCCTAGAAGAGGCTGGTCACCAGCGGACTGTGCTGAGCGTGCGGTACCGTGTCACGAAGCTGCGCGAAGCGGCCGAGAAGTTCGACTCTCTGGAAGAGTTCCATAAGGCGAGCAAGTAAGCATCCCCGGAGGGAGGTGGCCACGAGGGTGGTCACCTCTCAACCTTCTAAGGAGCTGTGTGATAGAGAGGTGTGGGCGAGATCGTCCACACCTCTTCCTATAGCCCAGAGGAGACAGACCATGGCGATCATGAGTGACCACGCATTGGGGAATGCAGGAGACCTGCTGAGTGAGGAGAGGAAGAAGGGACCGCGCTACCAACGATGGACGAGGAGAGAGGAAACGATCGTAGAAGTGCAGGCTTTGATGGATAAGACCGTATCGGAGATCGCTGAGAGGCTGGGACGGGAGGGCTTTCATAGGAGTTACAAGAGCATCGCGACGCTGTTGGGCAAGTTGGGGCTGACAGCAAAGGGAGGATCGAAGGGTAGCAAGCAGACCGTCGTGCCGTTCTCGTCAAAGTAAGGAGAGAGACCATGAGTGAAGCAGTGAAGCGCGAACACATCGCAGTACAGGGATATATCAGATGCACCATATGTGGAGCGATTTTCCATGGGAAGGGGGATGATATAGCGCCTTTGGGTGGACGTACAATTTACGCCTGGGACAAGCTGGCATGTAAGATCTGTGATCAGTGGGGGCACGGATTGAGCGATCTCGAATGGTTTCCTGACGCTGAGTTGCCAGAAGACATGGATACTTTGCGGTGGTCGCTCGATAAAGCGATGGCTTGCATCGACTTTCTCAGAGAGTCAGGGAAGCTGAAGCGGTATGATCTTTGGGAAGCTTCATGTAAAGTCGGGGACAATTGGAAGAAGACGATTGAGAGAAGGTACGGAGGAGAGAAGAAGATCGCGTACTGCAAAGAGCATTGCAATACCGGGTACGCCATGATGCTGGATGGTTACTCTGTGATGGGTATTCTTGCAACGGAGGGAGAGGAGTTCTTGCGCGATAAGGATCGTGCTTGGGTGTTGCGTTGTCTTCCGAAGGACGATCCCAATAGAGTTGAGGCCGAGCAGAAGGTCGAAGAGTGGCTCAAGAAGTTCCCGGAAGTCGATATATGGCACGATGACTATGATCCGGAAGTGCACATCCTGACCAAGTATGATCTTGTCAGGGCTGTCGAGGATCAGAAGCATCACGAGAGTTGGCAGCACATCTGTGATCAGTTCTTCGCCATCGACCAGCACAACAGTCGTGCTCAGGTATTCGAAGTGCTCCAGAAGCAGATCGCAGCAGGTGGAGAGATCGACAGCTATCTCTTGAGCTAACCAGTGGTGGTGAGGGCACCGAGTGGTGTCCTCACAATCCATGGAGGTCATCGAACAATGCTGCCAACCAATCTGCACGAAGCACTGACGAGGGCAGTGAGGGTAGCAAACAATGTTGGGAAGGAAGAGGGAGCAAAGGATGCAAGAACGATCAGTATGTTGTTGGAGAAGCATGGACTCATGGCAGCGTATCGTCCCGACTTCGTAGAGCAGCATATGTCCTTGGATAGGGAGGCAACGACATGAGCTTTCGCATTGGAGACGAAGAAAGGGAGATCTACAATTTCGCTATTGATCATCACATCTCTGTTGCAGAATTGCGCAATATGCTGAGGCAGCAGGGATTTTACCGCAAACCACACGCCATTGTAGTGGCGCTGAGAGAGTTGCGTCACGACTATGGTCACATCTCTGACGAGCAGTATGTGGAGGAGATAGAGAGAGATGAGCAGAAAGCGTTGGAGTATAGAAGAGGACAAGCTACTTGCACTACTACTGCGTGAGTGTGGTCGTACTGCAGCAATCCATCAGGAGATGAGGAAGGCTGGTTATCCAAGGATGCCAAAGGAAATCTGTCGTAGGCTGATGTATCACTGGAGATGTGCTCAACTCCATGGTTCGTTACAAGCTTATTTCCGAACGAAGGAGAAGATCAATGAAGTACCTCAGACATAAGAGTCAAGGTTTCGTTGTATTTGATGCGATTAGCTTCTCTCATGAGTCGATGATGAGGAAGATGGGTTGGGCTAAGGAGGATCTTCTATCTGCTGGTAGGATTAAGTTCGATGAGGACGTCATACCACGAGATGGCTTGCCGCTCGATGGCTTGTATTGTTATGGCTCTTCTACGATGCTTCGTCTTCATGTCAGCGACGATGACACAGAGCAGTTACATTGGGATCTAAGGATGGGACTCTGATGGCACTTGTCGTTAGTAACAAGATTGTCTGTTATACATCTGTTATGCGGGAGCGATGCCAGAGAGTTTGTCAAGGCAGGAGTAAGAGTTAGCATCATGTGAGTGAGTGGCGAAAAATTGGTGCATTGCCACGTGTGTGATAGTGATTTTTCGTCTCCTGTCATGGATTCAGTGCATGGGATGCAATGGACGAGCGTTCTTATTGCAAGGCCATCTTCGTCTTCAGTGAGTGGAATAAGAATGGAAGCCATTAACGGACAGGAAGGATACATCCTCAAGTTTTTTCGTAGAGGGATAGAGAAGTGGGACTGGGTTGGCAAAGAAGAAGGAAGGCTGACAGAGCGTCTTGACGAGCTTAGACAAAGGGGAGAGTTGCCTGTCTTTGTTTCCCAGTGACTGAGAAGTTTGTTGTGGAGGAGTGACATACATTGATACTTCTCTTATCCCTATAGAGGAGGCTACTATGGCACACTTAAGGGATCTCGTTCCTCGCATTAGGGAGAAGGCACAAGCTGCAATGCGTCAAAAGTCGATGCCACCACCTACTCCCATGGAGGTAGAAGAGGCTGGCGAGTACTTATTGGCGTACCGAGAGTTCTGGAAGCGAGTCGACGAGAGTGGCTCTGGCACTCCAGACAACATCCTTGGGATATGGTGGAGCGAGACGTTCGGTCAGATTCGTCCTGCCACGTATCTTGGCTTCTCATTAGTCAACGATAGTGTATGTGTTGCAGCGCAACATCAAGGAGCGCAGACAGCATTCTTTGTAGTATTTGCTTCGGGTATAACTGGTATCATGTTCCCTGACGAAATTGAAACATACATTAAGAGTCTTGAGACAGATACTTATGAGGGATTGAATTCGGATTTAGAGTCCTGAGTTCAACTTCGATAAACCTTCGAGATAAGAGAGTAGTGATCACGTTGATCACTACTCTTTTCTCTTTGCCCGAACCCAGGAGTACAGATCTCATGATCACGACCACTCGTACCTGTGCCTTCTGCAATACTCTGATCTCAGCCGCTCGCCTCGAAGCTCTGCCCGACACGATCACGTGTGTTGATTGTAGCGACACCACTCGGTATCAGGGAGCAGCAGAAGGGTTAAGTAAGTCACATACAGTGTTACACGTTCTTGATCCCAACACCTCGGAGGGACGAGAGGCTATTGGACAGATAACAAGGTATACGCCATATCGGTTCGGTAACAGTGTGATGTGCACAGGGTCGCCTCAGCGACCATTCGGAAAGGAGTAGGTGATGAAGTATAGAGTAATGAGTTGGATTCCGGTCGAGCCAGACGACGAGGTGGCCAGCACCACAGATGTGCTCGACGAAGCGATAGCCGACCTACATCAGGCGATGGACATGCAGCCAGAGAACAAGTACGAGGTACAGAGGCAAAATGAGGACGGGGAGTGGGAGAGAGTGCCGGCGTACATATTCGCAGGTAGGGAGTAGCGAAATTGGTCGCGTGAGGTTCTTCTCACGCGACCGCTGTCTCGCGTATATGAGCATAGGAGCGATCATGAGTAACCTTTCAGCTACCTTGTGTATATAAAAGTGGATACAGTAGTAGAGTACAGAGAGAAGAGTGAGTGATAAGAGAAAGAGTAGAGAGAAAAGAGGGAGATAGCAGAACATGATTAAAGTAACACACACGAACTCGCGACCGAGTGATAGACACACGCGACCGAGTTCGCAACCTTGGAGGTAGCTACATGGGTTCTTTCTTGAGTGACAGCGCGAAGAAGTCGGCGGGGAACGGGAAACGTCCGTACACGATCGCGGAGGATACGATCATCTGTCAGGGCCTCGAAGACGGGGACTCAGCCAGCGTGATCGTGGGATCGTTGGCGGAGGAGGGTTACGAGCGGACGGTGTTGAGTGTTCGCTACCGGGTGTCGAAGCTCAGAGAGGTGGCGGAGAAGTACGAGACCTTGGAGGAGTTCCACAAGGTGACGAAGTAAGCCGCACGGCCACAGAGTCGTAGGAGCAAAGAGGCGGCGTCGCGAGAGACGTCGCCTCTCTTTTTATGCTCACACAATCCAGGAGGCAGGATGAGAGTATTCAACGTAGACTTCATGGACACAGAAGAAAGCTTTATGGTTGCATCCGATGGTATTGATGAAGCTGCGCGTGCGCTTCTTGCACATCCCAGCTTCGTGCGAGTAGTGCAAAAGAACAAATGCGACCCACCTATCCTGGCAAGTGTCGAGGATTATCGTAGCAGTACTCAACGATGAGGAGCGAGTGAGTGGAGGAGATCGATACGGCATCGTTGACGAGTCAGTCGAGGCCTGTCAGAAGAGAATGAGTGCAGTAGTACCGTACCTGAAGATGCCCACGTCGGAGGAGCTGGCAAGAGGAGAAGTGTGGATGTTGAAGCCGATCAAGCCAGAAGAAGATAGTGAAGGTGGATGGACTCACTGTGGAGAGTATATGATGTTACCGTAAGCAGTAGCAGTGAGTAGAATCTATCGAGGGAGGCTCCAGCAATGGAGTCTCCCTTTTTTGTTCGAAAGAAAATAAAGCGACAGGAGCAAAAACAAAATGCCCAGGCATCGTTTTGGTATTGACTCAGCACACATGCTTCAGGTTCTGCCCACGACGTCACTGCCTTGCTGGAGTCGGGTGCTCCGAGCCTCCTGTCATCAGCACTTAAGCTTCGCTCTTAAGTGGTGGTGCATAGCGTAGGAGTGTAGGAGTGATGGCACACACTTAAGCTTCGCTCTTAAGTGGTGGTGCATAGCGTAGGAGTGTAGGAGTGGTGGTGCATAGCGTAGGAGTGTAG
>Ga0164310_10000161_pt1 | contig 34039 bp, 59 predicted proteins | sample GuaBasSedimGuay1_FD_121795 | JGI IMG/M metagenome (GOLD analysis project Ga0164310, IMG submission 121795) | Subseafloor sediment microbial communities from Guaymas Basin, Gulf of California, Mexico - Guay1, Core 4569-9, 0-3 cm | ecosystem: Environmental > Aquatic > Marine > Hydrothermal vents... | reverse complement strand
GTCTGCTGTGACATCTGCACCCGCTTCTATTCCATCAAGCTTGGAGGCGAATGCTTGTGTCATCAGACCTTTCTGGCTCGCAGTCGCATCCTGAATGTCATCGGTTCCATCTGTGTGTTCTGAAGCATGAATTCTCGAATGTGAGGCCAGCTCTACCTTCTTCTGGACACTACTGAACCGGCTGACCAGCCATCTCCGGTTACTGTCGTCTGTGTCTATCCAGATAGCTACTTGACCATCATCAAGAGTGGGTTCTGCTGCCTGTGAATAGACCTTTATGGGCCAGCCGATGAACAAAGTATTGTCGCCATTGGTTAGAATCGCCTTGTATTCTTCATCTGCGGATGCTGTGTATAGGTTCTCTGCTGTTATCTGGTCACTTCCGCTTTCTTCATGGTCTGAAGCATGAGTTGGGATTGCGGTAAGCCCTGAACCGTCTGCTACGATGTTTCCGTTGCTGTCTATGGTTGCTACTATGTTCTTGTCACTGTCCAGAATTTTTACCTTCTTTACGCCAGCGTTATCCCCAAGTTCAAGGTTCACATCACTTAGTGGGGATACGACCTTCATCGGTTTTGTTGCTGAGACTTCGCCAGCAATCTGTGTTACCTGTGTGATTGCATGGGCGTTCATGTCCAAGTCATCATCCATCGTGTGACCTGCTGCTGACCAGTTGAGATTTGTAAGTTCATCATGTGCTGGTTCTGTGTTGTCTATCTTCCTCCAGACTGAAGCTACGCCGTCGAACCAAGCAATATCATTCACCTTCCAATCTGTAATTCCATCAAGATTTGTGTTACCCGCGACTGTTACGATATAACCGTTACCTGCGGTTCCGCTTCCACTCGTGAGTGTAGGGGTGTTTGTGCTGGCATCCCAACCACCGACTATCTTTATCCCGCCGGTTATCGCGGCCAGGGAAGTGCCGCTGTCCTTTGGTAGTTTTGTAGCGGGGTCGATTGTGACCAGGTTCCCTCCTGTGGCTCCAGGCTCGGGTGCGTGGTCTTCAGTGGAGTCGATCCTGTGCTTCTTGTTATGCCCTGAAGGTCCGAATCCGAACATCAGTCTAACCCCCTAGCCACTGGAGCTTGTCTCCCGCCGTGCCGATCACCCAAAACTTGTTCAGGTTTGTTGCTGCGATAGGTACGTTCTCCCCTGGTGGTAGTTCGTAGCCGTTCCCTACACCTACCGAGTTGTCCCCCCCTAGCCAGATGCTCCCCACGTTTCCGCTCGGCGCCCTCAGCACTGCTCCGTTCACCAGAGGCTTGTCCGGTAGCGTTGCTGCTGTTGCTGTGATCGTGATCGGTGGATTTGTAGGAATCGAGCTCGGAAGTGCTGGCGTTGCTCCCCCAGCTCCTCCCGTCATCAGCGAGAATATCTTCTCGCCGCTTGCTGTTGTCATCCCTGTGTCTGTCAGACCTATCTGGACTACCTCTTCTAGATTATCAGGGTTCAGAACTTTCATCTGTTTCGTTGCGATTCCCACGCTGAAATTGTTCTTGTTATATGGTCCTGCCATCTTATTCCTCCTGGAATACCTTTCTTCGGATTAAATAAATAATTAGGGGAGCTGGAATCGAACCACTCCCACTACTTCCGTAAAAGTAAGCGGGTTAAGCTCAGGTTTCCATGAGATAGTGGGGCTCTATCCAGCTCATTGTTGCGAACTTGACTAGTTCACGGTCAGCTCGACGAACGCGTTGTCCTCGTGGATTTCTACGTTCAGCCATTCGTACATCTCGATCGGGTAGTTGCCGCCAGGCTGCTGTGCCAGCGCCCTCAGTGTTGGGTTCTCGCTTATCACGAGCTCCGCGGCTGCAGGGTCCTGTGCGATCACATACACCTTCCCGGCTGCAAGCGTCAAGTCCCCGGTCGGGACCATCCAGCTCTTCATCGGGTCCTGCTCGGTCTTCCCGAACAGTGAGGCGATCTGTTTCCAGATGGGTTGCTTGGTGTCGTCGGACAAGTGCATCAGCTTGTTCAGGTCCGTTCGGTTTCCGATCAGCCATCTCGGCTCGAAGTCAGGGTCCATGTAGTCAAGGCACTTCAGCACGTCATCGTAGTATCTCGCAGCTGCTGGGTTGGTCCACACTGCAGTCCTGGTTGCCTGTCCGAGCGTGTTCGCGGCTGCGGCTCCGACGATTCCCTTGATGTTGTGCGGCGTGTCCCCGGCGATCGTCAGGATATTCTCCTTCCTGTGAATGTTGTTCAGGATGATCTCCAGGTTCCGGCTCTTGACCTCGGCGTCCAGCTTCAGGTCCTTCTCGTGAATCTTGAAGCCGTCCACTATCTGATACATCTGGAACGGAACGTAGGTCGCAACGGACCCGCTGCCTTTCGGCACCGCGCCCTTCGCAAGTATCTGCGCTCCTTCTCCAGTCCTGTCGAAGTGCTCCACATTGTCCCACATCACGTCCGCGCCGATCTTCCTGACCGGAAGTATCTTCCTGGATATGATTGAGTCCTCCAGCTTGCTGATGTAGTCTGGCAGCTTCTTCTTCCACTGCTCGATCTTGTGCTGCAGTGTCTGTGCGTCTCCCTGGATCATTTACCTCACCACCATCACGTCACCACCGGCAGTAGGTTGGTCCTCTGCTGCCGTGATCGGTCTCACGCCGAATACGATTTCGGTCGTGGTCAGTTTCCCTGTGCCCGGTATCGGGTATAGTCTCTGCTCTGCAAGGCACGTCTCGCCGTCGCTGAGTGGGATGAACGAGATTCTGCCGTTCGCCAGTATCTCGACGTCCTGGTATTCCACTGCCTGGTCGTCCTCTACCGTCTGGTCCGCATACGCGAACCCGGCAATGTCGTAGGCAATGCCGCCGCGTCCTACCCACTGCACGTCCAGGTTGGTCGTCAGTGCGCCGCCGGAGTTGTTGTAGAGGCCGAAGCCTATCACCGCATCCCGGTCCCCGACGACACCGCCGAATTCCAGGTTGAAGTAATACCACTTCCCGGCTTCCATGGCCGGTAGGTCCACCAGCTGTGGGCTGGCGAATGCCGCCGTCTCGTCTGTTCCTACCTGCACGTCACCTTCGCTCAGGGCTACCGAGCTCTTGATCAGTATCCCGAACGCTGCATCGTCTGACATGTCAGTTGATGCGATAGTCTTGTACGCGATGTTTGTTGTGTCAGGCACTGCTGCGCATGCAATGTGGTTCATCACACTTGCGAATGTCCCTGCTGGTGTGGTGATTGTCACGTTTGCATGTCCTGCAGTCCAGGCGGCTTGGCAGTCGTCAATCACCGTGCCTCCGAACAGGCTCACTTTCCCGTCCCCGGAGCGCTGCACGGCCCTGGCGAACGGGATTGTGTCCGATGCCACCCTACTCAGTGTCACCGGTGCTTCTATGTTTGTTGGGTTCATCTTTATCCCTCAATTTTTCCTGTTGTTCCTCTTCACCCAAGCTTAGTTGGTGTGAAGCTTTTCCTCCACGCTGGCGTAGGCGTCGTCTATCGCCTTCGTGCTGTCGCTGGCTGTTCTCTTTCCCGCTGGGATGGAGTTGTCCCCCGGAGCTACAGAGTCCAGGAACTCTTTCAGCTCCTTCAACTCGTCCAGAGTCTTGCCCTCATAGTGCTCCCGCTCCTTTGGAGGGTTGCGGTCCATGATAGCATCCACCAGCTTCGTGTGCTCAGCCTTGATCATCTGCTCTACGTATTTGGAGGCCATGTCCTTCTCGGCAGGCTTCTCCGCTGGCGGTTCTGCCTTGTCCTCGGACTTTGCCTTGTTCTTGGGCTCGTTTGCAGGTTTCTTGCCGGAGTCTTTTTCCGACTTCTCTTCCTGCTTGTCCTCGTTCTTCTTTTTCTCTTCGTCGCTCATAGGGGTTTCCTCCTCAGAACTGTGAGGCACGAGGTCGTGCGAATGTCCCTGCTCTAAGAGCACGTTCATCCCTTTTATCTCGTGCATGTGACCATTGTTCTCGCTTGATATTCCGTTTCCCTCAGCGTCCAATGTTGCGAAATGGTCGTGAGTGTCCGGGTACCCCGGCATCAGTCTGTATTCTCCTTCCTTGACCTTTGCGTTCTGGACCTCGATGTTGTGCTTCAGTGTCTGTGCGTCCTCCGCTCCTTTGCATCCTAAGCTTTTCCCCTTCCTGATTATGCAAGCGTGAATCTCGTCCTTGTTCCCCGGTCCCTGATATCTCGGAAGCATCCTTAGTGCTGCGGTGTAGTGAGCGCAGTCCGGCACTGGGAAGCTTCTCCCAGGGCCGCAGAAGTCCGATTCTTTCAGCGCAGCTCTCTGCTCCGCGGATAGCTTTGCGTCCATCCCTGAACCTCTTTCCGGCAGTGCTTTTATCTTTGCCGCTTTTTCCTCAGCGCTCAGCTTTGCCCAGTCCTCGGGCGTGATGTTGAAGTGCGACATGGCACGCTCTTCTTCCGTCTTCGGCGGGTAGTCCTGCATCAGCCAGTCGTAGTGCGTCTCTCCCACGCAAGGTAGATGATTATACTTGTTCCAGTCGATTTCGTTGTCCTTGGAACCTGCTTGTATCCCGCAAGTTCCGTCCGGGCACCGGCCCCGGCCCTTGTCCAGCCCGACCGCTAAGTGGTTGAACACTATGTTCCTCTGGACCGCATCGTAGTTCGAGTCCCCGAACGTCCCCGGGGTCTCGTGCAAGTCGCAGAAGAACCCGATGCTCACGTCTGTCTTTCCTTCTTTTATCTTCTCGACGGTTTTCCCGTCGTGTATCGTTACTTGGCACGTCACGTTCCCGCTCGATGCGTCCCAAATGGGCGGTGTGGTGTAGCCGACCACTTCGTCCTGGTTCATCACAAGGCCCTCTTCCGGGTGCTGGTCCGTGCACGGCATCCCCACTCTCCAGATGTCGCAGGCTTTCCGCAGCTCCTCCGGGTCCTTCAGGACCTTCTGTTCCTTGCCGTCCTTCATGTATGTCTGGACCATGGCGGCGGTCATCACGGCGTCCCCGGTCAGTATCCCGTCCTCGTCTATCTTCACCGAGTCCTGGACCATCTCCATCTCCAGCGAGTCGGACATTATCGTTTTCGTCCCCGTGCTGTCCTTGAACATCTTGTACCATACCATGTCCCCGTTTGAGTTCTTCCAGGGATATCTTATCTGGTTTTGGTTCTGGTTCTGGTTCTGTTGCTGGGCCTGAGCCTGTTGCTGTGGCGCTTGCTGCTGTTGCGCTGCGGCCATGGCCTGCTGATACTGCGCCATCTGCATCAGCCGTCTTGCGATCTCTTCCTGCCCTGCCATCATCGGTGTGAGCACCCTTGGTATTAGTACTGTGACGATCCACTCCGCGACCTCGCTCGCCTTGATGTTCTTCTTTATCGCGTCGGACCAGGCAATCCGGCTCAGGGAGTCCTTGGTGACGTTCCCTGCCATCCCCAGCAATGATGTCCCCTGCGCAATCTCATACAGGTCCTTCACGCTCAGCTGGTAAACGAACGCTCTTTCCTGGTCCGTCACCAGCGGCCCGTTGATGATGTTCAGGAAACTCTGGAAGTTCTGAATGTCCATCCCTCTCTGGATCGCTTGGATCTCCATCTCTCTCTGAATCTGTGGATTTGCAGTCTGGCATAATTGTGGAAGCACCTGGAGTATCTTGGCGGCTTCCTCTTCTCCGATATTGAAAATTTCCATAAGCGTCTGTGGAGTAATCTGGCTCTGTGCCTGGAACTGACCAGGCATAGTTTGCTGCGTCTCTAGTGCTGCGGACATATTAACCCTCAATTACATAATCGGGGGTTATATATTTAAATCCTTTGTTTATCTGCAATTATATATCTACAAATATACTATACTCTAGTTCATTAATAAAAAAAAGGGGGGAGGAATCGTGAGTTTCTTACTGGTTTGCGCCCTGGTGTCCTTCTTCCCAAGGCCACTGGAAATGTATCAGTTGGTTCCAGGCTTGCTCTAACCCGGACCAGTATTCGTTCCCCGCTGCTTGCAGCTGGAATTCTTCCTGTGTTCTTGGGCCGCCTAATTGTGTCGGGCCCATTGGGAACCATGGGCGAATTAATTCGCTGTAGCCCTGCCTGCTGAGTTCTCTGTTCCATGCTGGCGCGGCGTATTCTCCTGCAACTCTTGCTGCGATTGTTCCTACTAATGGTATTGCAGCTCCTATTGCTGTGGATGCTGCTGGTGCGTATATTGCACCTAGCCCTCCGGCGGCTCCCCCACCTAGCAGGTAGTTTCTCAGGTTTGAACCGCTAGCTGTTATTGATTGTCCTATTCTTGACCAGAAGCCTGGTTGAGTCGTTGTAGCCCTTCCTTCTTGCTGTGCAATCAGTGCTTCAAGTTCTGCGGCTGTTGCTCTTCCGGTGTTCCCGGTAATGAGCTGCAGTTGTTCTGGTGTAGCTCTTCCTTCTTGCTGCGCAATCAGTGCTTCTATCTCTGCGGCTGTTGGCTCGCTTCCGTAATATGCTGCTCTTTGGAGCTGCATCGATTGTGTTGGTGTTAAACTTCCAGGATAGTTTCCTGTTCCAGTTTGGACTATTGTTCCTAAGTTTCCTGTGGATGGTTGCGTTATGTTCGTTGTTCCTTGGCCTGAGAATCTTGTAATTACGTTTGGGACCGTTTCTGGTTTTAGTATTCCTATTCTTTCCATTATTCCTGCTGGGCTCCAGTTTCCGACTCTTTGTAATACGCCCCATGTTGCTTTTTGTGCTGGGCCCGCGGTTCCGGCTTCTATTGCCGGGAGCCACATTCTTGACGCGGCGTATGCGGGTAGTGTGCTCATCCCCCATATCCAGAATGGGTCTGTTATGAAGTTCCATGCTTGGAACGGGCTCCATGGCCACGTTCCTTTCCACCATTCTTGTGCTTTTTCATACCACCCTTGTTCCTGTTGTTCTTCAGTTCCGGTTGGCGCGCTTGTCCCGCCAGCTCTTGTCTGTGGCAGAGTTCCTGTGGTCTTTTCTCTTCCTGTCAGTTGGCTCGTTACCTCTCTCAGCGCAATCTCCTGGGCTACTTGTCTCGCGAGCTGCTGCTGTTGTAGTTGCTGTTCCTGGAGAAGTGCTAGCTGTTCCGGTGTCAGCTGTCCCGGGACACTGATAGTCTCTGGCTGGTCTTTTGTGGCATCTCTGTAAAATGATATGATGGCCCTGGCTTTCGTCCGGTCCATCCCGAACTTTTGCATAAGATAATTCTCAGCGTCTGCCGACATCGTAACCCTCTGTTACATAATCGGGTTTGCAGTATATAAATCTTTCAATCTATTTATTTGTTCTTCGTCCGGTCCTTGAACGTCCCGATGAACTTTATCAGTTCCGTGTTGTCCGGCAGCCCCTCAGCGAACGGTTCTGTTATGTTCCCGGTCTCGTCAGTCGCTGATTCCATCCTCGCTTTCAGCAAGCGCATGGCGCCGATTATTGTCTCTTCCTTCTCCTGCTGGTAGCTGTCCACTTTCAGCATCGGGTTCGGTACCACGTACAGCTCCCCTGCTGGTATCTTGTTAGCTTCCTGGCATATCCTGAAGAATTTCTGCAGCGTAGGGGCCATGGTGTTCTCCTGGAATTTCCTTACCTTCCTCTCGTATATTATCAGGTCGTCCCCTGTTAAATTCAGGCTGCTCTTCTGCTGCCCGATCAGCACGCTCACTGGGAATTCCGAGCCTGCCGCAATCTGTTCCAGCATGACCTTGTAGGTCCTCGCAATCGCTAAGTTTCCCCCAGGCTTCAAGATGTCCTTTACGTTCCAGCCGAATGGGATATACAGCGCAGTCTTCGAGTTGTGGTTGCTCACGCTCCCTATCGCTCCCGATCTTTGCATGTCTGTTATATTTCCTTTCGGGGCGTATATCCCCAGCAGTCCGCTTGCTCTCCTGAACAGTGCCTGGCCGATGCTCCAGTCCGCGTGTATCTGGACCTGTAGTAGGTTGTAGATAGGGCTCAGTACGGTCTCCCCGTCCTTGTCCTCGTCTATCAGTTTCGGGTTCATTGCGTGGATGAACCTGCTCCTATGTAGCGAGATGGTCTCCCCGCCGAAGTTCACGCTCAGTTTTTCAATCCTGATAGGTATCGTCTCGCTGATTTTCAGCTCTACTTCGTTGTCTATCGGCACGGGCTGCAGCCATGTGAACGTGCTGTCCTCCTTCGGCGGCAAGTCCCGCCAGTTTTCTCTCGGGTCCGTCCACCCGAATATCATCTCGCATCTCCCGAATAAGTTCACCAGCTTGAAAAATCTGTTCCATTTGCTCTTGTAGATATTCCATTCTTTTATGGCAGCGTTTACGATATCAGGGTCCGCAGCGTCCCCGTTCTTTTTCTCTATCCTGAAGCCCACCGCGAACGCGTCTTCCACTGGCGCATCTACTATTCTTCTCGCTAGCTGGTATCTCCGGTACATGTCCTTCAGCATGTCTGTTGTTATCTCACTGTCGAACATGCTCCCGATCGGTCGTTTCGTAGCATCCGCGAACGTCCAGGGGAACCCCTCCTCTGTCGTTGCGCTTTCAGCGTTCAGGTCCCCTCTGATCTTCTGTCTGATCCGGCCTATGATGTTGTGTGTGGGTATGTGTTTCTCCTGTGGCACATCGGTCGTGATATGCTTCTTTGCCATGACGGGCTATATCTGTGTATGCCTATATAAATACTTTTATTATCTTGGCTGGTAGCGGGCCCACCAGGAGTCGAACCTGGTCTCCCGGAGTTCAGCGAGACCTATGTCGGGTTCGGTGGACCCAGCAGTGCATCACTGCAACCGCAATCTCGTTTCAAAGCCCGGTGTGCTTCCGTTACACTATAGGTCCATCTCTTGTTTCAAGTATTGGTATATCGTGGCGCCTTTCTTTTCCCTGTCCTTCAGTATCCTCGCTATGAATGTTGATGGTGGTTCTCCTTCCCTGCTGATGTATTTCTTCTTTACGTTCCCTGGTGGTGAGCGGAACTCGAATCTCATACTGCCCTTCGGCCATGCTGTTGTCATCGGGCAGTCCTCCTTATATCCTAATCGCCTCGCAATGTGGGCACTGTATAGCAGTTTCTTCAACCAGTCGCCAGCACACTTGGCACATTTCAAACTTCGCTGTGGTATATGTCATTTTATCACTTCCAGAAACTCATCCTCCGTCATCAGGTCTGCGTTCGATTTCGCATCACAGACAAAGCCATCCTTCAAATCATATATCAGGTCTATGATGCAGTATCCTTCATGGTATCCTTCGCACTGGTCAGCATTGCATTGTTTCATCCTATCCCCTCACCAGTTTTTAGGGTTATAAGTGCTTTTTGTCCTGTTGAACAACTCAATCACCCCCTACCGTGAACATTCCCCTGCCTTCCCTGGCCTGCTGAACTTCAAGATGGTGCTGATACCTCTCCCACTCTGCCTCAACCTCAGCTCGTAGGTCGTCCGGGTCCGGAACGTCCTCCCACAATGAACCAGTTACGTGCTGTGCATGAATAATTCTGTCCATCATATAAATCTTTGTGGGCAGGTCCCGTGGCCGGTCAAAGGCCAGGGCCTCGTAGATGTCCATTAAATCCTTGAACTCGGCCATGCCCCCATATGTTTCAACATATCTCTTGGTCATATAACCCATCAGGTCATCCATATACAGGACCACTGCTGAATCAATATCAACATAGGACTCCATGTCTGCCTCAGATAGTAGGACATCTACTAACTCCTCAACGTCCTCCAGACCGCGCTTCCTCAGCTCCGCTTCAATTTCTTCCTCGCTTTTTTGGTGGACTTTCCCCCAAATACTATCTCGGACGTCCATCTCTAATGCCGGATCTGCTGCTGCTGCTTTCTTGGCAACTTCCTCTAGCTCCTCCTTGGTTATGATTATGTAGTTGGTTGTCACCGCAAGGACGTCGAGGCCCAACCCCCCACCATATATCTCTACCATATACTCCCACAACTCCTCTTTACTAAGTAGCCCATGGCCTGCCAGCTTGGTATGTAACCTCTCCTCTGCCATATCAAAGGCCGCATCAAAATCGAAGTCGCTGAAATCACCTTTCAGGCTGCACCGCCAAAACTTGTGAAATACTTCCTCCGGTTCAGGCTGTACCCAAAACACTCAATCAGTCCTCCTATCTTTTAAGTATTTCATCCACGCTGAATACTGTTGTCCATACTCATATAAAATAGCCCACATTTCCTCGTTTGTTAATATCTTTCCCATCTCAATCCCTCTTTTTCTTATAGTTTTCTGCGAACTCGTGAATTTTAGGTAGTAGTTCTATGGGGATGGCTGACACTTCTTCCCATATTTTTCCTTCTTGTTTCTCTCCGTTGTGCCATTCTTCGGTCTGCGTCACGACCCTAATGTATAAACCACCGTGTTCGTATTCATTCAAAACTACTCTTTGGACATTTCCAAGTCCATCTCTAAATCTGAAAGGTGTTTTAATCGTTTTTCTCATCTGACTCACTCTTTCTTTTGTAGGTTTTCCATTCCAGCTGCTGCGGGACTTTCTGGTTGTCCACGAAGTAACCGCAGCGCATGCACTTGAACGTTCGCTTTGTCCTCTCGACCTTGTGATTCCGGCACTTAGGACATTGTTTCGGCCACGGCATCAGTCGTTCACCACTTTCTTGCCAGAGTCCTTGATCACTTTCTTCGCGTCCTCGCTCCTATCCTCGGTCACTATCTGCTTCTTTCCTTTCTTGTTCATTGTTATCCCTCTTTCCATATTTCTAGGTCGTTCCGGTGCTCTATCTCTACCAGATGTATCTGTCTGCATTTCGGGCACCATTCTACTCCGTGGAATATTTTCGAGACTCCGTCATGTGTTGTCAATGTGATTCTGTCGCCTGCACTAACTGTTTCCATCGGAATTCTTGTTCCGCAGCGGCAGCATTTGGACTCTACCAGCAGGTCCGGGTTGTCTCTCTTCAGTAGCAGTATCTGTTCTGCGTTCATCTTTATCAGCCGTCTTTCATTATCTTTAGTATTGTGGCCCCTTCTCCGTATTGGTCTCGGAACTGTTGTATTGCTTCTTCTTTTGTGTCCGCGTGGAAGTTGTCCCAGTTCTCGAATTCTATTATCCAGTTCTGCATCGTCATTCCTTCTTGAATTCCAGAATTCCTGCTTTTTTCTTCTGCTCCTTTTCTTTCTCTTCCAGGAACTTCTGGTAGTTTTCTAGTTCGTCCAGCTTTCTTATGAACTCTTCCAACAGGTTTATCTTTTCTGTCAGTATGCTTATCTGTTGCTGGAACATGTTGTTGTCGTTTGCTTGGATCTGTATTGTCTCCAGCAGGAAGTGTATGTTCTTTCCGGCCTTGTTGTCTATTCCAATGTCTTTTTCCAGCTGCTTTATCCTGTTCTCCATCTTTTCGAGTTCTCGTTTCAAGTTCATCTCTATTCCTTCCTTTTCTTTTCCCTGTGATGTTTCGTTAGCATCTTCATGAAGTTGCCTATGTCCCCCAGGCATTTCTGGTCGTAGATCGTGTTCCTTTCTGGATAGAAGCAGTATTTCCTCCAGTTCCCAAACCAGCGTACTTGGCCCAGGAACGTCTCTGTCTTCTTGTTGAACACTGCAATTATCCAGGTTTTCCCGCTCTCGCTCTTTCTCACGAACGAGAATCGTAAGTGCTCTGTTTCTTCTGATCTTATGTCTCCCTTTTCTCCCATTTTAATCATTCCTTTTTTTTTCAAATCTAACTAGTGCTTCAAATGCGTATTTCATTTCTCTCTCGTAATCAATAGAATCATACGGAATAATACCTCCGGCAGTTAGAATATTTTCATTAGTATCTGTATAGTTGTAAATCATTGCAATTCCAGTTTCAATAGGGATGAAATTAATTCTGGATGCTATACAATCCTCAGCTTTTTTAAGTTTCCATCTTTCAACAATTTTTAGCAAAAGGAAATCTGGATATATTATCCCACCAGACTCATCAGATACAAGAAGGACTGATTCTTGGATTTTTCCATCAACAACAATTTTCCCAATGAGTTTTTGACCCTCTAATCGCAAATCTACTAACTCATCATCCATAATTATCTCATTCACTCTCTTTTCAATTTTCTCGTTATAAGACCCCATTTCAATCAGCCCTCCTTTTTTTATAATCCTTTGAAAATCCTATCTCCACATTTCTCATAGATATAATCAACCATCACTTCAACTTCCTGTAGGTTATTATGGCAGGATACAAACTTTTGTCCTTCAGATACATTGGTCTGACCAACCTTACAATATTCCAGCCTGTGGTCTTCATTAACTTAATTCCACTCTGGCTGCTATCTTCATCATGGTATTCTTCGCTCACATACTTGTATCTACTGAACAAGCTCCTCAACTTATGTACTTTTACATTCCTCATCAATCAGTCCTCTTAGAAGAATCCTTCGTCTATTGTCTTCTGTTTTTCGGCTTTCAGTTCCACGCTTATCACTCTCACGTCTTCCGCGACTAGCACTTTTGTCCCCAGGATTTCTTTCTCTGTGCCTGTTACCTCGATGTATGCTGTTCCATATAGTCTTAGGTTCTTTCGCATTTCCTCCTTCTGCTCTTCTGTGAGCAGGTCTGTCACGTCCATCGTTATTCTTTCCGGTTCTTCTTTCTTCTTCGGTTCCGGCAGCTCCTCGAACCCGTGCTGCTTCAAGTCGCACCCGATGCTTATCAAGGACCGCCGGACGTCCTGCAGCATGTTGTCCACGTATTCCTTCTCCAGCGCTACGTCTCGGTCTCCGTTTATCCTCTTGTAGCCATACAGTCTCATTGGCTTCTTCCGCATGTCCACGTAGAACGTCATGCCGTCCACCAGGAACTTGTTGAAGAATAGCCCTGGCTTTCCCTGCGCCTCCAGGAAGTCGTGCCCCGCAAGCCGCTCCCGCACTATGTCCATGAAACTGTCCTCTTCACTCATTGACTACCTCTGGTATGTAGTATATTCCATCATCATCTTTCTTGTAGAAGTTTCTTGTTCTTGGTATTTCTTTTAGTGTGTTCCATTCGAATATGCAGTCAATTAGTGATTTAACTCTGTCATCTAGTTTGCTTAGTGTTCCATTGACAATAATTGTTTCTGGATATTTTCCATGACCACAGCAGCAACCGAGTGTTTCTATTCCTATTTGCATTAGTGCTCTTATCCTCTTTTTCATACACTTATCTATGTATCTTCCGTGTGGCCCCAGCTCTGGCATCCATACTACTTCTCCTTGGTTACACATGTGTTGTTCTCTCCTTTTTCTTTGCTTTTTCCATGTGATGTGGGCAGCACCATACACGTTGTCCGTTTGGCCTTATGAATAGCGGTTTGTCTGAGTGCTTTATCGGACTGCTCTTCATGATGTGGTATTCTTCGTTCATGTGATATCCTCGATTATGTCCTTTCCTTTCTCTGTCAGTTTGTATAGGTGCTTTGGGGCGTTGTGGCATACCGGCCTGTCACTCGGCACTGTCACTCCTGTCTTTTCTATCAGCTTCGCTTCTGTCAGTCTCCTGGTCACGCTCCCGATCTTTCTCGGGTCCCCCGTGAACTTCTCCTGGACCGCGTAATGTATCAAGTCTGTGGTTCCCGTCCTGCTCTTCTGGCAGTATAGCAGCACCAGGAATAAGTTCGCCAGGTACACTGTTTCCGGGTTTCCTTTCCCGTTCCAGCACCAGTCATGGAACATCTCGAACGACTTGAACCGTTGCTTGATAGCTCGTTCATATCTGCTCCTGAAATAGTCGTTCTCCTCCGTCAGCTCCTGCAGCCTGGCTTTCTGCAGGTGGATGCAGTCGCCTTTATACTTGAACCCTGTGCACTCGCAGTTGTCTGGGGATAGGTGAACCACATACATGTGCTTCGCATCCCGGCCTGTCCCCTTGATGGTATATACCCTCCCTTTTATCGCGTCGAATGTGTCCAGCGTTGTCATCGTCATCTTTCTTTACCTGTCTTAGAGGAGCTGCTTCCCTCTGCTTGCTCCAGGGGAAGCTGCTCTTATATCTCCAGCTTCTTGAACTCTCGTTTCTTGTAGTAGTCCGGCTTTCCCGGAGCCTCCAGCACGCAGTTGCACAGTCTCTCGCCAGGGTAGTAGTCTATCGTGCCGGTCTTCCGCAGCGCGTCCCATATCTCTAGTGTCTCTTTGCACAGCGTGACGTCGCCCGTGTAGCTGTGCCGCTTCAGCTCGTTCATGGCGAAGCTGTATAGCTCTATTCTTGTAGCCGCTGGTATCTTCTTGCCCCACGAGCTGTTGTCCGTCAGGTATTCTGTCCAGCTCATGTCCTTGCCCAGTTTCCGGCCTATGTTTATCGTGCTCTGGAGCCCCCGCAAGCTTCCCAACGTGATCACGCGTGCCCTGCTGTTTATCCGCATGATCTCTTCTATTATCCTGCGATATCCTACCTGCCAGTTTCGCACTGGCACCATCGGGTCCAGCCTTAGCCGTGTCTCATACCCGATATCCGCTGCGGCCCTGCTCGCTGTCAGCCGTTCCAGCGGGTTCGGGGCGCCCTTCTCCCACGCGTTCGAGACCCATTCCGCGTTTATCGAGTGGCTGACTACCGTGAACTCAGGCGCGTGGTGTTTCACTGCCTTCCGATATAATGTTATGTCGTTGCTCTTTGTCAGTATCAGGAGCTTGTGGCCCTTGTCCCTGTATTCCTCGAATATCGGGATTATCACGTTCAGTAACGTGCTCGGGCTTGCCATGGAATCGCTCAGCTCTCCGCTGTTGAATAGTGTCGGCGTCTCGATCGACTCCAGTGCCGCTCTCAGGTGCTGTGTAATCTCCTTGTCCGGTTTTACCTTCGGCACGTAGCTGCCGTTCATCAGCACGGGTCGTCTCGGGTCTGTGAAGTCTTTATCCTTCCTCCACCTGCCGAACGTGCCCATTAGGTAGCACCACTGGCAATCGTAGTGGCAGCCGTTCGCGAACTTCAGCTCCATGAAATGAGGGCAGAACGCTGAGTTCTTGTTCTTCAGCTCTGCTGCCTTCTGGAACATCGATATCACGGACCCGAACTTGAACGGGTCCTTTGTCGGCACGTTTTTTTCCTCTTTTTTCTTTTCTGGTTCGGGTTTCGGGTTTGCTTCGGGTTTCGGGACTGGCTCCGTTTCGGGTTTCTGCGGTAGTTCCTCTGGTTTCAGCATCATCATTTCTCCTTGATCTTGTTCAGTTGTTTCCTGTCAGCGTTGAACGTGCAGCCCGTGACCCATTTCCAGTCTATGTGCGTCTTTGTCTTCAGCAGGTCCTGGAATTTTTCTTTCTCCTTTTTTGTCTTTGGCTTTTCTACGCTCTTTGCATGGGCGTATAGGAAGTCGTCTTTCATGTTCTTTTCTACTCTTACGTCTTCTTGGAGTCCTCCGAGAATTCCAGTCGGGAACCTGGATTTCTTTATCAGCATCCTTCCGGTTTCTCCCCAGCCTTCAGGTGTTTCTTCGTTCTTTTCTTTCTTTTTGGAGTGGGTCTTGGGGGTACCTTTTTCTTTCTTCTTCTTTCCCTTCTTGTCCATGTCGTCGAGTATTTCCTGGGCCTCTTTCAGAGTCTCTACCGCTCCGGGATTGTTCTTTACACTTGCTGGAATCATCGGGACGCCCTCAATCTCCAGGTCTTCCTCTGTAATCCTTGTCTGGTTATTCTGGCCTGCCTTTATAGCGCCTTCTTTCGTGTCCAGGTCCAGTGTTTCCTGGGCCTCGTCCTGGTCGTGGTCCTTTAATGTTGTTTGGTCGTTTGTGATCGTAATGTCTAGTGTCTGCCCCAGCACGATGTTCTTTTCCATGCTCGATTTTATTGTCACTGTGTTGTTCTTGTCATCGTCCTGTAGCGTGTATGTGTATTTGATGCTCGTAGAATCTTCAGTCTCTGTCTCCGTCTCCTGCACCTTTGTTACCTTCAATTCTCTTATCTGTGTCATGGTTTTTCACCTTTGCTTAACCCGTCACCTTGATAGTGCTTTATTTATATATAGATGTCGCTATCTCTTCCCTAGGTTCGTATGGCTGTTTCATACCCTCGTTCCTGGCCGCTCCTGCGGCAGTTCGTTCTTAAAAGAGATCATTGGAAATGCCGTGTCTGCGGTCGCCCTGGCAATCAGGTAGATCATATCAAGCCCAAGTCCCGCGGCGGCTCTGACCACCCCAATAACCTTCGTTGCTTGTGCCTGTCCTGCCACGCTGCAAGGCATCCGCATCTGAAACGAAGGCTGGAGTCCGGTTCTTATTCCCGGAAAAGATTGCAGGGGCGCAGTAGATAAACCGACGGAACAGGCGAATGAAACCGCCAGTGGTGACGAGGCATGTCAATACCTCTTTCTCCTGCGCCCTTTCTGCATTTATTCGGACATTGCTAGCCCGAGGTTCTGTGCTTCGTCCATTACTTCTTTGATTGCTTTCAGATATTCGAAAGCTCTTTCTTTGTAGTTTTCAGGGTCGTCATCGTAGATCTTCATCTCGAAGCTCAGTGCTCCCTTTGCCGATTGCTTTATCGTGCAGCTGCTCTGCTCTTCCTGTGTTGTCTCCACGAAGCCGCCCTTCTCGTCCATTGTTCTTGTTCTGGTTTTCATGTTCTTTTTTCCTCCTTGTAGTTATCTTAGTCTGATTCTGCGATTAGGTGTCTGCATTTCATGCAGTCCTTTCCTGATGTTATGTCCAGCTCTATCATCGAGTGGTCCCTGCAGATGTTCCAGTAATTGTCGAACTCTCTGGTGAATTTTAATTCTTTCTTCTGGATTTTTATGTCTATATTCCAGCCCTTTTTGCATCTGACTTTGAATGTTTCTGGCATCGATTTCACCTTTATCCATACATCGGGCCTGACCCGTCCGTGAGCGGTTGGTGCCATTCTCTCGGAGACTTCCTCTTGCCTGTAGTGGTCATCCCCTGCAAGTCATCCTCTACTCCTTTCTCCCTGTTCCAGTTCTCAGGGTGCATTGTGACCTCGCTCAGCAGTTCCTCTGCTTCGTGCTCTGACCTTGCCGGGATGCTCAGAGTTATGTCCGTCCTTCCGGTTCTCAGCGAGTATATGTAAAACCTGTGCGTGTGTTCTGTCTCATGTTTGTGTGTCATCCTGTTGTCTCCTGTGCTCTTTTTCCAGCCGCTTCTGGAGTTCAAATGCGCACTCAGGGCATACCTTCCGGTTCCGGCCTACGCTCTTGTCTATGCTCTTATACTGGTTTCCCATGAAGTAGTCGTTCCCGAGAAGTGGCCTGCCGCAAAGTCCTGCAGGTTCGTTAGGACTGCGCGGCACCACTTCGATGTGAATGTCGTCCAGCTTCTTCGTCCAGAAGCGTATCTGTATCCCGTGCTTCTTTCGTTCTTCCAGCGCGCTCGTGTGCCTGTCGTAGAAGTCTGCGGCTGCTTCCAGAGCTTCTTCCTGTAATTCGTCTGTCTCGTTTGGTCCTTGCATTATGCCACCACTTCGATTTCCTTGTTGATCGTTCTCTGGAATTCCCTCTCTTCCATCACTGAGAGTTCCCCTGCTACCTTCTCGAACCTGATGCTCAGCTCCGGGTCGCTTATGTGCTGTGCATTGTTCGTCAGCGCATTTATCAGGCCGTATTGCGTTGGGTCGCCCTCGCCTATCAGTGCGTTCAGAAGGTTCGCATCCGCTGTTTCAGGAAGCTTGAAGTGGTTCACCACGTTCTTGGTCGCATCTACCGGGTTTCTCAGCTTTACGTCTGTCGTCATCCGGTATTGCTCCATCCACGCGTCGAACTTCTGCCTGTCGAACACTGTTTCCACTATGTCCTGCATCTTGCTGCCTATCAGGTCAGCCTCCAGGTCTCTTGTCCGGTTGCTCACGTACATGCCCGGCTGCATCTTGCTCCCCAGGTGGACCCTCGCCAGCTTGTCCATCCCGATCATCCCGTTCTTGCATATCAAGCGCATCACGAACGCTTCAGCTCGGAAGCTTCCAGCGCCCACTTCTGAGTTGCTGAATACTATCCCCCTCACATGATGGTCCTCGTTTCGTATCTGCCAGGTCTCGTGGGGGTCTATCATTTTCACGTGTAGCCTCGTGTCGGTCATCACGTAGTTCGCAATCGTGGCGCCCAGCTCCGAAGCTCTTGTCGCGGCGTGCTCGATTGCTTTCAAGTGGTCCAGTACTAGGTATTTGTCGCTCAGGATGGCTCTTACCTTGCCGCCCATTGTTCGGATGAACCGGTGTTCTTTCGTGTCCAGCCATCTGTTCACGTTTTCGGCTACAAGGTCCAGGTGCCCTTCATCCTTCATCCGGTCATAGTATCGGATCGGGATGCCTGTCTTTTCTGCCATCTGCCTGTGGCCCCAGTCTGTCAGAGGCATTGAGATCATCTCTGAAGCCATTCCTTTCTTTTGTTCCTCGAACTCCAGTTCCAGGTCCTGGCTGCCGTCCTTTTCTGTCACTTTCATCTGCATCGTGTCCGTTGGTGCTACGAAGTCCAGCTTCTGCCGCTGCTGTTCTTGCAGTGTCTGCACCAGCTCCTGCGCTTGTGATACTCCGGTCCTGGTTATCTTCTCGATCAAGGCTCTAGTCTCTGTTGTCATCGGTCCTTCCATATTCTGTTCCTCCTGTTTCTGAACATTAAGAGTAATTTTCCTCTCGTTTTTTACGAGCAAAATGACTCTTTATTTATTTGTATCATTCACTCTCTATCCTCGGGGCTAGTAAGTACCAGAAGTTGAAGTCTTCCTGGAACTTGTCTGCCTTTGCAGGGTCTCGGTCCTTTGCCATGATTATCAGAGGGAAGTCCGTAGCTCCTCTCAGTGTTATCTTCTCCGTGAACCTCGTTGCGTTCTTGATCAGCATGTTCAGCTTCTTGCTCTGGAGCATCATGCTCAGCTTCTTTCCCTTGAATTTCTTCTCTATCTTGCTCAGGTCCAGAACTACCTCGTCCCTTCCATGCTCTATCTCTGTCTTCATTTCCATCGAGTTTTCCAGCTTTGTGATCCTTGTCACCCTGTCTGATTCTCCGCTCCAAGTCGCAGATGCGCGCATGAACAGTTTCAGGTCCACAATTTCCAGCTCGCCTATCGTCTCTGATTTCGGATATACCTTTGTCGCAGTCTTGTAGTTCGTGTTTTCTCTTGTGCTGTGGTCGCTGCTTAGTTTTGGCCTCCTCGTTATGTTGTTGTATCTGGTCGTGAATTTGTCTCTCTGTTCCGATAGCGTGAACTTTATCAGAGTCTCGGTGTCGCTCTTGGAGTCCTTCGCCGCCTTGCATATTGTCTTGATCTCTTCCAGCTCCTCTATTGTTATCTGGAGCTCTATCCTGTCCTCTGATATCTTGTAGCTCTCGAACTGGTTCTTGTTCATGGACACTAATAACAGCGATACGTAGTCCGAGTCTCCTGCATGGATTATCAGTCCGTCCTTTAAGAAGTCCCAGCTCGTCGCGCCTGTCATGTCCGAGAAATTCTTCACCAGCGAAATCAGGTCGTTCATCTTTCTTGCTTCAATCTCGAATTCTATCGGTTTCTTTGTCTTTGTCATCTCAATCAGTCCTCCTTCCCGCACATGCAAAATCTACAACCTTCTGATTCGTGCATGTGCTTAGGGTGTCCGCAATCACAATATTCCACTGGTTTTATGTCGATGACTTCACTGAATTTTAAACGGTCTCCACCCCATCCGTCAGGCCAAAGATAGTCTTTTCCTTTGTTTATTGCATGGAACATCTTCCATCTAGGTGGAACGCTTATCACATTTGACAATGGAGAATAAAATCCCATGCGTGTTACTGTTCTCTTTACTTTTCTGTCTCCGTATGGTCCTTCATTCCATGTAGCTTCATAAGTCACCATTATATTTTCCCAGGGCTTTATCTCTCCTGTTTCTATCATCTTTGTGATATCTGTTTCATTCATCAGTATCAACCTTCAGTTTCCTGTGCACGATTTCCATCTCAATCTGGTATGTTCATGTTAATCATTCTTTTTTGGTGCTTCTCTCAGGAAGCTCGGGTGTACTCTCCAGGTTTTGAAAGTGTTGTCTTCTTCATGGAGGCTCACGGATTTTGTGTTGATCCTGTCTATTATTCCGATCACTGTCCTTCCATGTTTGTCTTCGAACGCTACCCTGGCTCCTTTTTTGTATGTTCTGACCTCTCTCTGAACCAGTATGTTGTTCCTGTCCCTTACAGCTTCATTCACGGTTTTTAGTTGTTCCTTGTTCATCGTGTCGATTGCATTGATAACTTCTGCCATGTCCATGTTCATTCCCTCCGTTTCTTCAGGCCGATAAGCGTGTCTATCAGCGCGCTCGCCTGACTGCTGTCCAGGTCCATTGTGCTTGTCTTCCCGTTAGCGTCCAGGAAGCTCGCAATTACGTCCTCTGCACCCTCCTTCTCACGGATCAGTTTGGCAATGAACCCCTGCTGCTTCTCCGTGCTCGGGCCCGCAGCTGCCGCTCCGTTCCCGTTCTGGTTCTTGTTCTGCATCTCCTCTCGCCTCATGTAGTTGCGCTCTATGAACAAGCTTGTTCCCATTTGCCTGTAGTCCTCCCGGGTCAGCTGCATCTCCCTGTAGTTCCCCAATATGTTCGGCGGTATCTCTAGCTTTACCGCGGCCATGGCCGCGCTCAGGTCTCTTGCTAGCTTTATATATATTTCTGAATCTCCTGTCATGTTTATTTCTCCTACGACAAGTCCAGTTCGAAGTCCTCGTGTTTTGCAATGAGGACTTCGAGCTGGGCTATTTGGTTCTTGTACTTCTCCGCATCTTCTGGATTCTCTTTCAGGATTTCTTCCAGCATTTCTTTCTGGATATATGTGTTCTGTCTTATTTCTGTTTGTGTGAAATGCTTTCCCAGCCAGTCATAGAATCCATCAATGTTATCCAGGCTCACTGCTTTGTACTCTACTATACATGCTATTCTACCCATATGATCTCGCCTCGATTTCTTTTATTATCTTTCTTATTGTTTTCGTTGCGTCTTTTCGTTTTCCTGCGTAAATCTGCCCCTGCAGTTTCCAGACCAGCGGGAGCTTGTTTCTTTTCCCAGGAACGTGAATCTTGTGAATGTTGCAGACTTCTGGATATAATGGGCACCCCTCGCAGTATAGCGCAGTCGGCATGTAGTTCTCAGGGAACTGACAGAATATGTTCCCCCACGCGGTCTCTGTTGCGAATTGTTTGTGTTTTAAGTATTCTCTGGCACCTATTAACATTCCCAGTGGGTGTTTGTTCTCAGTTGAATAGATCGTTACCAGCTTCTTGTGCCTGCAGTCCCGCAGCATGTCGTCCACTTTCTTCCGCAGCCATTCGTGGCCCACGCAGCTGCAGAATCTTGTCCCATCGATCTTGAATCTCACTACATGATGTCCACCCGGCTTGCTCCGCTTGCTCGCAACACTATACTGCAGTATAGTCTTCGCCTGGTAGTTTATCCTTGCTACCGGTTGGTATTCTTTTTTCATCATCATTCCTCTGTTGTTGCCCATACGTTAAAGCAGGGCCTGCTATCCAGTCCGAGTTTTCCAGGAAGTATTCTGAAACTCGTGACTGGGTAGTTCATTACCCCTGCTTTTCCTTTGATATTTTTAGCCCAGTCTCTTGCTGCTTTTTTTGTGTAGAAGCTTGCGATTATTACGTATTTCTTTCCATTGAATTTTCTCATGTTATTCCTCATTTTAATAGCTCTTGCGCGTTTACGCATTCGTCTCGGAAAACGCAAGATTCTCCTACACAGTCTTTTTTGCACTGTGTTATCAGTATGTATAGCCAGTCGTCATCTATCTCCATCTTAATCTCTCCGTTTTCTGACCGAGATGTGATACCCGAATATTGTCCCGAATGGGTTCATGTTCGGCCTCAGCACGATCTCTTCATCTTCTAGAATCTTTGGGAACATGATGTGCTTCTTTCCTTCCAGCACTTTCATCCTGCTGCTCTTTCTGAGCTTCTTGATGTCTGTCTGGCATCTCTCGCAGTTCTTTTCCAGCTTGAATGTTATGAATAGATATTCTGTCATCTTTTACCATCCTTCTTGGAAGTCGAAATAGAACCTGGGCCTGTGGCTGAACCTCAGTGTTCCTTTCTTCCCGTCGGATTTTCTCTCCACGAACGCGAATGGAGATCGGAAACCCTTGAAGTCAAACGCTTTCATGGCTTCATTCGTGTCCCATACCTTCTCATAGCGTTCTTCCAGCCACTTCCTTGCTTCTTCCTCTGACATATTTGCCAGTGCATCATGCTCTTCTTGATTCATTGTTTCTTCTCCTCTATTCTTTTTCCGTGTTTGAGAGATTCCAGGACTATCCTGGCTCTCTCTATGTTGTGATCGTTCCTTGGTGTCTGCGCACGCAGTCTCTTCAGGTCTTCCTTGACTATCTCTATCGCCATGTCGAAGTGTCCCATTTTATTCCTCTCGCAGTATTTTTTCTATGTCTCTGTTGATCATTCCGTGGAATATCTTCTCAGGGTCGTCTGTTATGAATCCCCATTGGCTGTCCAGAACTTCGACTATGTCCTGGTGGCAGCACTTGCACGTTTTTATCTCTGTCAGAATGTAGCCATATACTGACCCGTTTATCCATAGCCCGAGCTCTTTTATCTCGGATTCCATGTTCTTTCGTGCTTGGTCTATTGTATTTACGGTCAGCTCTCCCAGCTCTTCTTTTATTTTCTCGTGGCTTATGAATATGAAACCAATCTGTCCACTGTCCCATGGGCATCTGAACTGGCCGGTGCTCGGTGCTATCCCTGAATGGTCGTAAACGTAAATCGGCAGCGTGAGCAGTTGCATTTCGTCTGATAAGTCTTTGATATATTCTTCAGGATCTATGGTTTTTATATCTCCATATCCATACTTTCCGTATATTGTGACAATAGTTCCGAAGTTGTCATTTGTTTTCCTTGGGTTCTCGGTATATTCGTCTTGGAATATTTCCAGCCGGTATCCTCCTTTTTCTATTGTTCTGATTGGTTGGTTCGTTGTTGTGACTGTCGTCGTCATAGGATTTCATCTCCCAGGTGAATCTCATACCATTCTGAGACCAGCTCACCGTCAATGTCTTTAGGGTGAGCCTGGTCGGAATGGTATTCTACTCTCTCTACCCTGAACCGTTTCACGTCCTGGCCACATACGAATGTGATCCTTATCTTACCACTGTAGTTCAGCATCGGCCCCAGCCGTTTTCTCCAGAACTTCTTCGCTTTTTTCAGCTCTATTGTCTTTTCCCCGTTCACTATCTTGTCCAGCCATTTCCTCTTGATGGTCGTGCTTATTACTTTCATAGCATCTCTTCCATTCCCGTTAGCGTGTAGTGATCTATCCATCTCTTCCCGCAGTTGTTGCACTCGCAGTTTGAGTGCGCGTCCCGTCCGCAATCATGCGGTGTCAGTGAGTCCGCGGTTATGTCCGTGCTCTCGCACCATGGGCAGTGCAGCCCGTTTCCTTCTATGTATCGGTCTATTCTCTCTTGTTCTTCATCTGACATTTGTTTTTCCTCCTTTTTCCTTGCCGCAAATCCGGCATTTTTTCTTTCCTTTTTTCAGTTGTTTACCGTCATAGACCGTCGGTACATACCGCTAGTCATGCTTGTGCTTTTTCTGTTTCATTTTCTCATTTCAAAAAAAATCGAGCCGGAGCATTTACGAACCGCCAGGTCCGATAGGTTGGAGAGAGAATGTTGCTCCGGCTCTAAGTGGGGAAGAGTTCATCCTAAAGTCTTAGGAACTTCTGCAGCTGCTCCTCGTTGTCCTCCACAACCAGCTCGAAGCCCTCCCGGGCCACTGTGCGGATCCTTTCGTTTTCGTGGTTCCGAAGCTTGGTGACGCTCGTTACTATGCTCCCGGCTTCTACGCACACGTAAGGAATCTCTGTCTGTTCTCTCAGTAATATGTCTATTGTTATGTTGTTCTCGTGGTAGTCCCAGTGTATGTTGGCTTTCAGGTTCTGGTCTTCGTGGTCCTTGTTGAATTGCTCGATTGCTTCATCGATTAGCTTTTTCTTTCTCTTCTTTTCCTCCATGAACTGCTCGAAGTTCTCCTTCAGTCTTTTCAGTTCTTGGACTCTTTCTGTCTTCTCTGCAGTTTTCAGGAATTCTGTGTGTTCTTTCGATAGCTTCCTTCTTTCCTCGTTCAGAACTTCCTCCAGCTTGACCGCAACTATCTGGCTCCGTTCTTTCTTGTCCATCTGTGTTTCCTCCTCTTGATACTAAGTGAAGCAGATATCGGGATTTTTGTTAGCTGAGGGCTAAGATGTCCGACAGTGCTGCTTCAATGAAATGGGCAGCACTGTGGACTTAGCCTACCATGACCACTGCGAGGCTCCGAGGCCGAAGGCCAGCCGGAGCCGAGCTGTTGTTCCTCTTCCATGCTGCTTCCATCACGCGCTCGCCCACTTGTCCCCCTCCCCATACTGCTCTGATAACCACCCCATCTCGATCAACGAATATAAACTCAACAAAAACGCCTCAACATTGTCAGTCTCGTCCTTGCTCAGTTTCTCGTCGCCGGAACTCATCTTCACCCAATGGTACTTCTTCATTTGCTTGATCAGGATCTCATTGTCAGGGCTTATCACTAGCATTCCCTTCCATACCAAATATTGTGCTAACTCGGCCATGGCCTTCTTGCTCTCCTTCGTGAACCGGATCGCTTCCGTATCTATTCCGTTCTCTATCATTCGCTGGTTCTCGCCAATATGCGAACTGTCCGCGTAATATTTGTTCCCCCGTTTCGTTTTGTACGTGTGCATCAGTTCCTGCTGGATAACTGGGAATTGTTCATACTGCCACATCTTGTCCGGCCCAGGTATGTATATCTTCCCGTCTATGAAACCCTGCGATTTGACCAGCACGGTTGGGTTCACGTGACCCCAGTCCACACCCCCGTCATGGTCGTAGTTCGGGTTCAAACCAAATGGTTCTTCTGCCACGCAAGCATCAACCCACTTAGCGTTGAACACGAGCGCACCGCCCTCCGCAGGTTTCCCAAGAATCTCGACCGCAAACTTCTGAGGTGTGTACTGGACCCGCATACGTTCTACCCATTGCTGGTTGATGTGTGGACAGTTCGTTAAAGGCCAGGGACCGAACTTCTCGTACTCATACAAATCTGCGTTCTCCCAGTAGTCCTGGAACAACCCAAACATTCGGTGCGGCGTAGATAGCATGATCACACGACCGTGCAACGACCCCGATATCATAGGAAGCGCAGAACGCATAATTTCATCGTCAGCGGCGGCTACCTCGTCTAATATCAATAACTCAGGGTGCGGACCCCTTACAGCTCGCTCACTCGCAGTCAGGGCCTTTACGAAACCGCTCTCGAACTTCGTCTCGCTCTTAGTAGGGTCTGCAACAAGCCGAGTCTCCAAGTATTTCGTCTTGTAGATGTTGTCCTTGAAATAACTATACATGATCTTACTCTGCTCGCTGCTACCTCCAAGTATCACAACGTTATACTTCTCGAACACGTCAGGCAAGCAAGCCATGCTCCATGCTACTATCCAGCTCACAACCTTGCTCTTCCCGGCGCCCCTCCCCGCACTCAGGATTATCTGTGTCTTGTCCAAGTCTGCACATGCCTGTAAGACCTCGGCCTGGTCCATCGTGGGCATCTCGCCAAGCTCTGTGATCACGAACGCAACAGGATATTGACGGTAGAACGCTAGCTTCAGCGCATCATGCCTCGTCAGTATTGTGGGTTCCAGTCTCGCCGCTGCTGTTACGTCTCTTGGGCGCAACCTCCGCAAGCGGCTTCCCCGTGAACTTCTCAAACAATTCCTCCTTCTGTTTTTCAGTCAGCATGTCCATCACCATCTCCTGTAATTCCACGTCCTCCCCTCCATACTCTCCTTCGGGAAGCTCAGGCGCCTCCGTGAATATTAAGGCGTTCCGTATCTCCAAAGTGCTCCGAGCACAGTCCACTGCAACCTTTGCCTGTGTCATCGGGCTATACTTCTCATGGTCCTCGTCTATCCGTTTCAGCGCTGTCGCCATGTTCTCCATCGCAAGCACCAGTAAACTGTCGGCCTTCGCTAAGTCAAGCGCTCGCTTGATGTCCAATACCCCAGGCGCACGTAACTTCTTCTCGTCCTCTACCCGCTTCCTGTAAGTTTGAACGGTCTTGTCCGTCACCTTGTACTTCTTCACTAAGTCTTTAGTCCGCATCCCGCTCTTGATGTCGGCTTTCAACAACTTCTTCTGGTCCTTCGTGAGCCGGTTCGTCCGGTTGCTCTTGCTCTTCTTTTTTTTCCTGCTCTTTTTCTCGGTGCTCGACATCGTGTATCCCTGCGCTTAACCCGAAGATACCGTAAGAATTTTCTTCCATATATATCTTTCTCATTCCTCTCTTCTGCCATAGCCAGTCCTACGAACTCGTGCTCAAAATTTTTCCGAATTTTTTTCTCCGGATTTTTTCCACCGCACCCCTTTCCTGCACCGGGCATAGGGTACCCCACACCCCCTCCTCTTTTTCTTCACGAACTGCCCCTCGCTCTCGAACGGCCTCCCGTGGCTCTGTATATCAGAACCCTTTTCCGTGGAGAAGGCCCAGGGGACCCCCCGGCATGGTTTTTTTTCATTGGCTTCGGGCGCTCACCTACTTAACTGTGCGCCCCCTCTTCATTCATGTTCTGGTGCTTGCAAATATGGCAGTCAGAACCAGAACGTCCCGCATTTTTTGCGGGACTGCGAGGCAGTAAGGCGAGAGCCGGCTACTGCCGGAGCGCATCACGCAGCGATAGCATTATCCCCCGAGTCTGGTTCTTCTACCAGCGAGGGGAGATATTGCTTTCGCTCTTTTTTCTCTCTTCTTCTTTCTTCCTGCAACAACTTTCCCGCCGCGGAGCGGACTTGTTCTCTATCTGCTACCCTTCAAGATGAAGGGGCTGGGGGTTGTTGCCTGTATCCTCTGCGAGCTCTGTATCTGCTGCGCGACTCCAGCCGAGGCAGCGAGCAAGCGTGAGCGCGCTGCCGAGGCAGTCATCACGCCCCTCCAGAGCGAAACCTGGATTCCGGGTGGCTCGTTCCTTTGGACGAACACACGGTTATCCTGGTTTCGCTGGTTGGCACTGTAAAAAAAATTAGTTTCCTTTGTATTCACAGTTGTCGGTTTCAGGATTGTAGAAATAACATTTCATGCAATCGTTAATGCATCCTTCTTTTTCTTTGCTTAATTGGATTTCACTGTCCCAGTTGTCGTTCGTTTCTTCGATGCTTATTCTGGCTAGGTCTTGTATGTTCATGAGTTTCTGGCCTCCTTTTCTGTGAGTTCTCCTGTAAGTATCATGTCCTTTATCATGTCATGTTCCATATCGGCCTGTGCTGCGTCCCTGTTGGCTTCTTCGAGTTCCATTTCCCGGATTCTCCATTCTTCCATTGTTGTCTCGAAGTGCTCTCTGTCTTCTTTGTCCCCATGGAGCTTTACATATCTGTCTATCCGGGCCATCTCCTTCCCTCGGCAGGCTAAGCACAAGTTCCGGTTGAAACCTCCGAACCTGATGCTCTCGTCCTCCGGTGCTCCGCAGTCCGCACAGGTCTTTGTTATGTTATTTTCAACTTTTTCGATGTTGTCGTGGATAATCTCCTCGAACTCAAAGCCGTAACTTATCAGTTCGTTGAAGTCAGCCGCTATACAGTTTAACAGGTATGTAATTCTCTTTTTGTGATTATCGCAAATTATCAATGTTCTTCCACTGAGTAGCTTAGCTTCAGTTGTTGCTGCACACGGGCAGTCTTTAATACTGCATTCATCTACCTGGCTCACCTGATTCATTTCATTGTTTTCAGACATCTTAGTCACCTATCCTAAGTAGTAAATCCTGATTACTACTTTTCACTCTTAGCGAAGCGTAGGATTTACGGCCATGCGAGGAACACCAAAACTCACAGGCGTAAAGCGCAGGGGGCCGAATGTCATGCCATCTTGCATGGCTTCGGGTTGGCAAGGAGCTACAGCCGACTATCGTGATGTTGGCAGCTCTGCTGGTAGCGTCACGAAGGAGTGCATTGCCCATTGCCAACCGAGTGGAGATTGAGCAAGTGCGAAATCGAAGCCCCCGAGCATCAAGCAAAGCCTGTGAGTTAGCTATCTAAGGGGCGCACCCTACTTATTTGCTCTGGCCGATGGCAGGCTTGCCATAGCTGCCGACTACCTATTTTACAGCGGCAGCGTGATTTTCCGATCGTTCTTTGTTTATGGCAACATGTTATGGTGCCGCTGCAGGATGCGGCGGCACATCTATGGTTGCTCTGTCTCTCTCCTAAATTTTGAGAATACAAGAGGCTCAAAATTTGTAGGCCAGGGCATTTAAGTAGGGCTGCTGGACTTCCAGCTGCGCCCTCGCATCTTGCGCACTGGTGACTCCTTCCCTTTCATCGTCTGCTTCGTGGTGAGCTGTTCTGTTCCCTATCGTTTCTTTTTCAAAATGCCCGGGCTATCTGACCGGGCACGAGCGCACTATTTCTTCTGCGCTCAGTTCATGTATCTAGTTCGGTGAACTGCCAGGTTCGCCATGGTGAGGCTCCGAGGCCGCTTTCTTGCGGCCAGCCGGAGCCGAGGCAGTAGCTGTTGCAGCGGCTTTCTCTTCCGATTCCTTTATCCGCTGCAGCTCGCCCGTTCGTATCTCGCAATACTTTCCAATCACGCAGCGCTCTAGACAAAATGGGTGCGTCGTGTCCAAGTTCCCATAGCAGTCCCGGAATCTCTGCAAGCTCTCGTTCAGCTTCTTGGATAGCTTGCTGCCTGTCCTGTCCGGCTGCTTTGGCCTGGTTCTGGTTTGCAGGTATCTCCTGTTCTTCTCTTTTTCGTGCAGCTGGAACCATTTGTTCCGGTCTTTCCAGTAGATTTCTGTGTCCCCGGAATCTATTGCCTCAATCGTGTTCTTGATACGATTGTGCTCTGCTAATGTCCTGATGAACTTGTAATCGTAGGTTTCAAGTTCTTCTTTTGTCAGTGGCCGGGATTTCTTTTTCTGTGTCATCAATATCGTAACTCCTCGGACCGGACTCTGGCATACGCCGGGATTTCTTTCTGGTAGAATATCTCGGATTTCTGAATGTCTTCCCCGAACTCCTCGAAGTTGAGCGTTCCCGCGAACGCTTCAGCTTCGGTTCTGGTCGGGAATTCTTCCTCCATCACTATTTCATTGTCTTCGTCAAGCGTGACCTTGACTCTCCAGGGCATCTTTAATCACCCCCGGTGAGCAAGGTCCGCTGCCGCTCCACGTACAGTTCATGGTCTCGTTCCTGGACCGTGCGCATCTCGGTCCTGACCGGCTCCGGGGTCAGCTTCCTTGCGAGCATCCGAAGGTGGAACTGCTTTGCTCTTTTTATTGATTTCTCGTCCGGCTGCTCGCGCTGCGCCCTGCCGTTCTTTCTAGCGGTGGCTATCAGCTCTTCCTCATGCTGCTCTAGCCATGCGACTATGATGTCTCCATGGCACTTCCTCGGTTTGCAGAAGCAGCCCAGCCGCTTTCCTCGCAGTTCCAGGATCTTCTCCCTGAATACGGGCTCTTCCTCGATTCTTCTCAGGAAGTATTCCTCGTATCTTCTCAGGCTCTCCTCTCTGCCGAATACTCGGACATCGAAAGGATTCCCGAAGTATCCTACCTTGCCTCTCCCAGCTCTGCCGATGTAAACATCGTATTCATCCTTGTGGAGATTGACCACTATCGTTCCTTGCTGTTCATCCTTTATGTGTTCGCTACCAGACATTTTGTCACCGGCTTTGCCACGACAAAATGGCTTGTAGCGGACATCTTCCATTGAACCGCATCTGGAACTTCGGCAATCGTCGCTGCAGGGTTCGGCTTTACATAGTTGAGAAATGCAGGTGATTTTCTATTGTAGAGAGTTCTCTCCCCCTCCCATCGCCGGCCTTACATCGTGAGGCAGCGAGGCCGCTCTTTCCTGCGGCCAGCCGCTGCCGAGCGGTCTCCCTATCGTTTCTTTTTCAAAATGCCCGGGCTATCTGACCGGGCACGAGCGCACTGTTTCCTTTGCGCTCCGTTCTCTCGTCCTTAGTTCGGTGAGGTCAGCTGTTCTGCTGATCCTCGCCAGCCGAGGCAGCGAGCAAGCGTGAGCGCGCTGCCGAGGCAGTCATCACGCTACCGTGGCGACAGCTTGAATTGCAGGTTCCGGTTCCTGCTGGACACCGGGTTCTGCTTTTCTTGCTTGCGCCACGGCGAAACCTGGATTCCGGGTGGCTCGATGCTCTGCTCGAACACACGGTTATCCTGGTTTCGTTTGTGTCAATAAAAAAAATTGAATGTTGGGCTGGTAGTTTACCAGACCCATGCGCTGCCCATGCCATTGATGGCATCCGAGAGTTCCGGGTCGAACTCCAGAAGCTCGGACCTGGCCTGGTCGTGCTCGCAGGTGCACAGCGCGCACAGGCCCACGCCGTCGATTGCCAGGTGGCTCTGGCAGCTCGTGCACAGGTCATCAGAGAACTGCAGGCCCTGGAAGGCGCGAAGGTCGCCTAGTTCGGTCAAGTCGCTGGCTGTGTCGAAGTTGTTTCCGTTGGACATATTTTATCACCGCTTGCGATTGATAAAATATGCACAACGATTCTCTGAAACAATTTCCAGCCAGCTTTCTTACTTGACTTATAAAAAAACGGCGGCCCCCTCGTTTCCTGCAAGGGCACCGCCAATCGCTGGTGACAAGTGGTGAATCCTAACTGTAATCCAGCTGGTCGTTCAGCTCTGGCATCTCTGAGCTCCAGGCCATTATCTCCAGCTTCGAGTGGAGGCCACCGTAGCTATCGTGGTAGAAGCCCACACCGTAGCTCTTGTCCAGGATATTCACTTTTATCCAGGTGTTCTTGAACGGCAGCATTCCGATTATGCCTTCTTTCTCGCGCTTTATCTCAGCTTCGAGCTTTTCTTTTTCCTCTTCCCAGCGCTTGTGCTCTTTTCTGCTTTCTCCGATTCTTGCGGCTGATTCTATGGCTTCCTCGAAGTTCCTGAAGGTTCTCTTGTCTCTGCTCTTTATGATTATCTTCGGCTCTGCTGTTATTAGGTGTTGCATGTTTTTCATTAGGTTTATCAGAGTCTCTACCTTTGTCTCGAATATTTTCTGGAGCTTTATAGCTTCAGTTTCGTTTTCTCCGGTCTGTATCTGGTCCAATTCGTAGTATTTTTTCATCTTAATCATGCCTCCTTTTTATTTCATAGGGCTCTTTCACCCACAGCCTGCAGTTCTTGCACGGCCTGCCGTTCAGGACGAGGACGCGCTCGCCGTTCTCGTCCGTGTCCCGGACAGTGCCGCAGTCAGGGCAGGTGTAGCCCATCAGAACTCCTCCAGAGTTCGCAGGTTGCTCAGGTCATCATATGGAAGCCCAAGCCGCTCCAGCTCCTCACGGCGGCTTATCACTACCTCCGCAAGCTCTACTCTCTCCGTGGCCTTGGCCAGTGAAAGCCCGACGCTCACATGCTGGTCAATAGCCACTATCCGGTCTATCTTCTCCCAAGCGGCCTGGATATCGTCGTCCGTGAAATCCCAGCTCTCTATCTTCCGCTTGGAGAGCATGTTCAGGACGTCCTCCATCAGCCGCTCGGCCAACTTCATCTGCGAAGCAATGTATGCTATTTTCTTGGTCATGTTTTGTCACCATCGGAGATTTGACAAAACTGACGAGAAAATTGCAGTTCCTGTCCTCTCTTTCTCCTGAGCATTAGGCTCCGAGGCCGCTCTTTCCTGCGGCCAGCCGGAGCCGGTCACTGCGCCCCATGATATCATCATAGCCGTAGGTCAGCCAGATTTTGAAGCTCCGGGGATACAAAAAAAAGTGGCGCTCGCCCATTATAAAAGTTGGAGCTCAGTTTTGCCCATTGCCTTGAACTTGCGGATGGTGTCCTCAGTTCCACCACGGCGGTCAGGAGCTATCAGGGCTATCAACACATCGGCATCTCTCGCAATTAATGTGTTGCGTTCTAGCCCTGCATAGCGACCTTTTGACCAGTCCGGGTAGTGGATTCTGATGGATATCCCTAGTTCCTTGGCAATGATTTCGGCAAAACGGTCTCCACCTTTTGGGCAGCCGCCACTTACAAAGGTATCCCCGTCCTTGACGATAGATTTTATATATCGTCTAAGGAATTCAAAATCTTCCTGGCTGTTCCTACGGCGCGAGCCGACTATTCCTATGCACTTGTTGTTTCTTGTTTCGGACATTGTTTTATCACCGCTGGCGATTGATAAAACACTGGATGAAACATTTCAAGTGCATAGGTCATTTCGGTTCATAAATCAAGTGGGGCGCTTTACCGCCTAGGGCTGTCAGTCAATATTATGGATGGGATTCAGATGGTAGTAAACATCGTCCTCGCGCCCCGAAGGACCGTGAATAAATGTGAGTCATGGGTTAATTCGGGTTTTGGACGGAGGACCGGGTGTGGACACACTCGCGGCTTCTTGCTGAGTCCCAGGAAAACCCATGACAGGAATACCCTAACAGCGAGACTTATATGCTCTGGGTATTATTTATCTGTTTCCATTCTTTGTCTGGATGGAATTGAACTTTTCTTCTTGCCATCTCTGCTGCTACTTCTTTTATTGTTATGTATTCATTCATCGTTTTCTTCTCCTTTTGTCTCTTTCAAGTATCAGCGTGGCTTTTAGGTCGAGTTCCATCGGAGGCGTTCTTATCATGGAACCGTCCTCAGTTATCTCCACGCTCTCGGTCGGGATCTCTATCTGTCCTATGTAGATAGTGTTCTTTTCTTCGCTCTCGCTCCTTAATTCTCTTCCTTGCAGCAGCTTCTCGATCAGTCGTGTTCTTATCTTGAACCTGAAATATATTCTGTTGTTTATCTTTATCCTGTTCATTTGTTTTTCCTCTGCAATATTTGCAGATTAGTTCGTCTTTTTTTGTTTTTCTAGTGTGGTGGATTATTGTTTCTATGGAAGTTCGTATAGGGGTCTCGCTTTGCAGTTGCACCGGTTCTTGTATTCTGGAAGCCCGCAGTTCTTGCACAAGCTCCAGTCTTCCCCTGTTATCAGATGGTCCACTTCCAGTTCGTGCTTGATGAACTGGGTTATCGCTTCAGCGTCTAGCATGTAGTGGTCCAGCTTCAGTTTCTCCGCAACGTAGTTCGGGTGTGTGCTCTCGGTGAACACACCCGAACCCTGGCCGTGCCAGTTCAGGTATAACGACCAGCTATCGCAGCCTATCTTCCGGGCATCTTCCGGCGGTACTATGCCGTGGATCAGTAGGTACCGTGTCCCCGTGCCTGGCTGGAAGTCTGTGACGTGGCACTCTATCATTGTTTTGCCTCCAGCTCTTTCCTGCCGTTCAGGATATCGATTCCTTTGTCTGTTATCTTCAGTATCGGGAATTCAGAGTCCTTCTCGTAAGCAATGTAATTCTCGCCTATCAGCCAGTCTATCGTTGCGAGCACTTTTTTCATGCTTACGTCCTTCGCAGTGCCGTAAGTCTTCAGGCGGTCTAGCTTGATTGTCAGAATCTTCTTGCTCACGCTGCCGGTCAGCACTCTGGCAATCGTGGACCGCCCATATTTCCCGGCCATGTCAGATACGCATTGCAGAACGTTCAGCGCTAAGCTGTTCCCCTCGTTCTCGTTCGGTATTCCCTGCAGTGTGGTTATCACCTTGAAGTTCAGCTCTAGTCTCTCGCCTTCCTCTGTCGTTGCCAGGAAGCTCAGCTTTACTGTTCCTTCTTCCCTGGTGATGCTTATCTCCGCGTCGTCGTTTATGTAGCACAGCGGCCTGACACCGTTCTTCAGGTTGTGCACTATCACGGTGCCGTCGTCCCTCACACTCACCAGGACCTTCGCCTCGAACTCCTTGCTCACGGCACTGTTCGAGTAAACTCCTTCGCACTCTCCTACTATGATTATATTCGTCATGCTCTCACGCTCTCCTTGAATTTCTGGCAGAACCTCTGGTGGTATTCCAGCATCTGCCCGCTGATACAGCGATATCCGCATACGCATTTGTGATATTTCATCTGCTTTACCTCCGAGTTTCCTTCTCGCTTTAGCTGAAGGAAACGAGAGAGGTAAAGCAGTGCCGAGCCGGTTTTATTCGGCGAGGCAGCGAGCAAGCATGAGCGCGCTGCCGAGCTTCGAATAAAAAAAAAGAAAAGAAGAAGGGCCAGTTGTCCTACTGGCCCGTGACTCCCGCTGCCTCAGCTGCGGCTATCTGCCTCGGATGCAGGTATTCCTCACCACTGGCCTCCTTGTAGGCGTCCCTCGCCTCCTGGAGCCTCGCCCACAGCGCGGAC
>Ga0164310_10000160_pt1 | contig 34130 bp, 28 predicted proteins | sample GuaBasSedimGuay1_FD_121795 | JGI IMG/M metagenome (GOLD analysis project Ga0164310, IMG submission 121795) | Subseafloor sediment microbial communities from Guaymas Basin, Gulf of California, Mexico - Guay1, Core 4569-9, 0-3 cm | ecosystem: Environmental > Aquatic > Marine > Hydrothermal vents... | reverse complement strand
GCGTCGAGTACTAAGCCTTTCATAGTAGTAACCTCCTCTATTAGCAAGATTTACCTAACTTCACGTTGCACAACGGGGTCGGAGGCCCGGCTTCAGCCGGGAAATCACCGTTGAAGCGGAGCCTCCGGATGGTTTTTCGATATTCTCTTCAATGGGGGACTATCGCTCAGGGCAGGGGAGACAATCGAATAGGAGACGCCGGTCGCTTTGGCGACGTCCTTGATCGAGATGCACATGGGGGCCTCCTTCAGAGAAGCGTAGATACACACGTGTGCATCGTCCATTTAAATAAAAGTTACGATACCTGCAACAAATCTGCAAACGTGTGCAGATAAATTATACCACTTTAATGACCTTTGTCAAGTGTGTCAGGACCCGCAACACCAGGAAGGTGAGCCACGGCGAGGGATGCTTCTTGTCGGCGAAGGACCAGCCCTTCCAGGCGCGGTACATCGAGCCAGCCGTGTATAGGATCAATCTTCTTCTTTAACAACCTCTCCCGGCCGATCCGCCCCCCGAATTCCAGTTCTGTCACTGCCAGGTTGATGTGGCTGGGAATGATGAACAGGCGGGGAATCTGGCTCTTGAGAACGACATCCTGCAAGGGTAGAACAGGGTCGGCCAGGGCGTCGTAGGCGGGGTTGCTCTCCCGACCTGCGGTGGCCTTGCCTATCGGCGTAGCAATGTTGGGGGGTATGGGGATGTCTGGGGGTGTGACCGAACTTGTGTATGGGGGTGACGAGCAGCCCCTGGCGGCGTCAGTTAGTGGCGTCTCACCCGCGGGGCGGTCTATCGCCACATTCAATCGGCATTGTGCGCAGGTACGCAGTTGTGCGCCGCTTGCGCTCGAAGTCGCTGAAGGCCCGCTGTACCTGCTCCTCCGTGAGGCCCATCACCTGGGCTACCTCGGCGACTGGCACATTGTGCTCTTGGGCGTACCAGAGCAGATCCATCACCTCGAAGGGCAGGCGGAAGAAGAATTCTTCCTGTGAGCTGTGGGCGGGATAGGTGTCAGTGGTCGGTGTGGCCTGGCGGATCTCCAGCGGTACGTCCAGGTACTCGGCCAGTTGATAGACCTGGGTTTTGTACAGGTGCCGGATGGGAGCGACATCGTAGCCGCCATCGCCCCACTTGACAAAGAAGCCCTGGTCGTGCTCGTTCTTGTTGGGCGTGCCTACCACCGCGTAGTTGCGCAACTCAGCGTGGTAGTAGAGCATGGCCATACGGCTGCGCTGTTTGAAGTTGGAGGCAGCCACGATCTGCAGGTAATCGCGTGGGTTGAGCCGTTTCGATTTCTCTTCACCCTCTGGGGTGATGATCGTCAAGTAGAAGACGTTGAGGGCATCGCTCTCCAGTACATTGCCTGGCAGCGTGATTTTGGCCTTGTAGCCGGGGTTGTATTCCGGGAAGGTACGCTTGATCGCTTCGTCGCGGCGGGCATAGCAGCCAAAACCGACGAGGGCGCCGGTCATGTCTTCGACAACGGTTTCGACGCCGAACCGGTCGGCCACCTTGCGGGCCAGCACGAGGCTATCGCGGCTAGAGTCCTTCTCGGGCATCATCACGCCGACGACGCGCTTGGGGCCGAAGGCACGGACGCAGAGGGCCAGCACCACCGATGAATCCACGCCGCCGCTGATGCCCACCACTGCCCCGGAGCGACGTAGTGTCTGGCGTACGTCTCGGCGAAGGTGGGCAGTTAATTCTTCGGTCACGGCAGCCGGGTCTATTTTGAGGACGTCTTTATGGAAAGCCATGGTTTCTCCTGTCAGTCGGTGATCAATCGGGGCCGAGGCAGAGTCTGTGAAGAGTGATGGGAGGTATGGGTCTACCCGAAAAGTTCTCGACGAATTGACGATGGAGGAGTTGGGTAGAGAGCACCCCGGCCAGGGCCATGTTGTCCCGCTCGCTGAGGGGATGTGTGCTCTGAGCCTTCTTGACCAGGCGGGCCACCGCCGGCGGGTGAAAGTATCCGGCCGCGCGGATTGCTTCCGGCGATAGCAACTCATCCACGTAGGCGGGCGCACCTGGGCCAAAGAAACTGCGGTGGATCGGTGCGCGGTAGGGTCGCTTGGCGCGGGCATAGACCGATTCCGGCAGCAGGCCCCGCATGGCCTGTTTGAGGATGTACTTTTCGTTTAGTCCACGAATTTTGAGCCGGGGCGGGATGTGCCCTGCGAACTCGATCACTCGATGATCCAGGAAGGGAAAGCGACCTTCCACCGAATGGGCCATCAGCATCCGGTCGCCTTGGGAGGAAAGCAAGTACTCCGACATAAAGATGCTGATCTCGATGTACTGTGCCCGCGCCAGCGGCGTCCAGCGCGTGAAGGCTGGGTGGTGCTGGAATCTGGCGACGGCTTCGACTGCCGGATCGTAGCCGTTGAGAGCGGCCTGGACTTCCGGCGAGAAGAAGCGCCGCAGCGGGGCAGTGTTGGCCCAGCGGATGGCGTGGGAGTAGTCGAGCCGGTCGGTTTCGGTGAGACCTTTGCGGAAGAAGGCTTCCAGGAAAGAGCCGCCGCTGCCCAGGCCCTGCACGTAAGGGTAGAGCCGCTGTAGCAGCAGCGGGCGCATGGCCGAATCGGGGTCCCGTGCCCAGAAGTGGCGTAGTTTGGCCTCCTTGAAAATGTTGTAGCCGCCCAGGAACTCGTCGGCGCCCTCGCCGGTGAGCACCACTTTGATGTCATTCTGCTGCACCAACTGCGAGAGCAGGAACATCGGCGCTGGCGAGGTGCGCAGGATGGGCCACTCGGCGTGCCAGATGACGTCGGGGAACACACGGCCCACGTCGGCCCCGGCACACTCGACGCGGCGATGGTCGGTGCCGAGAAACTCGACCATTCGCTCCTGGTGCTCGCGCTCATCGAAGGACGGGTCGGCAAAGGCGATGGAGAAGGTCTTGAGGTAATTGCTGGTGTAGTTGCGGATGAGCGTGGTGATGGTGGACGAATCCAGCCCGCCGCTGAGGTAGGCTCCCACGGGTACGTCGGCGCGCAGGCGAATCTGGGTGGCATCCATCAGCAATTCCCGCAGGCCCTCGGCATACTCTTCGTCGGAGAGCAGCACCCCCTGCCCCTCTCCACCCTCTGGAAAACTCAACTCCCAATACCGTTCCACCGAGATCTGGTCGTCGCGGGCGGTGAGGGTGTGCCCGGGCGGCACCTCGACGATGCCCTCAAAGACGGTGCGGGGGGACAGCGTCGTCCAGAGGGTGAACACTTGAGCCAGCGAGGTCAGGTCCAGCCGGGCACTGACGGCGGGATGGGCCAGGATGGCCTTAATCTCGGAGCCGAAGATCAGAACGCCATCGGCCACGGTGTAGAACAGCGGGCGAATGCCCACCCGGTCGCGGGCCATAAACAGCGTGCCGCCGCCGGTTTCGGGCCGCCGATCCCAGATGGCGAAAGCGAACTGGCCGTTGAGGAATTCAATGCAGCGGGGGCCATACTGCTCGTAGAGGGGGACGATGACCTCGGTGTCGGAGGTGGTGGTGAAGCGGTGGCCTTGGGCCTCCAGTTCGGGCCGCAGTTCCACGTAGTTGAAAATCTCGCCGTTGAAGACGATCCACACTGTTTCGTCCTCGTTGGCTATGGGCTGCGAGCCGGTGCTGAGGTCAATGATGCTCAGGCGGGCATTCCCCAGGCCAATGCGGCTGTCGCGGTAGATGCCGAACTCGTCCGGGCCACGGTGCCGGATTAAGCCCAGCATTCGTTCCAGGAGAGATTGGTCAATGGGATGATGTTGGGTTAGATTGTAGATGCCGACGATACCGCACATATCGTTACCGTATTCGTTTACCGCCTGATTGACCGGTGCAAAGGCTATTCGCTTATCCGTTTCTCATCCGCTGCCCCGGTAAACAGATACTCGTTACCGCAATTCCGTTTTCTTGATCTTGCCGCTGCTGGTCTTGGGCAGACTGTCACGAAACTCGATGTACTGCGGCAGCATAAAGTCCTCCAGATGGGCGCGGCAGTGGCGCAGGATGTCCTTTTCGGTCAACTCGATCCCTTCCAGCACGACAAAGGCTTTGATGGCCTGTCCCAGGATCGGATCGGGCACGCCGATGACGGCTGCCTCGACGACCCCCTCGAGGCCGTAGAGCACGTTCTCGATCTCTTTGGGCGCCACCTTCTCTCCCCGGCTCTTGATGATGTCATCCTTGCGGGCGACGAAGTACAGGTAGCCCTCTTCGTCCATCTTGAACAGGTCGCCGCTGTAGAGTACGCGCTCGCCAGGCGTGGGGCCGGGACGGTAGCGCGCTGCCGTCGCCTCGGGGTTCTCCCAGTAGCCGCGCATGACGTGGGAGCCACGGATCACCAACTCGCCGACGACGCCTGGTCCCACGCGGTTCCCCTCTTCGTCCTCGATCCAAACCTCAGTGCCGGGGATGGCGATGCCCACCGAGCCGGGATGCTTGTCCAATTGGTCCGGCGGCAGGTAAAGCGTGCGCTTACACTCGGTCAGGCCGTACATCGAGTAGAGCGTTGCCCAGGGGAACTTTTCGCGGAGGGCTGTAATGTGGCTGGGTGGCAGGGCTGCGGCGGTATTGGTGAGGTAGCGCAGACTGCTCAGGTCGTAGGGGCTCAGGTCCATTTGGAGCAGGATGGCGAAGATGGTCGGTACGCCAGGGAAGCCGGTCACCCGTTCGGCCTCCATCTTTCTCAGGACCGCCGCCGGGTAAGCGAAGGATTTCTCCAACACCAGCGTCCCGCCGAAGCGAAAGACCATGAGCAACTGATACAGGCCGTAGTCAAACGAGAGGGGTAGTACGTTGATGACGATGTCGTCGGACGTGTTCTCCAGGTATTGGATGATGGAACCGGAAGCGAAGACGACGTTGTTGTGACCCTCCACCACGCCCTTAGGATCGCCAGTACTGCCGGAGGTGTAAATGAGGCAGGCGATGTCCTGGTCAATGGTGGGACAGGCCGGGCGGCTGGCAGGGTAGGCAGCCAGCAAATCATCGAAGGCGCAGGATGTCTCCCCTTCAGCAGCAGCAGTGGCGGCTCGCTTGCCGCTCAGCACGGTGAACTGCAGCGATGGCACGGCTGCGTGGAGGTCGGCCGCCAGAGGAGCGTTACGGTCAGTGGTAAAGAGCGCCGTAGCCCGGCAGTTGTTCAGGATATAAATCAGTTTGTCCCGCTTGGTGGTGGGGTTGACAACGACGAACGTCCCGGCTGCCTTAAGGATGGCAAAGATGGCGATCGCTGCTTCCACCGAGTTGGGCATATAGATGACCACCCGGTCACCCCGCTGCACGCCGTGGGCGATGAGGGCGTGGGCCAACCGGTTAGCCCGCGCTTCGATCTCAGCGTAGGTCAGCCGATGGCCGTCACAGATCAGCGCCGTCTTATTGGGAAAGCGCTCGGCACTGTTTTGTAGAAAGTCCTGAACCAACATACTGACGTCCCTCCTGGCGTCACCGCACTTGTCGTTAGAAGACGTTTCTCAGGATAATCGGCAGATAGATCCTGAACGGGTAAACGATAATCAGCCCGAGGATTTTGATGACCACCTGTGTATCGGCCGTGCCGATGATCTGGAGCGAGTGATCGCCAAAGGGTGGGGCGCTGGGGATGGACAGGGTCAATATTGAGAAACCGTCTGGCGTGACCGGATTGGTGCTCCAGGCAGCACCTACACCTGTAGGCAATCCAACAATCGTCAGGCTCACCGGCTGACTGAAGCCGTTTAGTCCGGTGACGAAGGTAGTGTAGGAGACGACTTGATTGGGCTTCGCAGTGCGGGTTGTGGGGGAGATGCTCAGAGTAAAACTCGGTGTCGCCGAGGCCACGATGAGGGTCAGATCGGCGGTATCGGTAAACGCACCCGCTGAGGCAACGGTGGTCATGGAGTAGGTTCCCACGGGGGTGGAGGCGGTGGTGGTGATGTAGAGATGGGCGGTGTCGGGCGGGGTGATGGGGTTGGGGATGAAGGAGAGGGTCGTCTCCGGCGGTGCGCCTTGCAGGGTGAGGGACACGGGGTCGGTGAAGCCCGCGCTGGCGGTCAGCAGGAGATTGTAGACCGCCGTCTCAGCGAGGTGAACGCTCGCCGCATCGGTGACGGCCGTAAGGGAGATCCATGCCTCTGCGCTGCCCCACCCTGCCACACGTGCCAGAAGCCACCACATTGCACTGGCCACGCGCTGGCGGCCCATCTCGCTGAGATGGGCCCCGTCGGTCGTATAGTCGGGATACGCGGCCTCCCAGCCGTTGTAGTACACCGGGTTACCATCTGGGTCGTGGCTCTCGATGTCGGCGATGTCGAACAGCACTCCGCCATTGGCGTCAACGTAGGCCCGTACTGCGTCGTTGAACTCTGCCAACTCCTCATTGCAGTACGCTCGACTGTTGTTTGAGGCGATGATCGGCCACGTCCACCATGCCAGCACCGTATTGGGATGTTCTGCCTGCTCCGCTATCATCATCTCTCGATACGCAGCCCACACCTGGTCTATCGGCGTGTCCCCCTGAATACATTCACAGTCACCAGTACAGAATTTCATAAACGCCAGGTCGTGGCCATCCTGAACGTTGTCAGCAAACCCGCTTATCTTTGTGAGCGGGGCCCCGTTGCTCCCGGCCTGGTAGTGATTGATGCCTGGGCTGGTTCCGTTGCTGAACTGAACGCTGATACTATACCGACCCGGATCCTGTGCCTGAAGGTCGGCTATGCCGTCCAGGATGTTATTGCCAATGCTCTTATGGTTGAAAAACGTTACCAGCACACGCGCTTCATCGAGCCAGGCTTGCGGGATGACAGAGGCATCCACCGCATTGTGGTCTATGATAATGGTGTTGGTCTGTGTCACCGGAATTTGTTCATCACATCCCTCGGCGATGACCGGCCACAGTTCTGGCGCGTCCTCCAGAGTGGCGTCATAGGTGCTGTAGTGCCACGGATGGTACAGCATCGGTTGATCCAAGTTGCATAAGTAGTCCCTCACCACGTCAAGTTCATAGGCAGTGGGCAGGCGGATCGGGTATTGGTAGTCGGCGAAGGCGTAGGTGTTGATTGCAAACACTACCTGTGAGTTGGGCATGAGCCGCTGTTGAGTGTCCAGATCGGCGTCTATGCGGCTTAGTGTCTCCGCTATGCATTGCTCGGAGGTCCAGCCGCTGCGAAAGTAGGATGGGCCGGTGCGACAGTAATCGCAGATCCCATCCGTCAGGTCCACGCCTTGATCTTCCCACGGGCTCAGCCCTCCCATATCTGTGTACACCGGCAGCCCGTCTGTGTATATTTTCAATAACTGGTATAACTCTCGCTGCTTTTCGACCGGGACGTGGGCTTCACCCTCGTCGAGCGGTTCGTGCAGGGCATAGACGGCGAGGAGTGCCGGATGGTCGGATACCGCCTCCAGCGTGTCAATTGCGGATTGTGGGAACACCCACTCGTCCGCGGCGTTCAGATACCAAGGGTTATTAGTGGGCGTATCGCCGTCGTAAATGTGAAACACGACCTGGTATGCCAGCGAATCCGCGCTGTCCAGGGATGTGAGTATCTCACTCAACGGTGTGTAAGGATAAACGATCAGATCTACCACCGATCCGCCCAGGTTCTCTTTTATGGTGGGCCAATCGTCCACGGGTGCCCGCGTGATGCCGTACCAGGTAAGGGCGGATAGTGTTTGCCTGCTGGTGTATGGAAGGTACGTCCACGGGGTCAGGGTTGCGCTTGCCGCTGGGGCAGTTGGAGCAGCCTCAAAGGCGCATCCTCCTGAGACTGCCGCCGGGACGCAGGCCATCGCGAAAATGACCAGCGTCCATATGCTTGCTCGCCTCATCGTTTGTCTCCTTGTGCGTGCTCTGGGGGTACCATTCGGGTACCGCTTAAAGTTGGCTGTATTGGTTCGGGGTGACGCCTCAGCAGCGTCGTTTGTACCCCGAAGCACCGCTGCCCATCAGGCGGCCTTGCGACGGATGTACGCTGCCAGTTGAGCGACGGAGTCGAAATTCTCCGGCACAATCTCATCATCCTCGACTGTGATGTGAAAGGTCTCTTCGACGAACATCACCAGTTCTAACACACCAGTGGAATCTACAATGCCCTCTTCCAGGAACGAGGCATCATCGGACAATTGGTCGCTATTGTCACTGAACAGAAAGTTATCGGCAATATACTGCCTGATCTGATCCTCAATGGTCATCTAATTTACTCCTTGAGCATCAGGGGTTGTCTAACCCGCTATGTTTGTAGGTCTGCACCGCTTCGTCAATGAATTCTACAAATAGTGGGCCAATCGTCTCGTTGGCCAGTCGGTTGGGATGCGAGTTCGGTTCATCAGGAGCAAGTTGGTACCCGGCGCTCAACATGTTGGTCTCAGCGTCGGCCAGGAGATCGAAGAAGTCGAAAACGAAGAGATTGGGGTGGCCTTTGAGGTACTCATCCGATGTGAGCCAATTCGCCATAGATCTGGCCCGGCCTGCCTCGTCTGGGTTCGTCGCCAGGGGGTGCAAAGGGGGCGTGGTGACGAGGATGAAAACGTGGTCGGGATGTTGATCCACCACATCGCGTATCTCGAGATACCAGGTTTGGAATTGCTCGTACATAGCGTCGCTCTTGATGGCGCTATTGGGGAAACATGATTTGAAAATGATCACCTCGTGCTGCAACAGGCGGCTGAAGGCATTCGAGGGTGGGTCGGTCACGGGCTGCGAAAACAGTTCGGCCAGACCGTCCACGTCCGTATTGCCGCGTCCCAGGCTACCTGGGATACGATAGTGGGCTCCTGTGGGCGTCCCATCGGGACGTACCAATCCTGTGTGGTTGAAGCCGTGGTCCCAGAACTGGTAGCCCAGTTCAGTGAGTAAGGGGCGCACATTCCCCTCAGTAATCAGAGCCTGGCCAGTGGAGTGATGGAGGAAAATAATGTTAGTGTAACTGCCGTCCGACTCCATCGGTTCGTCATAGACAGGCATAGATGCGTAGGTGAGTAGTCTGGTAAATACTCTCCATATACGTGGTCCCATCACTACAACTCCTGTTCCGATTACAAGAAACGCGATTACCCCTAACAGGATAAGGCGCTTACGACGATTGGTCATACGTGGCCTCCAATGATAACGGTCCGAGTAGTTTAATTCAGGATGAGCGGCAGGTAAACACTCTCGGTCATGGCAGAGCCTCCTGTCCATCCTGCAATACGTGCCAGGAGCCACCACATTGCGCTGGCCACGCGCTGGCGGCCAGGCTCGTTGAGATGAGCACCATCTGTGCTGTAGCCGTTGTACATCGCCTCGTAACCACCTGATGTGACCGGGTTGCCGTCCGGGTCGTGACTTTCGATGTCGGCAATATCAAATAGCACGCCACCATTAGCATTAACGTACTCACGAACGTACTCATTGAACTCTGCGAAGTTCTCCAGCCCGCGCCCGTCGGCCTGGGTCGTCAACGGACTGGTCCACCATACAAGTGTGACGCCGGGGTGCTCAGCCTGTTCTGCGATCATCATATCCCTATAGGCGTACCATATATCATCTGCCTCATACGATGACCAGGGCTTGAAGTCTCCTACACAGAATTTCATAAAGGCTGTGTCGTGACCATCCTTAACGTTGCTGGCGAAACCGGCAATCTTCTCCAGTGGCTGCTGGTTAGCGCCGGCCTGATAGTGATTTATACCGGGTGCGGTTCCGTTACTGTACTGGACGCTGATGCTATACCGACCCGGATCCTGTGCCTGAAGGTCGGCTATGCCATCCAGGATGTTATTGCCAATGCTCCTGTGGTTGAAAAACGTTACCACCACGCGCGCTTCATCAAGCCAGGCTTGCGGGATGACGGAGGCGTCTACCGCATTGTGGTCTATGACAATACTGTCCGCGATAAGCATAGGCTGCGAGGTCTGTTCAGCAGGTGGCACATCGGCCGTTACCATTGCTCGTTTGGGTAAGCCAACTGCAGCCAAGATGGTGATCAAGGATGCGACTAACAGTGTAATAATCGTAAGTATCTTGAGATTCTGTAAGGTTTTCATTTTTTGGCTCTTTGATTTGAGTCTGGCTAAAATTCGTGGGGAGAAAAGGCCGGAGGCCCCGCTTCAGCGGGGATTTTCCGGCTGAAGCCGGACGTCCCACTGATCCGGCTGAAGATCTCCTCACAGGGAGGCCCCGCTTCAGCGGGGATTTTCCGGCTGAAGCCGGACGTCCCACTGATTTTAGCCACACCTCTTTGGTTTCCTGCGGTTTGAGCACGGTGGTTAAAACCATGCGTGCTGCGTCTGCCAAGTCGACCTTCGTCGACTCCGGTCCACGGAGGTGGACTTCGCGGCCATTGGGTTTCGTTTATGCTGGTGTGACCGACGCTTCGGCCAGCGCCGTGCGCAAGGCTGCGAGGAAACGCTCGTTCTGCTCCCGCAGCCCGACCGTCACTCGGAAGGCATTGGGCAGGCCAAAGCCTGCCATCGGGCGGACGATGACTCCCTGATGAAGGAGAGCGTCAACCAGGGCTGGCACATCGAGTGGTGGGTCTACCACCAGTAAAAAGTTGGCCTGGCTCGGCAGGCACGTCAGTCCCATCTCCGACAGGCGGGCGAATAGGAAGGCGCGTTCCTGCTGCACCAGTTCACGGCTGCGGCGACGAAAGGTACGGTCGTCCAGGCTGGCCCGGGCGGCGACCATCGCCAGTGCGCCGGTGCTGAATGGGAGGACGGTATGCATGAGGTACTCGATCAGGTCAGGGGGGGCGATGCCGTAGCCTATGCGCAGGTTGGCCAGCCCGGCGCTCTTGGAGAAACTACGGACTGTGACAACGTTGCGTCCCTGGCGCACATACTGCAGGCTGTCAACGCAATTCGGATCGGTGACGTAATCGCAGTAGGCCTCATCGAATACAACGACGACGTGTTCGGGCAGCGACTCGATAAACTCATCCACCTCTGCCTGCGATAATACCAGGCCGGTCGGGTTATTTGGTGAGCACAACCAGACGATACGGGTCTGGGCGGTGATCGCATCGGCCATCGCTGGGAGATCAAAGCGGTAGTCGGGACGGGGATCCACTCTGATCGCCCGACCACCGTACATCGTAGTCAGGAGGGCGAAGAGTGGGAACGTCACCCGGCACATGACCGCTTCCCCGCCGTCAAAGATGAACGCCTGAGCGACTATGCGCAGGACATCGGTCGCGCCGCTGCCAACAATGATGTGCTGCTCGGTGAGGCCGTTCCTATAGTAGGTGACCAGCCCACTCCGTAGTTCGCGTTCAGCAATGCCGGGGTAGCGGTGGGCCTTCGGCAGCATATCGCGCAGTGCGGCTATAGCCATCGGGCTCGACCCAAGCGGGTTTTCGTTGGAGCAGAGTTTCAACACCTCGCCCAGTCCCAATTCCTGGGAGACTTGCTCGGCGCTCTTGCCGGCGATGTACAGTGGAACCCTGAGCAACTGTGGATTCAATCTTAATCCGTTCATTTCACAACCTCATACTTCCTGTCTCCTGCATCCTGCATCCTGCACGGTAGCCCGCTTCTAGGGCCTGCAGGTTCAGTTCCCGCCTCCGGCGCGCCATGGTCGTCAAGGTTTCCCTCAACGTATCAATAGGCAGCGGCAGGGATGAATGTGCGGCAGCGAAACCGACCAGAATCACGTTAGTCACCGCGATGGAGCCGAGTTCCATTGCCATACGACTCGCTGGCAGAGATAGTACCTGAATCTCAAGCCGTTCCAGGTGCTCCGCTACCTCCGGTTGCAGGCTGTTTTCGGCATTGACAAAGGCGATGCCGCCCCGGCGCAGAAAAGGCAGGTTGCGAACTGCCTCATTCGGTTCCAGTGCCAGCAACAGGTCAGCGGTGCCGCGTCGGATGAGGGGCGCTTTGCTCCCGCCGATCTTGAGGTGCGAGACCACCGAGCCGCCGCGCTGGCTCATACCATGAACTTCGGAGGCCATCACCGGCTGTCCGAGGGCCACGGCTGTCTGTGCCAGCAGGCGGGTGGTGAAAATGACCCCTTGCCCGCCCAGGCCGGCGAGGACAATCTTGAGTTCCATAGGATCAGGGGGACTTGATGGTCGCTGGTTCATCTTTCAACACCCTCAGTTTCTGCCTCCTGGGGCACGATAAAGCCCTTGTAGCAGGCGTCAATACACTGTCCGCACGCCACGCAAATCTTATAGTCTACGTCTACTCGGCTCTTGTCTGGTCGTAGCACGAGGGCTGGGCACTCAAAGGCCTCCACGCAGTAGCCACAGCCGTCGCACTCTTCTATGACCACCACCGGCGTAAGGTTCTGGTGGAGCGGCGACGGGTCGTAGAGGACACAGGGACGGTCGGCAATGACCACTGCTACCCCGCCTTCCGGTGCCTGGGAGTGGTCATAAGCCCGGCGCAGGATGCTGCGGAAAGCATTATGCTCGTAGGGATCGGCCACTTCAACAAAGGTCACGCCGCAGGCACGCACTAAATCGGCGATCTTCACCTTGCGGGCGATGTCACTATCCTCGGCCAGTATTTCACTGGCAGCAGTGGGCTGAAAGCCAGTCATAGCAGTCGTGTGATTATCCAGGATGATGAGCACGAAACGTGCTCCGGTGTGCACTGCGTTGACCAGCGGTTCCAGGCCCGAGTGCAGAAAAGTGGAATCGCCGATAGTGGCTATAATCGGGCGGGTATCCCCCACCAGTCGGTTAGCCTGGTAGAAACCAGTGGCCATACTCACCGAGGCGCCCATATCCACGCAGGTATCCACAGCACGCAGGTTGATGCCCAGAGTGTAGCAACCGATGTCGCTCGGCAAAATGGTCTGGGGGCCGAACTCGCGTTTGAGGGCAAAAAAGGTCGAGCGATGCGCACAGCCCGGACACATACTCGGCCTGCGTACCGGCAGAGAGAGAGACCTGACCAGGTTCTGTAAATCGGGATCATTGGGGGGCGGGTTGACTTTATAGCCCGCGTCGGTGAGCACTTCGGCCAAAACAGCGGAGATGGCTTCCGGCGAAAATTCACCGGCAGCCGGGACTGTGCCATCTAGCCGGCCTCGAACATGGCTTCGATCGGGCAGTTGCAACTCGATGCAGGCATCCGGCTCTTCCAGCACCACCACTGTCCGCAAGCCCGCCATGAACCGACCCACCAACTCTTGTGGTAGCGGGTAGGGTGTGCCGATTTTGAGTAGTGGCACCGACACCCCCAACTCTAGTATCGCCTGCCGCGCCGTATGAAAGGCGACGCCCGAAGCGATCACTCCTATTCGGTCGGAGGTGCCTTCATCCACCACGTAGTTGAGCGGCGATCTGACAAATTCTGCTTCAACCTGGCGCAGTTTGTCGTTGAGTGCGACGTGCAACTGATAGCGCATCCTGGGAGTGGCCGCCCAGCGCGGCGGGTCTTTGCGAAATTTGACGACTGGAATTGCGGTGTCGGGCTGGGTTTCGTCCAGGGCCAGGCTCTGACGGGCGTGACATAGCCGCGTGGTGGGGCGTAGGATGACCGGCAGGCCGAAGCGTTCTGAGAGGGCGAAGGCTGGTGCGACCATTGCCCTGGCCTCGGCTGGAGTCGCCGGATCAAAGACTGGCACTTTGGCACTGAGCGCCATCAACCGAGAGTCCTGCTCGGTTTGGGAGGAGTAGGGGCCGGGATCGTCGGCCGGGATGACCACAAGTCCACCTTTGACTCCCAGGTAAGCGGCGCTGAACAGCGGATCGGCCGCCACGTTCAGGCCCACCTGTTTCATCGCCACCGCTGCCCGTAGCCCTGTCCAACTGGCCGCCAGTGCAATCTCAAAGGCGACCTTTTCGTTGACCGACCATTCGGTGTACACCCGGCGGGCGAATCGCTTCTTGTACTTTATCACGCCGGCCAGAATCTCGGAACTGGGCGTGCCTGGATAGGCCGTGACAATCCGGCATCCTTGCTCCACCAGCCCCAAGGCGATGGCTTCGTTGCCTAACACTACCTCATACTTCATCGTGCGATAATCTCCCCACTTAGCCTGGCACGGGTAGGGCACTCTCTGCAATGTGCCTCTTGATTGGGTGCACGACCGTGCCTCCCGTCTGCACCCTCGTAGCGCCACCCTCGGCCAGTTGATGCCAGTCTCGCGTCAGATCCAGGCCGGTCACTCTGTTTAGGAAGCCGTCAATATCATGGGAAGCGATCTGAAAGATCCCTTCCCGTACCAACTGCTCTCCATTGCTCATGCGCAGACTGTGATTTAAGATCAGGATCACTCCCAGGAGGGTTTCGCGATCTATTGAACCGTTGGGGCTTTGCAGTCGGTAGATATTTGGATGCGGTGTCGTTTCTTTCAGCTCCTCACTATAGGCCAACTCTTCATGAAGTTTTTCTCCGGGACGGATTCCAACGAATTTTATCTCAATATCCTTGTGGATCCGTAAGCCCTTTAAGCGGATCATGCGCTGGGCTAGGCTCAGAATTGACACTTCCTCTCCCATTTCCAACATTAGAATTTCGCCGCTATGACTAAAGGTTGCGGCCTGAAGGACCAGGCTGACGGCCTCCGGAATGCTCATAAAGAAGCGCGTCATTTCGGGGTGGGTCACTGTTACAGGACCGCCCAACTCGATTTGCTTGGCGAACGTTGGCAGCACACTCCCGCGACTGCCGACGACGTTGCCAAAGCGCACAGTAGTAAAAATCGTGTCACCATGTTTCGATAGGCTCTTGATCCACAGTTCACCGATGCGTTTGCTGGCCCCCATTATACTGCTGGGGTTGACCGCTTTGTCGGTGGAGATGAAAACAAATCGCTCCGCCTCATATCTATGTGCTACCTCGCTGGCGATGACCGTCCCCATTATGTTGACCCGTAAGGCTTCGTCAGGATGATACTCCAGCAGAGGTACATGCTTATATGCTGCGGCGTGAAAGACCACCTGCGGCCCGTACTGTTGGAAGACCCTATTCATCTTGCCCCAGTCGGTAATATCGGCCACGACCAATTGCAGCGGGGATCGTCCGTTGCGGTTGATCTCCAGGTTCAGTTCATACAATCCACTTTCGTTGTTGTCCAGCGCCAGCAATAGTCGCGGCTTGAAACGCAAGATCTGCCGGCATAGTTCTGAGCCAATGGAGCCGGCGGCGCCGGTTACCAGAACCACTTTATCTGCCAGGATACGCTGACACGACTCGGCATTCACGGTCGCCGGCGTGCGGCCCAGGATGTCATCTATGCTCACGTCCCGAAGGGTGAGGGGGTCTTCGTAACGGCCCTCGATGACCTCGACCATATCTGGCAAGACTTTGACCTGGGCTGCGGTTTCCAGGCAGGTGGAGATGAGTTGCCACCTCTCCTCTCGGTCGGAGGGCTGGCGGGCGATGATGATGACATCAACCTGTTTGTCGCGTACCAATGCTGGGATTTGATCTGGTGCCCCCAGGATCTCCACACCATTGATGTTCATGCCCTTGCCGTTATAACTGTCTATAAAGCCCACCAGTTCATAATCCATCTCGCACTTTCGCAGGTATATTTGGGTCGCCAACTGTTGTGCTGCTTCGTTGACACCCACAATCAGCACGCGCTCTGGATTCGACTTCATCCGTCGAAGCCAGGGGGCGAAGAACATGGCGATCAATTGGTGTCGGTACTTGGCCATCGTGGAAAGCGTCAAAGTCAAAAGGCCACCGATAATCAGACCGCCGGTTGATAACCGGTAGGAGTAGTGACTGGTAAGTGCAAAGTTGACCACAACCAGGATCAACGTGCCCAGACCGACCGTCTCGGATAGTAGGATGATGTCGCGGAAACTGGCATAGGCCCATAGTCGCCGGTAGATGCCACATACCAGTTTGATGGTGATGTAGACGAAAGCCATTGGCGCTATGTGTCTGGTCAGCGCCCCCCATTCCTTTGCCGGAATATGACCATCGAAGCGAATAAGCCAGGCCAGGTAGAAAGCAAAAGGAATGATCAGCAGGTCAAGAATGATCCGGCGTATGTACTGCTTGAGAAGGTCTGAATTGTGGATGACCATGGTTACCATCTCCTGATAGGGTCGGTGGTCTTGATAGAACCCTCATCTGGATTGTCATAGGACCATCTAAGAAGCACCGCCGCCGTTTTCATGAGAATGCGCATGTCCAAACTGAACGAACGGTTCTCCACATAGTACAAATCCAGGTTCAGTTTGTCATTCATAATCTTAAGATACTCTGCCTCCAGATTGGCGCTACTCAGTAACTCTTCCTCATTCCTGTATTTGACCTGAGCCAATCCTGTAATACCAGGCTTGACGGTCAACACAGCCCGTTGCTGGGGTGTATAGCGTTCAACCCAGGTGGGCGCTTCTGGCCTTGGACCGACCAGGCTCATTTCTCCCCTCAGAACATTGATCAGACCGGGCAGTTCGTCCAATTTGGTCTTTCGTAAGAACCTGCCTATCCCGGTAACCCTCGGGTCATCTTTGCAGGTGATTGCCGGGCCCTTTTGGGGAGCAGCGGCAACCATGCTTCGGAACTTGAGAATATGGAAAATCTTTCCCTGTTGACCTACTCGTTTGCCCTTGAAGAACACAGGGCCAGGCGAGTCAAGTTTGATCAAAACCGCAATCACAGCGAAGACAGGAGCGAGGGCGATCAGACCAATCAGCGCAACTGCAGTGTCGAAGACGCGCTTGACCATTGTCACAACTCCTGTCCCGATCTACCGCCGATTGCGCTGCACAACACGGTGCACGGCCTTGACCACATCATCCACGTCACGCTCGGTCATCCGTGTGTAAAGGGGCAGCGAAATCAGGCGCTCGTAGGCAGCGTCCGCGACGGGAAAGTCCGCGGGTTGAAAGCCGAAGCGATTCCGGTAATAGGGATGGCGATGTAATGGGATAAAATGCACGGAGGTGCCGATCCCTTCCGACTTAAGGCGCTCGATGAACTCAGCCCGATTGATTTCTAATCTCTCCAGTCGCAATCGAATCACGTATAGATGCCAGGCATGCCGGATGCCGGAACGGACGTTGGGTAGTTCAATCTCAGGCAGATCGCACAGTCCGGCGTGGTACCTGGCAGCCAATTCTGTTCGTCGTTGGACCATCACTTCCAGACGGGCCAACTGATGCAACCCCAACGCTGACTGCAAGTCTGCGAGGTTATACTTGAAGCCGGGGACGGAAACCTCGTAGTACCACGAACCTTCAGCCGAGTATCGCTTCCAGGCGTCACGGCTGATCCCGTGGAGCGACCAGACACGCATTCGTTCACCGTATTCGTCATCGTCAGTGGTGATCATCCCCCCCTCGGCAGTGGTGAGGTTCTTAGTCGCGTAGAAACTGAACACTGTGGCTGGGCTGAGCGTGCCCACGCGCCGGCCGCGCCATTCCGCCGCCACCGCGTGGGCTGCGTCCTCGATAATGAGCAGTCGGTGGACTTTGGCGATCTCGCTGATGCGGTCCATATCACAGGGATGCCCATACAGGTGCACCGGTATCACCGCTTTTGTCCGGGGTGTGATGGCGGCTTCCAGGCACTGCGGGTCAATATTGAGCGTGTCCGGTTCCACGTCCACGACGATGGGAGTGGCCCCCAGATGGACCACTACGTTGGCCGTTGCACAAAAAGTCATCGTCGGCACAATCACCTCGTCCCCTGGGCCAACGCCTGCGGCAGCCAGCGCAATGTGTAGCCCCCCCGTGCACGAATTGACGGCAATGGCATGACGAACACCGATGTACTCAGCAAAGCGGCGCTCGAATTCTTTGGTCTTGGGACCGGTGGTAATCCAACCGGAGCGCAGTGTGTCCACCACTTCATCAATCTCAGCCTGCCCAATGTCGGGCTGATTGAATGGTAAAAACGTCCTGCGTACCGGTGCGTCAATTGAATTCGCGGTTGTTTGCATTGTTGCCATGCTTCTAATCATTTGTCCAGTAATGTAAGGTAAGTCTCATCATGGCGGGCTTGAACCCGACCTTAAGCCACACTCTTTGCGGAGGAATGTTATTACCCTGTGTGCCGACAAAGCAGAAATCGGCTTGGCGGTGTTCCAGCCATTCCAGGTTGTGGATCACCACATCAGTTACAATGCCCCGGTTGCGAAAATTGGGAGCCATAGCCCCCAGACCCAATTCGGCGATCCGAGCATTGCAGAACCCATCGTGATCGCTATGGTACTTCATTGTGGAATATCCAATGATTTCTCCATTGCTTTCGGCGACGGCAATGTGATCGGCCAATTGACCGGAACAGGCGTTGCGTATCCACTCGACCCATAACTCATTGCCGGCTTTTGGTGATAGGTGTGGATCCACATGGGAACGGTGAGGTATTGGGGCGTAGACCGTGCGCGCCAGTTTGATCAGCGCCTCTGTGTCAGTGGGCTCAAAATCACGGACCAGATGAGGGTTTGCTTTGGGAGGTATAGGCGACTTGGTCAGATTGAATATCCAGATGGTTTGAATCTCCATCGTTTGAAAGCCGCTACTCTCCAGGGCATGGATAGCGGACAGGTTGTCTATAGGTATCCTGGCCTGAAGATTCTGGCAGCCTTGTTCATGTGCAACCTGAAGGCTCCCCTGGACTAAGTCCTTGGCGACAGTTGATTGTCGGGCCGTATCCCATGCCCCCAGGTGATCCAGACGCCATATTTCAAAGCCAAAGTGATTCGTGTCCCACTCCAGCCGGTGCATCTGGGCAAATCCGAGCAAATCGCCCCTGTCGGATATATATCCTAAAAGACAAGTTTTCTCGGTTGCCAGGATTTTGTCCAGTTCCTGGCTCATCAGTGCCTGGCGGCTCTGAGACGTGACGCCACGGATCCACCAGTAGGGTAGAAAAGCATAGTTATCTATGACTGTTTGCTTCCAGCCGGTGACGGGATGAGTTTTTAGATCAATGATGGTCATCGTCCTCTCCTTGCGGTTGTGGCATCCCGAAGGGGTTAAGCCAGTGTGAGGTTTCCACACTGGAATTGCAGTTGAACTGTGCTATTGTATTAGCTTCTGGAGGATATATCTCTTTTTGAAAACGACGTCTGCGGAGGGGCGGAATGAACTCAAGTATCGTATAGAAAGCGATTTTGCAATCCAGCCACAACGATTGGTGTTCCATGTACTCGATGTCGTACTTCAGCCGTTCCTGCCAGGGGATGTCAGTACGCCCGGCGATTTGGGCCAAACCTGTTATGCCCGGACGAACCAGAAGCCGGCGATGGTCTTCTTCCCGGTAATATGGAAGCGCCTCCACGGGATCCGGGCGGGGGCCAATCAGGCTCATGTCCCCCTTGAGAACGTTGAATAACTGGGGTAATTCGTCGAACCCCAAGCGTAGAATCCGACCGACACGGGTCACTCGATGATCGTTGTTGTCTACCCGCATAGAGCCATCTGGGTGATGCAGGGCAGGGCTGTTTACGTACATAGAGCGGAATTTGTACATCGTGAACGGTTTGCCGTTCCGTCCCATACGCTGGCTCGGATAGAATACGGGGCCTGGGCTATCGAGTTTGATCAGAAGCGCGGTGATGGCCATCATAGGGGCCAGCAAGACGAGCCCCATCAACGATACCCCTATATCAAGCGCTCGTTTCACAATTGCCGTTCCGGGTTTCACGGTAAGGATCTCCTCAAACGCCCTACAAGGCATAGGCTCAAATCGTATACAGGCCGCTAAGCGACGGAAACACTACTCGGCTCGTTCAGGAAAGAGGTATTCTGAAATCCAGCCTGGTCTAACAACAGTTGTATTTCGTCGAAATAGAGCCTGCTTTCATCCTGCAACCTATGCAAAGCCTCCTCACGGGTCAGGAGGCCTTCTCTCACCATTTTGGCATAGAATTCATCCTTGTCCGTCATTCCTAACGTCTCCATATACATGAAATCTACCAAGTGCTTTACTCGGCAGTCGAATCGCCAGGTTGACTTTAATTGGGGAGGACTCTCCCAGTCAAGTTCGCTCTTTATCCTTGATATGATTTCCTGTTCATTCCATTCGACGTAGTTAAACAGCTCTATCCAGGTGATAGTGGGCCAAAACAGTCTTATGCCGATGGAGTGAGGATTTCCAAACAGGTAACTTTTCATCAGTGTTAGAACGATGCTGGGCTTGAGATAGGCTGGGTTCTGGAGAATTTTTCGTAAACTGTAGATGTACTTGAGGAAGGCTCGACCAGGATTCTCGTCCCTTGATATACCAACCATCTCCCTTTTAAAAGAGATCACTTCAAAAGGATGCCCGCCGCTGACAATGCAATGAATATCGTATTTCTTGGCAATGCGATAGATTTCCAACCATGCCGGTTTGCATCCAATGCATACTATGGGTATCAGTGCGGGTGATGGCTTTTGGAACCAGGCGTTCACAGTATCCCGGAAAATTCTCTTGTGTCTATTGTTTTTATCCTGGAAGCGGACTATATCAACGTTGAGCGCCCTAATTGCATTTTCGATGTTCGCTTTCGCCTGGGGAACTGTGAAAGGATTTTCATAGTTTACGGCGAGGACCCTCATCCCGTAATCTCTGACAAGTTTCAGCAGGATATAACTGCTATCCCTCCCTCCACTCAGGCCGACCGCGCAATCGTATCTGCTATCCGGCCTTCGAAAGGAGTCCAATGTTTTGAGCAGTGCGGATTCCCCCTTGTATTCAAACTTCTGATACGTATGGCAGTAATTGCAGACGCCGTTTTCATCAAAAACAATATTGGGGGTATTTTCAGGCAAAACGCACTTGCTGCACCTCATTTTTCTTTCTCCTTAAAATCTAGTGCCCCCTCGCTTTCTTAAGCGAGCAATCTTTGGGCATCCAATGACAGGTCTTTCAGTTTGTTTAGACGGACTGCCGACAGTTTGGCCTCAATCAAGCGGCGGTACTCATGGTCTGTGCGCCAGAAATAGAACCGCTCATCGAAATGGGTCTCGGCTCGTCTGCGCGCTGCGCGTCCCATTTCGTGTCTCAGGGCCGGGTCGGCCGCCAGGCGACTGATCGCATCGGCCAGAGCCGGCGCATTGCGCACCGGCACCAGGTAGCCGGTCTCCCCGTCTACGATCACTTCGCGTGTGCCACGCACATTGGTGCCGATGGCCGCCTTGCCCATAGCAGCGGCTTCCAGCAGCACACGAGGGATGCCCTCGGCATACGAAGCCAGCACTACTATGTCCATTGCCGCCATCAACTCTGGAATATCATCCCGCATCCCCAGAAACTGCATGCGGTCCTGCAACCCATACTGGGTGATCATCTCTGGCAGCGGGATGGTCGAGGCGTTATCGTGTGTCGCTCCGATTGCCAGGAACTTGATCCGTTCCCCGCGCTTGTGCAGGAGTCGGGCTGCCTGCATGTACTCGAAGTACCCCTTCAGGCGCACCAGACGACCGATCATCCCAACCAGCGTTTCGTCAGGGGCAACTCCCAACTCGCGGCGTATGGCAGCCACCACGTCCGGGCTCACTGCATCTGGCCGGAAGAGGGTGATGTCAATCCCGTTGCCCAGGAAGTGTATCTTCTCCCGCGGACAGATGCGCTCCCGGACGGCGAACTCGATGTCCTCCCGGTTCTGCGAGAGCAGTAGATCGCAGAACCGGGCCGCAAGCCGTTCGAGCCAGATGAAGAAGCGGTTCTCTATCTTGCCCATGTCGTCCCAACAGTGGAAGCCGTGCACGGTATGGATCACAATCGGCACCCCGGTCAGCCGAGCGGCAATTCGTCCCCACAAACCCGGCTTGACCGCGTGCGTGTGCACGATGTCGTATCTCTGTTGACGGAAATGACGCACGAGTTGCATCAGTGCCTGAAGATCAAGCAGAGGCGCGTAACGGGATGGGAACGGAATCGCTTTGACCACGATGCCATCGTCGGTAACCATATCGCCTTTCACAAACTCGCCCGGCGAGCAGATGACTTGAAGGTCATATCCCTGATCCCGCAGGTAGGCGAAGTAGTTGCGAGCGTGCACGCGCAATGCAATATCGCTGTTACTGATATGGGCTACTTTGATCTTCATCGCTCGAACCTTGTGGAATCGCTACTAACCGTTCTACCAAATCCTCTCGCTTCAGGTCCCACCACAGATATGGCTGGGCCAGAACGTGGGCCTCGAGGCGGCGCATGCACTTTTGCAGGTCGCGCTGCAGTTCGGCCGGTGTGAGGCCGGGCGTGGGCAACTTAAACGGCTCGACGATCAGCCGTCGCACCTCTCCATCGTCTTGTGTCGAAAGCACCGTGACGACTTTGGCTTTGAATCGCTTCGGTAGGCGGAGCCCCCCCGTGTGTAGCCAGGCCCTTCGTCCCAGGAAATCAATGGGGACTACAAAGGCTGACCCGGGCTGGCGTTCGTCCTCCGGAATCATGTAATCCGGTGTGACATAGAGACACTCCTTGTTCCTGAGCACGTCTAACATGCTGCGCTTCAGACCCTCCCGTGGATCAATCACCGGGAATTGTTCGCCGATGCGGCTTAGGCGATGGAGATAGACACGTTGGAAGACGCTGGCTGCGACCGGCATCCGGTGTACGTGAGTGACGGTGTGAACCGGATAACCCCGTGCGTGCAATATGGCGGCGATAATCAGAGGGTGAATGCCGAAATGATAACTCCATATCAACACGGGATGACCGTCGTTCAGATAACCGTCCAGGCAAGGTATCCCGTCTATGGGCACCAGACCCGCAATCTGCTCTTTGGAGAGCGCAGGCAGGCTATTGATCATGAGCGCGTTCCATACGATCAGGGATAACGACTGGCGAAGGCCCTCTTCGACCGCGTCTGGCAAGCGATCTGAGCCCAGCATCGTGTTCAGGTTCTCGCGAATCGTCCTGGCTGAGTGGACGTTGACGGTGTGCAGGAGTCGTCCTAGGAATGCACTGACCTTGTTGACCACCCGAATGCGCTGCGGTGGAGGGAGCAGTTGCATACCGCTTAGAAACAGTGACGCCAACACATACGTAACGTCACCGGGCGAGATCAGCCGTAGGCGGTGCGTCTGATTACGGTGCCAGGTTACCTGATCCGGGTTCGTAGAAATCATGCTACTCTCTTTACTGTATCCAGTTCTGTGATGGTAGGAGAACTTGTCGCCTGCCGGGTTAGATTGGCGTAGCCTGAGGCGAAAAGAAGCGCCATCAGCATCCACACTTGGCGCATGTGAGAAATCTCGTGCGAGAATGCGTTCACAGCACAGGCTAGAAAGCCAGCGCCCAAGACCAGCACCTGCCAGCGACGGTGTTTGTTGGCGAGTTGATTGGCCACTTGCAATGGCCTTAGCAACGTTGCCGCAATCAGCCACAACCAACCGATGATGCCCAATGGGCCACGTTCAAACCAAAAGGCCGCGTAATCGTTATGTAGGCCTGAGGCAAAGCTGTTAGGACCTGTGCCCCAGGGGTGACGGCTGTAGGTCTTCCAGGCCCACGCGAGTATGTCGAGACGACTGGTCACGGAGTGGGAGAGCCGCCCCAGGGTTTGGAAAAGCAGTGGGTCGCGCGTGTCCAATCCGAACCCAGACGGGAGAGAGGTCGAAAGACCGAGTGTGAATAAAACCACGGCCACCATGCCTACTCCTATGCCGATGACGGCGGCCCACAATCTAGCGTCCTGGCGATTTCTTATAATCGCATGTACCCCTGCCAGAACCACAAGGCTGCCAAGAGTCGAGAGCAACGCACCGTTGGACCCAGTGCCAAGCATCCCGACGAAAAGCCATACTCCTAACACCGATCGCAGCCAGGTGGGCCAAGAAGTTGCCAGCAAGATAAAGAAACTGACAGAAAGATACATGGCAGCGGCATTAGAGTTATCATAAGTGCCTGTTGCCCGGACGATCTCCATGTCAACCTGCTCATAACTGGACCTGTAGAATATGCTGGGGCCAATGCGCAACATGCCCATCACCGTCGTGACAGATTCCAAGCATGCGATCACGCTCCAGATCTTCATCAACCGGTCCGTATCTGATGATGGCACTGTTTTCAGGATATTTGTCAGGACAATAAACCAGGAGAATAAATAAATCTCCTGGACAATCGCTATGATGCTTTCGGGACTTCCAAATCCCACCAGCGTTGCAAGCAGGCTGGAAAACAGAATCACCCACATGGGCAATAGCAAAGGAAAATCCAGTCGCTGATGTGTTCGCCATGCTTTCAGGAGGCCATACAACGTCAACAGCACTAGCGCGAGATCGGCCGGCTTCAGGTTGAAAGGGAACCTCCAGTGTTCAATCGGCAATAGACACAATAACAAAACCGAGAGCCAAAAGCCTATCTGGTCCCTGCTTTCAGATATTTGATTCGTGCGATAGCGTGTCGCCAGAGGCGATAGGACTTGTGTCACGGTCAACTCCATCTACCCTGACATACGATATTCCGTTAGAGCGGCGTCCAGATCGTGGAGTTCTAAGCCTAGTTCGGGCAGGAACTCTGTCAGGAATTCCCTCGACAAGTAATTATCATTTTCCAGTCTCTCTAGTGCGTCTTTTCTCGTTATCATGCCTTCTCTTATCATCCCACTTAATAACTCGTCGTTCTTGGTAAAACCAAGAGTCCCTCCATACAGGTAGTCTTTTAGAAAATGTATCTTACAATCGGCTCGCCAACTGGTTTTGCGGTAGGTGGGCTTTTTCCATGTGAACTTATCCTGGATTGTGGAGACGACCTTATCCTCGTCCCATGTAATGAATTCGAACAACCCCAGAACTTCTAGATCTTTGTCATATTCATGCCAAAACCTGTGGAGGAATTCTCCGGCAAATGAAACCAAACAAGCAGGTTGGAAATAAGAGGGATTTTTAACAAGTTGTAGCAGGAATCCAGCGGCCAGAGAGAGTGGTCGTCCCACTCTACTGTTACTATCAGAGATGCTCAACAGTTTCTCTGCAAAGGATTGCTCTGGCTCTCCACCGTATCCGACTACTCCCCCTCCTCCTCCGAGGATGAGCGAGACATTGTTATCGTAAGCGGCTTTGGTTAAGCATTCTCTAATGCCAGTCATACAGCCACTACACAGAAATGCAATCATCGCGGGAGATGGTTTGCGAACCCACGACGAGATAAAATCTTTAGCATGGTCTTTTACATGATCGTACCTCAAATATATATGGTCAATGCCCAACCGCTCTACTGTACTTGCAACGTTTATTTTTGTCTGTTCTGGCATAAACCCGTTGTCACATGTCACGGCCAGCACATTTAACCCCAGTTCCTCAACGGCATAATACGTTACAAAAGTACTATCCCTGCCGCCGCTCAGTGCAACGATGCAATCATATTTTCCTTTGTGCCGGAAACGCGCCAGAATGCGCTGGAGATCCTCTTCGTTTCTATGTAATAGCGATCTAATACTGCCTCTGCAGTAGTTGCATACCCCCTCTTCGTCAAAGGTTATTCTTGGATAACTTTCGGGAAGAATACACTTAGAACACCTCTTCATAATTTTCCTTTGTTGGTTTTTAGCCACTCTTCCGTTTTCTCCCGCACATAGCGATAGAAAGCCGTCCAGCGTTTGCTGAGAACTTCTTCTCTGAACTCATTGGCTTTCTTCAGGTTGCGGGCCGACATGCGGGCCATGCGCTCCGGGTCAGTCACTACCTCGCGGATTTTATGTACCAGTGCAGGCACATCGTTTGGGGGCACCAGGTCCTCAGGTGGCAGCAGTTCGGAGGTACCACCCACCGTGGTGGCGATGCAGGGCAGCGCCCGGGCCATCGCTTCGATCGTTGACCTGGACAGGCCCTCTTGTCGGGAGGGCAGGACAAAGAGATCGGCCTGATCCAACTGGGCACGCACGGCCTCCCCAGCAGGTAACCAGCCCGTAAAGCGGACGCGGCTGTCCAGCCCCAGCGTCGCGACCCGGGCCTCTAAATCCTGTTGGTACTTGCCGCTTCCAACCAGGACCAGATGGAGGTCAAGCCCCTCCTCCTGCACGCATGTAGCGACGGCATCGATCAACACGTCCGGGCCTTTGGAGAGGTTGTCCAATGTGCCTACGATGATGAGGGTGAATGTGCGTTGCTGGGCCTGTAGCGGGCGGGCAGCAGACGCCAGGGCTGCATCGGGCAACACGATGCTTGAGTAGTGGGTCGAGAAAGCACCCGGCGCAGGCGGATACCGGCGCTGAAGGGCATGCTCTGTGACGTAGGCGGCCGCGCAGGCACCAGCGCATTGCTCCCTCATCCGGCGGGGAAGCCACCATCGTAAGAATGGGCGCAGGGGGTGCGTGACGTAACCGGGCGCGAAAGCATCGTAGGGATCACCCACCACCTCCACGCCGTAGGGACGACCAGTCTGGCGCAAAAACGGTCTGAGGCAGGAGGAAATCTGCCCCTGGACGCGCAAAATCACAGCGTCGTCAGCGCCAACGGCGTTTCTGACTGCCCGGCGGACCTGCCGGGCCCGCCGGAGATATTGCCACGGGCCGTGGTAGTAGGGGATGGCTGCAAACGAGACCCCTTCGCCGTCGCAGCGCGTCCAGTTGGGGGCGGCCGAAGGGACATCCTGCACACGCGCCACCACGCGCACGTGATCGAAGACGGCCAGGTAGCGTTTCCAGAAGGGATATGTGAACGACGTCATTGTCCACATCGCACCGTCGGGTGTGTGGGCAAAGCGGTGATCAATCGTGACGATAAGATTCATGACTGGAACTCCGTGCTTGACTTGTCAATGCCGGCTGGGCCTTGCCCATTTTTACACTATGGTGCTCATCCTTTGTGGTGTGCCTGTGAAGCGCACGCAGCGCATATAAAACAATGACCAGGCTGCCACTTAGTCGGACAAGCGTGGCGATGATGACGGCCATAGCCGCCCCACGCAGCCCGTAGGGCGGGACCAACCAGAGGCAGGCCAGGGCTGCGGTGCCTGTGACGACAGCAAGCAAAGGCACCTGCACGCGGAAGTACCTGGCTGCGGTCATTCCATAATCGAGAAACGTTGCTATAAAGTCAATTCCTGCTGCCACCATCAGCATCACGAACACGTCTTGATGCTGGGCATACTCGGGTCGGTAGAGGAGTGTCAGTATCTCGCGCCCAGCAACGATGGACACCAACACGGCGGCTCCGCCCACCAGCACGCTGATGCCCACCAATTTGAGGAGCAATGTGCGAAATGCCAGGCCGTTCCTTGCTGCGTAGTACTTTGCCAGGCGTGGGCAGGCCGATAGCCCCAAGGCGATAATTACGGTATTGCCGGCTTTCTTTAAGTAGGCCATAGGGGCGAAGATGCCCAGCCCATACTCTCCCAGATACTGCGCAACGAAGTAGCGGGGGATGCTGGTTCTGAGCGCGTCCAGCGTCACCACGATTCCGAGCGGCAGTGCAAGCCACGCCAGCCTGACCAGCGTTCTCACCTCCCAGCGTGGACGTACTACTGCCCTCCGATCACCCTCGCCGGGGGTCAGGTTGCTGAGCATCAACGCACCGCTGCGGATGTCGTAGCCGATCAGGACCGAAGCCCAGGCGATGGCCAAAATCACCACTCCCCAAAAGACACTGCCCGTCAGGTAGACCCCGACGCTCAGAGTGAGTAGCGAGAGGACACCCCTGATCATCAGTGACTTGGCGACACGATCCATGCGTTCGCGCTGCTGGAGCAGCCCATAGAATACGTCACTGATGGACTCGAAAGTCTTGGCCACCCCTATGGCCAGGATGACCAGAGCGGTTTCCAGGCGGTAACCAGATACGAGCACAACGCCGGCGATGACCAGTAGCGCCAGCGCCGTGGTAATCAATCGCAAGCCGAGATAGTCTCCAAACAAGTACTCGCGCTTGGCGTCGGTCGCCTGGACGAGCCGCGTTTTCAGGGTGGCGAATGCCATGACCGGCACCGCGATTGCCAGGCCCAGGGCGAACTGACCAACCATCTCCGGCGAACCGAGTTTTGCCAGGACGACCAACATTCCCCACTGACAGCCGGCATAGACCACGTTACCGACGAAGGTCCACGAGAAGTTGGCCCGCAGAGATAGCCTTGAAGAGATGCTGTAGGCAGGAGTGCTCATTCCTAACTCTCAAATATTCCCATGCGGGGGAGCAGATCAGGACGCCGCAAATCACGCCATAGCGCCGGGTATTCCAGCAGACGCTGTTCAAGACGAGTGAGATAAACTTGGAGGTCCTGGGCAATATCCGCCGTTGCTGTGCCATCACTGGCCCACTCCAGCGGTTCAATCAACACATGCCGGTGGTAGCCGTCTTTCACGGGCAGGGCTGTCAGTGGCTGGGCCTCCTTTTGTTTGGCTAATCGAACCCCACTTACGTCCAGATAGACGGTGTGATCCAAAAAGCGTAACGGCACCAGGTGTGCCGGGTGATCTTGACCAGGGCGGACAATAAAGTACTGATCTGCTAACAGATAGAATATGTCGGTCTTTTGTTCCAAGACCTTGACCAGTTCGGGTTGCGGCTTCCCGCCTGGAGTGATGGTTGTCATTCGGATGCGCTGATTCAGATGCTGGACCTTGGGCCAGTAGAGTTTGTTGTACAAGTGGCTGGTTTGTGGTGGTGGTGTGTGGCTGCCGCCATATCCTGCCAACCATGTAGGGTAACCTTGGGCGGATAACGTGGCCGCGACCGCATAGCCATAAGCACCGTAGTGAGCGCCCAACAGCAGTATTGCCCGGCCCTGCTTTTGGAGTTCACCCAGATGGTGCAGCCCATCAATCTGTAACAGACGATTCAAATGTTCATCGTGCAACGAGGGCAGCAGGTTAAGAATGAGGGCATTCCAACTGCTCAGCACGAGATGGTCGTGTACCAGGGATTCCAGTTTTGTGTTGGTCTCTTCATAATCAAACAGAACCTGCAAATGGTGACGTACGCGACGTACGGTTCCTCGATTTGTCTTATGCCAAATTGTGCCTGCCATTCGGCTTGACCAATGGATGATGCCGGTTCGTATGGCGGACGGCAGGATGTTCAACCCTGTCGCCAAGACGAGGGCTGCCATATATCCTATGTCCCCTTGAGTTGCCCATGGCCGGCGGGGCTTGTCGTTTAACGATGCCTGTGCAGACCTGGCTGGGTCTCCCCATCTACTTGATATTGTCATCTGGACTCACCGAGATTTGACAAAACCGCTTGTACCTATCCGAAAAATCCGTAGTGACGACTTCAGTCGTTCCCCAAGCGGTTGAAACCGCTACTACCAGCACTTTTCGGATAGGCTTTCAACCAACGTTTCCATAACGGATGTCTAGTTGGCCGTGCTCTCTCAGCGTAGTAGTAGTAGGCTTTGCGTTCAGGCTTAGCCTTTGTCAGCACGGCTCCCAAGATCGTTGCGCCGACGCGCTGGAGGGACTCATAAGCCCGGCGGGCTGCCTCGTGGGATGTTCGCTTGGCTTCGATTAACAGAATCACACCACTCGCTTTGGAGGCCAGAACCACCGCGTCAGTTACCGCCAGCATAGGGGGCGTGTCGAGGATAACTAACTCTGCGCTCTGTTTGACCTCGGCCAGCACGGCCTCCATTCTCTTCGAGCCCAGCAGTTCTGAAGGGTTGGGGGGGATGGGACCACTGGTGATCACGCGCAGATTGTCAATTCCTGTCTCCATCATGCATTCTTTGACACTTCGAGCATTGCCCACCAGGAGATCGGTTAGACCGGTGTGGTTGTTGAGATCGAATAGTTGATGGAGATTGGGAAAACGCAGGTCTGTATCTATCAGCACGACTCGGAGTCCAGCCTGAGCGCACACGACACCCAAGTTGGCCGCTACCGTTGTCTTGCCCGCTTTTGGTTCGGCGCTCGTGATGAGCAGAGTTTTCAATGGTTCGTCAACGCTGGCAAAGCGAATGTTAGTCCGTAGAGCGCGGTAGGCTTCGGAAGCAGGAGAGACCGGCATTGCTAACGTGACTAGTCTACCGTTTCGCTCTTTGCCCTGCAGTCGGGGGATCGTACCCAACGTGGGCAGAGGTAAGATCTGCTTGATCTCCTCGCTCGTCTCAAATGAGCGGTTCAAGTATTCCACCAGGAAAGCCACACCTGCACTGAGTACAAAACCGACGAAGGTGCCCAGGAAGGTGTAGATGACAATGTTGGGTCGAATGGGCTCTGTAGGAGCGACCGCGGGCTCAACTACAGTGACGTCAAGCAACTGGGATTGGGTAAGCCGAATGTTCAAATAAGTTTCCAAGAGGCTGGCGTAGGCGAGTTGTTGGTTGGACAGAGTGGTCTGTATGAGGTTTGTCTCTTCTTCCGTCAACATGCCGGATGAGATGCGCGATTGATCCATAGCCGATTGATTATATTCGATGGCTTCCTTCAAGTTAGCCATTTGTTTCACCACGTCCTGTTCGAGAACAGCGATGTTTTGGAGTTGCTGCTCTGTGTTGTGCAGAGAAATGAACGTAAGGGCGATCTCATTTGCGATGTTACTGGCTCGTTGTGCGTCCGTATCCTCTACAGTTAATTCTAACAACTGTGTGTCTGGGATGAGGTTGGTGCCCAATCTGTGCTCGATCAACTCATCGGGTGAGATGTCCAAGCCGAGGTTGGCGATGACGATTTCCAGGAGTGGTCTGGTCTTGAGCAGCGCGCTGTAGGTCAGGGCCAGATTCTCCCCTGTCAGGATGGAGGTGTAATCCGCCAGAGGCATGCTTGACGATTGCTTGATCATCATAGTCACTTTGGCCCGGTAGACGGGCTTCATGTTCTTACTCACCGCAAAGACAACTATGGAGATCAGCAATGTGCCGAGCACGATTAGCCAAAGTCGCCTTTGGATGACACGAAGAATTTCTCGGAGTTCCATACAGTTCCTCTCACAATGCTAAGTTAAGTGATGAAGAGCCCCGTGGTTTTATGGAGCAACAACTACCTGGCCTTCTTCAAGGCCCTCTAGAATTTCTACCTGATCCTGGCCCTGGATGCCCAACTCGACGTCCACGCGGCGCTGCCGGTCGCCATCCTGCACGATGACGAAGTGGCGGTTCTGGTAAGAACGAATCGCGTCTAGTGGGAGCCAGAGCGCGTCGTCTTTTTCCTCCAGGACGATGGTCACACGAACCAGGTCGCCCAGTTTCAGTTCGCTGGTGTCCCCTTCCAGGCTGATACGAGTGGAATTATCGAGGCCGGTCGGACTCTCGACGCTGCTGCCCGTGCCATAGGGGTAGGGCAGGCGGCGGACAATGCCGATCCAACTGCGGTCTGGGTTGACGCTTAGGGAGATGGTGGCCTTCTGCCCCTCGGTCATATACTGTAACTGATCCTCAGAGAGACCGGCACTCACCTCGATGTCTGACGGGGTGGCGAGGATGATGACCGTTTTAAACGCTTCGACGGAGCGGCCCGGGTAGAGTGAGAGGGAGACAACCTCGCCATCTATTGGAGCGGTGAGTTGCGAGTAGGCCAGCACTTGCTGCGCCTGCTGCACTTCGATGACCAGCGAGGGGTCCACACCCTGCTTCAGTTGCTCTAACTCCGCCTTGGCCTGATCCACGGCGATCTCCGCAGCCCTGAGATCGTGTTGGTAGACCCTCTCGTTGGCCAGGGCCTGGTCGTAAGTGGCCTGGGCTATTTCCAGGCTCCATCGGGCCTGCTGGAGAGCGAGGGCATATCCATCACGTACCTCCTGCGGTTCCCAGGGGCGGTCCAACGCTTCCTGATACTCGCTCTCCGCCCGTGCCACCTGATCTTCTGCCTGTTCCAGGCCGACACGCGCGCGGGTGGTTTCGGCGGCGTAGGTGGCTCGGAGAGCCCTGGTGCGGGCCAGCTGCTCCTGGGCCGTCTCCAGCGCCATCTCGGCCTGGGCGATGGCGTAGGCGTTGGCTTCCTCGGCCTGGGTCAATCTGGCCTGAGCGAGTGCTAGATCTAGCTCCGCCGAGGTAACCTGAAAGCCCGCGATCTCCAACTCGGCCAGCAAATCACCTGCTTTGACCCGATCACCAGGCTGGACGAGTACTCGCTTCACGTAGCCGCTCGTCTTGAAATAGAGCGGCACTTCCTCGACCGGTGAGATCCGTCCGGTGAACTCCAGTTTCCTGGTCACCCTGCCCCGCTGCACAACATAAGTGAGGCTGGTCGTCTCAAAAGTTGAAGTGGTGGTCGGGGCCGCAGGCGTAACGTCGGTGCGACCACAGCCTGTGATCAGAAAGACTAAGCAGAGAAGTACCTTCATCCAAAGATGGCGCCGTAGCATCGCTTCCTACCCCCCTTCATCGGACTTTGAAAGTCTCAGACGAGTCCCAACGCCCTGGTCTAGGCACGCTTCCATTTCCGTCGGGCTGTACTACTAGGCCGAGTACATTCCTGACCCTCCGCACCAACTCTCGCGGGAGGAATGGTTTCATCACATAATCGTCCACTTGCAGACCCCGCACCCTGTCTATGTCCCGTTCCAAGACTGTGACAACGATGATAGGGATACTCCTCAACTCGTCGTCGTCCTTCATCCACTGGTAGACCTCCCAGCCATCCATCCTGGGCATCATGAGATCGAGAAGTACCAGATCTGGCTTGACCTGCCGGATTGTGTCCAGTCCTTCGTGGCCGCCCAGAGCGCCGATTAGTTTGAACCCCTCATGCTCCAGGATGAGCCGTATGAGGTCAATCATGTCGGGTTCATCCTCGATGCAGACAACTGTCTTTTTATCTTCTGCTACACCTGGAGGTTCTTTTTTCACGGGTTTGCGTCCCCCGCCGGGGCGGCGTATTCCTGGTGTTATATCGCCCTGTGCCAATTCTCGCTGTCCACGACGCACTGTCGGGGTTGACAGGCCCAGTATCTCGGCCACTTTCTTCTGCCCACCGCGTCCACGACGATTAGCCTCCAGGCCTGCGAACAAACGTCTCTGTTTCTCGTTCAAGGTGCTGGCGAACAGTTTCATTTGTGCGTGCAAGGTAGCCGTAGCGCCGGTTGGATCGTTCCGGCAATCGCTGCAATTACATCGGGGAATCTTGCTTGACATAAGCCTGCCTTTCTCCTGGCGACTGCCTCGGGTAATTGCTTCGATGAGCGTCACCCTGCCACATTGTGCTCTCCGTTGGCAGGTTGGGAGGAAAAATTATTTTTTCCGTAAACTTATTATACTATGCGCTAGTTTGAATGGGGTTTGTAAAACGGGGAAGTTGGGAGAGGGAGGTTACTCCGGCGAAAAGCGGTATCCTTTACCGTATTCGGTGAGGATGAAACGAGGATTTTTAGGAGTGGCTTCGATCTTTTGCCGCAATTGCCAGATGTACCACTTCACACTTTGGGGTCCCGCCTCGGCCCAGGGCCCCCAGATGGCATCAAAGAGCAGTTGGGTGGGGAGAATGCGCCCGGCCCGCTCGGCCATGTAGAGGAGCAGATTATACTCAATGGGGCTTAATGACACTTCCTGACCGTAGGCAAACACTATCTGTTCGGTACGGTTGATAATCAGGTCTCCGCCTCCAAAGCGCAGGATGTCCGGCTGATCGTGAGGCATACGGGTCCGCCGGAGGAGAGCGGTCACCCGTGCTGTCAGTTCGCTGACTCTGAATGGTTTCACCAGGTAATCATCCGCTCCACTCTGCAGCCCGCGTACTATGTGTTCCACCGAATCCAGGACGGTCAAGAATAAGATGGGCACGGTGGAGACCTTGCGCAGACGACGGCAGATTTCCCAACCGTCTATGCCCGGCATCATGACGTCCAAAATCACCAGGTCGGGAGCGATCTGATTGAATAGGGCAAGTCCTTCCTCTCCGCTCATTGTTGTGAAGACGGAGAGGTCCTCCCGCTGAAGTGATATGCGTATCAACTCCAACAGGGTCTCGTCGTCGTCTATTGCCAGGATCTTCTCGGCCATTCGCTTATATCCCTTCGCTCCCTTGGCCTGAGGTATTCTCAGTATATCATTTCTGTCCTTACTGGTCAACCTTGCTCTACAACTCGCCTTCGCGTAGTCTACATTCTTAGTGCGGGAGCCGCGCCGAAAATCCCTCCGGAGCCGCTGACCGAAAGGCTGCTTGCCAAGCACGGGCTCGCCCGCCGGAGGCTCCACTGCGCTCAAGCCTCCGACTCACAAGCGAAGCCCCTTCGGGGCTGAGATGAGCCCGCAGGGCTTGGCCGGCTGAGCCCGGTGGTTCACCGCCGGGCGGACGTGCGAGAAACCGGCAATGACTTTTTGGAGATGACCGGTGCCCAGACGACGCTCTAAACATTCCCTGTCATTGGACATTCGAACGTTGGCGGCGGACCGGCTCTGTTGGCTTCCTGCGAGAGTCTGGTCAACGGCTGCCGCGTGTATGCACGTCGTGGCCCGCCGCGCGCAGGGC
>Ga0164310_10000159_pt1 | contig 34237 bp, 30 predicted proteins | sample GuaBasSedimGuay1_FD_121795 | JGI IMG/M metagenome (GOLD analysis project Ga0164310, IMG submission 121795) | Subseafloor sediment microbial communities from Guaymas Basin, Gulf of California, Mexico - Guay1, Core 4569-9, 0-3 cm | ecosystem: Environmental > Aquatic > Marine > Hydrothermal vents... | reverse complement strand
GTAATATACTGATAAGAGAGATGAATAAGGAAGACCTTGAAAATGTCGTCATAATACATAACAAAGCATTTCCATACTACTTTATGACTCATCTCGGTAATAGATTCCTTTACCATTATTATGCTACATTTCTTAATAGCAATCACTCTTTATCATTAGTTTCTGAAGAGAAAGGTAATATTACAGGGTTTGTAGTAGGACCACATAAATCACTTGAACACAAAAAGGAAGCAATTAAATACCTTAGTCTAAGGTTGATACCTATAATTCTATACAAACTTATATTCTCACCAGGAGTCATCGCTCATATTCTTCTTCGATTTGGTCAAACGATTCGCATATTGGTAAAAGAACCCAAAGCACCTCCTTCATCACTTCCTGAGCCAAGAGCACTATTGGCATCTATAGCTGTCTCTAAAAAGGCAAGATTGGGAACTGGTATTAGTTTAATAAATGAATTTACAAAGAGGATGAAGGAGCTTGGAACAGGTTGCGTCATAACTTCTACTGACTCCGATAATAAAGCAGCTAAAAGAGCTTTCCTACATTCAAATTTCAAACTCTTAGACCAAAAATGTATAGAGGGTAGAATGATTGAAAGATATATCTTTGTATGTAAATAATAAATAGAAACACACCTTAACTTCAGAACACATTATATCTTAATACAAATTATCTATCCCCTGTTCCTATGAATGAGATAAAGACACTATTCCCGGGATTCAGATATAAACTTAAGCCAATTGGGATAATACCCCCTCTTGCGAGAGTCCTCGCCGGTTTCTCCTCCACCCTTACTCACCTTTTATCGCTCATACCTTTCGTTAGGAGCCATCTCTGCGGCGCAATTGTAAAGCCAGATGAGGGTGATTAGATGGATATTGTTATGAACCATTAATCTTCCTTAAGAAACTATATACTGTATATGTTTAATTACCTATAATAGTTTACTTATAATAACTCTCAGAAACTCACTGGTTATATATGGATGGATAATAGAAGGATAGTAAGACCAAACATATTGCTTAAGAACAACTACTGTGTTCTCCTCTTAAACAGCAGTTGCACCGAAAGAGAGGTAAGATACATATCTGACTACCTGAGGAATGACATAGGGGCACACCTGGAAAGAGTAATACTTGTGCATGACAGGGTGGATAGAGTAGGAGGTCAGAGTGAACCAGGTATCAATTTTGTGATTGAGATTGATAAGAGTAAACTAATAGAAAACATATCTGAATATATTTCCGAAAATGTCTCTGTAGTTATTGACTGCCTGACCACTCCATTGGCAAATTGGGGTTTTAGGAAACATCTCATATCCCGGCTCCTTGACAATGGATTAACATATGTAGGTCCGGACCTCGCCCTCTTCCCAAACAAGAGCAAGGTGAGAGGTGAAAAACCGACCATCATGGTCTATGGTTATCCAGATACATTTGGTCTCCAGCCGATAACAACTACCATAATCACCATATTGAGAACATTGGGGCTGAACCCATGTGTGGTCAAGACCACAAAGACGGGACCATCTCATCCTCGGGTAATCAGCACTGCGAAGGCGAATTCGCTTAAAGACCTTATAAGAACCCTAACACAGAAAAATGTTGAAGACCATAATCTGGTGATAGATTCATTCATATATAACTCCATTGTCGTTGGTTGTCTTGCCTTTGGTGAGGGAATAACCGGCAAACCACTACATACATACATAAATGACGGTATCATAATCTCAGGCGACTTTGAGGAAGATGCAATCATTCTTGAGGGCTATAACACCACCAAACCCATTCCACAACCCGACCTCTCAATAATGTATCTCAGCCATAAATCAGATTATAAACCGCTGGATGAATTTATGCTCGAATCAATGATTTCAAAGGTGGACATATTCATATTCTCGGATTACCCTGACACTATTTCAAAAAACAGAGATATAAGTCGGGTGAAGAAAACCATCCGCTCCTTATATCCAAGGAAACCACTTATAATGGACATCAAATTTATACCCTTTCTCACATCAAATATAGAAAATAAGAATGTCTTGCTCATAGTAAGTGTGCGTGATAAGACCGACAGAAATGCTCTTTCTAACTTCATAAGGAAGAAATATAAACCGAAATCCCTGAAGATATTACCCTTTAGAGAGAAGGATGACGAATATACTGTTATTCATAAACACATAAGCGAGAAAAGATATAACTCATTAATCATCGCATATAACTTAATAAATATTGAATTGTTGAAATTAATTCCGTCCAGAATTGATACAGGATTTCTCTACTACTCAATTGACCATGAGGATTGGAGAATGGTCAATAAAATTGCAAAGTTGATAAAGAGCTCACTTGATATAACCCATACACAACCGCTGTAACCATTGCTCCAATAGTGATTGTCTCTCGTAAAGTCATAATATTATATCTCTAACATAAATAGTCAAAGTAAAACCCCCGGTATCTCTGACCGGGGGTCTAAATCGCTTGGTTCTCCTTATTATCTCACCACACAGAACCTTGAAGTTAACTTGCCCGCATCAGAGTCAATCACCAGCATATATGCACCATTCGCTAATTCACCTACATCCATCTTCAATATGTTATAACCCTCATTGACGCTCTCTATTAATCCTGCATCAACCTTCCTGCCACTTATGTCATATACCCTCATCTCTATCTCCGTTCCCTCTCCAGCCATCAACCCTATTCTCAACTCATCTATACAGGGATTTGGATATACCATCTCTAATGATATCGGTGTCTGCCTCCCAGTGTCCACTACTACCTCTCCTCTGTCATATCCCCTCTCACCCGTCACTACCTCTAACCGATACCTGTATTCCTCTCCTTCTACTATATCCCTATCTACATATGTGTATGGTCTCTCACCGGTTATTAACCCATCGTTCACTTTGATGAAACTATCCAATCTGGAATGTCTCATCTCGCCACTTTTATTCAATACCTCTTCACGATAGATATTGAAGCCCAGAATATCCTCATCAGTTGATTCAGCATCCCATGACAATTTAACACCACCGTCGTATGCTATGCCCTTGAAATAAAGCACATTGATGTCGGTAATATATTTATCTACCATCCAGTTCAACAGCCATTTCAACACTAACCAGTGCATCTCGGTGGTCTCGGGGATATATGAATCAGGCGGGTAGAAGCCACCCTGCCCCCATGTATTCAACTCAAATGTCAGTCCGAAGACGCCCTTCTCACCATACATATAATCATCAAAGTCGCCATTGGTTGGATAACCGACCGTATCATACGGATTGCCTACCTCATAGTACCTACCTTGATAGTCATATATAACCTCGTTCATACCATCTGCTATCTCCATAAAGGTATCATAATCCTCACCATCGGGATAGTCATCTATATAACCCCATGGTATAAGTATGTATTCACCGTATGTGTGGTACGATAGTGCGACATTGAACTCATAGTCATCAGCAAGACCAACGATTATCTGCGTCTCTGGCTCAGAGTTCGGCTCTGGTCCCCTATAGGTAGTGTCCTCAGGGTAGGGGCTTGAACCATAGTCATCATAGCCCCACATATATGAATAGTTCCTGTTTAAGTCAACGCCGTCATAGTATCCGAAGTGCTCATCATCTTCATCGTTGTCCCTCGCATTCTTCCTCCACCACCTTCTGTGATTCTCAACATCGTCGTAAATCCAACCATCAACATTCATCACAGGTATGAGCCATATCTCAAGTTCATTAATGGCATTGTAGATATCAGGGTCTTTGACATAATTATCACACAGTTGAATACAATCATTTAACACAACCTCAGTAGTCATCGGCTCCCTGGCGTGATGAACTCCAACCACCATCAACCTTGGCTCATCCTCCGTCTGCTCTACATTGTCCGATATCTTTACTCCCCATATCTGTCCTAATTCAGCCCATCCCTGCCCGAAATCGTATAACTTACAGATAACAGGGTAGTCATTCTCAAGTTGTGTCAAATCTGCTGTGAGTTCAAGATAATTGTGATAGCCGTCATAACCACGCGTATCATAGTTCGCCGAATCATATATGTCTTCCATTAGGATATCAATGGTGTAGCCCTTACCACTCAACATCTCAACCTGTTCAGGCGTTGCCAGAACATCAATGTATTCTCCAGCTCTACCCGAGCATATATCAAGACCCTCGGATATTATGTATTTCGCCTCCTCAGGATACGAAATATACACCCTAACCCACGAGACCTTATCCGAACAATCACCAAATGATATGCTCACACCAATGGAGAACAAACATAGAAATAACACCAAGATTATATATCTAACCTTAAACATATTAAACAACCTCCTATATACCTTTTATAACCATATCTTCTATTCCATCTTTAGACGATAATGTTTTATCAAATATATCACATAAGTATGTAATACTGGTTAAACTATCATAGTGTGTAAGGTCTATATGCAATGGTGTGATGGAAACATACCCCATCTTAACAGCAACAACATCGCTGTTCTCATCAACATCCCTCGTAACCGAATCACCACGCAGTATAAACCCTCCGTCTCCATTATCATCAAAATACTCCTCAAACTCTGTCTCCGCTTGTCTGGTTATCTTAAACCCCTTAATCTGCTCAATAGGAATGCTCGGAACATTGACATTAAGACATACCTTCTCTGGCAAACCGGATTTCAGTATCTTTCTCCCAAGAACATAGGCAACCACAGCAGAAGTATCATATCTCGGTTCTGTATATGATGCTGAAGATATAGCTATTGATGGTATTCCGAGTATAGCACCCTCAAGAGCTCCCGATACCGTTCCAGAATACAATATGTTCAGCCCTGTATTGGGTCCCCTGTTTATCCCGCTCACCACAAGCGAGAGCTTCTCGTCCAGCAATTTTTTAACCGCGAGTTTAACACAATCAGCGGGGGTTCCTTCTATGCCATATCTGTGATAACCATCGGAGACCTCATATTGCCTTACATATACCGGCTTGTTCAAACTGATGGAGTGTCCACAGGCGCTCATCTCATCTGTTGGTGCAATAACATAAATCTCACCCAACCTACCAAGTGCCCTCGCCAGAACATCAAGCCCCGGACTCTCAATACCATCATCGTTTGTTATCAGTATCACACCCATTTTTACATTCTACACTATACGGGATAATCAGTCAATCTTTTAAGAAAAATTCCAAACAGTAAGCAAGCAAAAACCCCTATCTTTCAATAAGAACTTTCATTTTGATTGAGTTTTCTTTAATCTCATATATAATAACCTTTAATGAACAGGAAAACCATCATAATAATAATCTTTATATTCTCTCTGGCGCTGATACTGAATATTACCTATATACTCTCTATAGGTCTTAAAAGCCCCCTGCTTAAACCAATAAATCCCGACTCTATTCTATATTATGATATTGGTCTAAACATATCTCAGGGAAAACTCACTACCGGCAAGCCCTTCTTCGTCGCACCATTATATCCATACTTCCTCGGCTTAATATTGTCGCTCTCAAGTGAGTCAGTTCTCGCAGTCATTATAGTTCAAATATTGTTAGGTAGTATGATACCTATCTTCATCTATCTCACCACGGCAAATCTGTTCAATAAAACCACTGGCTTAATCTCAGGAGTTCTATGTTCACTATATATCCCGCTAATCATATATAACTCGCAAATCCTCCCCGTAACCCTTGAGGTCTTTCTATTCGCGCTATCGCTTTTCTTAATTACCATAAAACCCCTAAGAAGAAGCACAGTAATCGCAGGGGGGCTCATCGCAGGTCTATCAGCACTGTCCAGACCTAATATCGCCCTAATACCGGTATTTGTGATAATTGCACTTCTCATAGTCAGAAGAACCATTGGACCAAAGAAAGCCCTCATCTATAGTGCCTTATTCACTATATCTGTGATGGTGGCTATATCACCCGCCACAATTCACAACCTCATCGTAAGCGGTAATTTCATACCAATTACAACACATGGAGGAGTCAACTTCTACATCGGCAACAACGAGTTCGCAACCGGTGCCTTCCACGCACCACCCGGTTTCCCTGCAAGTCCGCTGGAAGTAGTAGGCAATGTGTCGGAGGAGATAGCAGAAAGAGAAACAGGGAAAGAACTCACCCCCCAGGAGGTGAGCGACTTCTACTTTAAGAAGGGTCTTGACTTTATAAAAACCAGACCAATTAATGCATTAAAACTGACATTGAAAAAACTTATGCTTGCCATAAACCACTATGAACTATCACTCAATATCAACCTCTACTTCTACCGATTCAACTCTATACTCCGATACCTACCCCTTATGACCTATGGAATTATATTACCCCTCGGTCTGGTCGGTCTGATACTTGGAGTAAGAGAAGACAGAATGAGTATTATGCTAATTGCATACTTTCTCGCAGGTTTCTTAACCCTCATCCCATTCATCATCAATGCAAAATACAGATTGATATTCACTCCACCACTCCTTGTATCAGCCGGGCTTACTCTATATAAACTCTCTGATTTCATCAGGAACAGGAGATACCTAACAACCTGCATAGTGGTTTCTATACTTGTGGGTCTGTTCATACTCAGCAATATCACAATCCTGGGTCTTAAGCCGGGGATAAACTTTGACAAATGCCACTTTATGGTTGCCAGGTATCTCTTTGACAATGGCAACTACAAGATGGCTAAGAACGAGGCAAAAAAAGCCCTACGGTTCAATCCAGACCACGACATGGCATGGTTCATATATGGTCTATGTAAAATAAAGGAGAATAAACTAACCGATGCCGAGACCGCCTTCAGAAACGCAATCGCCAGCAATCCCAAGAACTACAAAGCAAGATACAATCTGGGTGTTCTTCTGATGCAGAGGAAGAGATATGATGAAGCGGAGGAACAGTTAATCCAGGCAGTAACCATTGAACCTAGCTATATCCAGGCAAAACTCACACTCGCAGACCTATACCTTAAAATGGTAAATGTGGACAAAGCAGAGGAGATATTGCTTGGATTAGAGAGCAAACAACTAAAACGCCCGGAGATAAGATATCGTCTTGGCACAATAAGGTTCAGCAGGGGCGACATTAATGGTGCGATAGAATACCTCAATATGGCTGATGACTACCCCGACGCTCATCGCCTGCTCTCAAGGTGCTATCTGGCTCTCGGTGAGATAAAAAACGCTATAATAGAGTTTGAGAAAGAGCGAAGTCGCTACCCCGACAATCCCCTGCTTGGAGAACTTGCAAAAGAGATTGAAGAAGCACAATAACTGTAATTAAGTTATCAATAAATGGAGAAAAGTGGTCTAAAGAGCAGAGCCAAAGTCATAAGAAGAAATTTTATACTTGCTGTTCTCAATGGCATTATCACTAACTCAGCAAATGGTTTTGTAAATGCTACTGTGATAATACCTGTATTCATCAACTCGCTTACCTCGGCGAAGTGGATAATAGGTATGCTATCAGGACTTGAGGGCGCTGGTTGGTTTCTGCCCCAGTTCTTCATTGCTAATCTGGTGGAGCATCTGCCCCGCAAGAAGTGGCTCTACACCCTTATGATGTATCTCAGGGTTGCCTTCTTCCTCCTTGCAGGCATAATAGTATTCCTATCCACAAAAGCAAGCACAACTATTACTATTTCTTGCTTCACTGTATCTATGGCTCTCTTCTATCTGGCAAGTGGTGTAAGCGGTCTGCCATTTTTAAGCATTATCTCATCCACAATACCCCCTGAACGGAGAGGCTCCCTGTGGGCATACAGAATATTCTTTGGTAGTATCCTTGTTACACTTGCATCTCTACTGGTAAAACCCATACTTCAGAACTGGAGCTTCCCAACCAATTACTCCATCCTATTCCTACTCAGTGGTATCACTATGTTCATCGGTTTCTTCCTGTTCACTCTCTCCTGGGAGCCGAAACTCAAAAATCCACCTCCCAAGAAACCTCTGCCCTCTTACCTGAGAGAAACAATTGATACAATAAAAACTAATAAGGACTTCAGGTCAATAATGTATCTAAGGGCGAGTTTAGCTCTATGGGGTATCTCGGTTCCCTTCTATGTCATATTTGCCACCAACTACCTTGACTTCGCTAAAAGCAATGTCGGTCTTCTGTTCGCTGTTATGCAGGTTGGAACTACCGCCACAGTGCCCCTATGGGGGTGGATAAGCGACCACAAGGGTAACCGCCTCGTATTGATTGGTTGCAGTATCTCGGGGCTTTTGGTTCCGGTTCTCTCGCTCGTAGGTGGTGTTTTCCAATCGGTCTCTACATTTGCAATCTATACTGCCTTCATATTGATGGGGATAATAATGGGTGGTTCATGGATGGCATATACAAACTATGTGATGGAGATAGCACCGCCCAAAAGAACACCTATGTTCCTCGGCTTTATGAATACCTTTACTGGCTTTCTAATGCTACTATCGCCACTGGGTGGTCTTCTGGCAGATTTGACTGATATCAGGGTATTGTTCATCATAAGTATTTTGGGAGGATTCTTAATGCTTATTCTAAGCATCCGGCTGAGGGAACCACGCTTGAAAAAACACCACCACAATGCACAATAACTACCATACAGTATAAAGAAAACCCCCGCAATTGGCGCAGGGGTTATAAATAATGACCAGCAATTACATCTACATTATCTTGGCAACCTTTATGATGCCCTCGCCATCCGTGTATGCAATGTATGGATTGCCCTCAAAGTAGGTAATATCAAGACCCTTGCAACCACCTGCCTCAAAGTTCTTGTGGTCCAGTTTGTTTATCACCTGACTTGATACATCATAGGATGCACACTCAATAAGGTCCATACCCTTGTTATACCAGGTAATATATAATTTTCCATCGTCCCCAAAAACCACCGCTGGGTCAACCTCCGTCTTGAAGTCCATCTCGTTGTCCTTATAGCCAATAACACTCAACGCCTTGGTTATCTCATTCTGCTGGAACCTCCACCTGGTGATATGGACTACATTCTTGTCATCCCTCCAGGCAACTATGGCAACATCACCCATATATGCAACACTTGAACCCTCCTTTGGCTCAAACTCATTGTAGCGGTTGTCAATCAGGTTTTCAAAGTCGTCTCCAACCTTGGGCTTTGTTACTATCAGCGTCAGACCTGGCTTGTCCTTCGATGTCCAGGTATTCAGTATTAGACCCTCATAGAAGGAAGTAACGCTGATGGGATTGTTGGCATTGGGTCTGTATTCAAACTTAGCTGTTCTGGTCATCTCCTCGGGCTTGAATAGGGCGAGATATACATTGCCGTCATCTTCATTCCATCCCATTAATATCTGACCGTTGAAGAAGCCGAGGTCTGGATGGTCGGGGGTTTCGTTACCTATGGCAACCTTGTTACCTATCTTCACCACCTGACCCTCGGTGGTTCTCAATATACCACGGGCAAGATATATTGTGTCACTATCGTCTGTATATGATAGAAACACCTTGCCCTCACAGCACATAGTTATGGCGGGTGTTTTATCTGTCTTAATATCCGAAGTATATATTATCTCTGCTGATGACAGCCCAACACCCAGCACCACAACCACCGTTAATAATGCTATCAATCTTCTCATCTTTTCCACCTCTCATACTTAAAGTTTATGGTCATTATATTCTAACTATTCAAAACTCAAACTGACAATTCTCTCCTCTTTATCTACATGATACAATCTATTATCAAGAGAAAGAATATAGCCATTGTTATCGTCCACACTGTGAATAAATACCGCTTTGGCTGACACTGGAGACGACGCCCACTTACCTTTTATGACTGTGCCATCCTTCAAAGTGATATGTATTCCCCTTCTACCGTGCCTATCAATACTCGCCATATCTTCAAGCGAGACGATAACCGCTTCATTACCTTTATCGGGCATTACATATAGGTTACTTGTAAAGGTTGCAAAACCACCCTCTACCACACTACCATCCGCAAGGGTAATGCTTGCATTGATAACCATTGGCTTCTCAAATGTCCACAGATGACCTGAAAGTGGATACAAAACCATACCCCCGCCTTCAGCAAGAGCAATAACTGACGGTAAAAGAACAACAATAATAATTATAAACTTACTCATCACACAATTTTAATTCCAAACATATTATATGAAAAAACCACAATCAAATAAATACCAAATCACTCTATCTTGGTGGCATAGACAGGATAGGAAGGGTTGAACTTCTTACCCATATTCCCGCCATCAGCAACCCAGAATACCCATAGTTCGCCATTCAGATTGAGAATCCTATACTTACTCAAACTCTCTCTGACAATCGTCTCATCAATATAGTTACCTAAAGAACTTCCACTAGGATTAAACGACCTTATATGGAGATAATCATCCCTGGTGTCCCTCCACGATAGAAATAACATCTCACCATCAGAGACGACATCGGATGGTGCAATATTCTCCACCCCCTCTGTCTCAGTATATAGCATAAGAGACCTCTCGCCCTTATCTATAAGTGAAGCACCTCCACTCTTTATCTGAAAAGCCCTTATATGTATGGCTCCTCTCGGGTCAACCCAGGTTACATACAGATAGTCATCCATCACCGCAAGCCGTGGCTCAGTAACACATGCCTCTCCCAAAAGAACCTCCTGTGTCTTCAACTCCACCCTATCTCTATCTACCTCATAACAGAGCACAGACGGCTCCCTATTCTCTCCACTGATAGATATGAATAGAAGGTCGTCTAAAGCTGTGCTTGATATCCCTCCAACCGCTCTCTCTGATGTTATCTGTTTGCCAAGATATTTCAGCTTACCATTTGAAAGAACTTTGTAGAAGGAAAACCTCAGCTTGTTCTCCTCGTCAGGATAGGAGATGATGGCAATGTTATCTGAGACAGAGACAGTGGGATAATCACTGGTAAACTGATTTATGCCCTTTGAATACAGGTCTTTTACGGTTGTGCCTGTTATCTCAATATCCAATACCCCAAGTGAGCGGTCCTCCCTCGCCCAGGTGAAGATGACACATCCATCATAACTATATGCGCCGAAGTTGGTCCCTGTCCTGAAGCCCATATTCACACTATCTGCAAGAACATATAGCGATAATGGCATCGTTAGAAATACTACCACCATCCATCTCATATCACAATTTTACACTTATAGATACCTATGTCAAGTATAATGAAGAGATAATTGAGCATCCAATTTTAAAAACTTTGACTTGAAAAAAGACATCAGTATGGTAATCTTCTCTATTAGAATCTGGAGGTGTCTTTTATGAGGATAATATCGTTATTAGCAATCTCATTACTGATGTTATCACTAACCGTTCTACTTTCATGTAAAACACCTGAACTCTCGGGTGGGATAATTGCTTTAGAGGCGGGAAGGATTGACGAGGCAATAAACTATTTCCAACAGGCACGAGATAAACAGCCCGAAAATCCCGAGGTCTATATGTATCTGGCAAAGGCATACGCCAACAAGCAGATGTGGGAAGAAGCCATTGAAGCCCTTGATAATGGTGAAGGTTTAGACCCGAAGTTTGATGAGGATATAAAACTTGCAAGAGAAGAACTCTGGGTGAAGATATACAACGACTTCGCCATCCCTGCATATGTAGAACATGACTACGAGACAGCAGCAGAATACTTTGAGCTCGCTTCCAGAGCCGACCCCACCAAAGCAGAGTCATTTAACTCATTGGGGCTATGCTATGGCATTCTTGAAAAACCAGAGAAAGCGGTAGAAGCATTCAAGAAAGCAGTTGAACTTCAACCCGACAATGTTGATTTCCTCACCAATCTGTCAAGTGCATACCTTGACATCGGAGATACCGAGAAGGCAGCGGAAATCCTTTTTGTTCTTGCCGAGAAGGAGCCCGACAATGCAGAGGTTCAATATAAGGTCGCAAGGTCACTTCACCTGCAGGGCAGTATTGATGAAGCAATAGAGAAATACAGAAAGGTGATTGAATTAGACCCTGAATACCTGGATGCCTACTACTATCTCGGCAGTGCTTTGCAGGATGAGAAGCAGGACTATGAAGGTGCAGTTGAGATACTTGAGAAGTATGTGGAGAAGTATGAGGATGATGAGGTCGCATGGGCTCGTCTCGCACAGTGTTATAGCAAGACAGGTAATAAGGAGAAGGCGATAGAGGCGGGCAAGAAGGCGGAGGAGATAATTAAGAAGAAAAAGGAAGAAGAGAATCAATAGTCAAAAAAGCTATAATTTGTATATTCTTCAGGGGGGGTCTATATAACAAGCCCCCTCGTCTTATTGTTAAGTTTTTGATAATATATAGGAACTTAAAAATGTTATTCACAGGAGGAGCGTATGAGCATGATTGAATCGGTCTTTGCGCGTCAGATTCTTGACTCCAGGGGAAACCCGACCGTTGAGGTTGATATAGTCCTTGATGATGGTATTATCGCCAGGGCGAGCGTCCCCTCGGGAGCATCAACGGGGAAGCATGAGGCGATTGAACTGAGGGATGATGACCCTGAAAAATTTCACGGCAAATCTGTAATGAAAGCAATTCATAACATAATTGATACCATCGCTCCACAGATATGTTCCTATAGCGTATATGACCAGGTCCTCATTGATAGGGCTATGATAGACATTGACGCCAGCACCAACAAATCAAACCTGGGTGCTAATGCAACCCTCGGTGTCTCCATAGCAGTCGCCAAAGCGGCTGCCTTATCGTTAGACCTCCCCCTCTACTCATACCTGGGTGGCATAAACGCCAGATACATACCCGTTCCGCAATTGAATGTCATCAATGGCGGTGCCCACGCAGACAACAACCTGGATATTCAGGAATTTATGCTGGTGCCAGCAGGGATGACCACATTTACCGAGGCAATTCGCTCTGCATCTGAGATATACCACTCATTAAAGGCAATACTAAAGAAGAATAAGTTATCCACCTCAATAGGCGATGAGGGTGGTTTTGCACCTGACCTGAAATCTAACCAGGAGGCGTTTGACCTGCTTATCAGTGCGGTATCGGATGCTGGCTACAGGGCAGGTGAGGATATATTCCTAGCCATTGACTCAGCAGCAAGCGAGTTCTTCAAGAGCAATAAGTATGTCTTTGAGGGCAAGAAGATAACAAGCCATGACCTTATAAGTATCTACGAAGAGTGGGTAGAGAAATACCCCATCATATCAATAGAAGATGGTCTTGCTGAAGACGACTGGAACGGCTGGAAGACCCTGACCGAACGCCTGGGTGACAGGGTTCAGTTGGTGGGCGATGACCTGTTCGTAACCAACGGTGAGCGACTGAGGAGGGGAATAGACGAGGGCTGTGCTAATGCGATACTAATCAAGCCCAACCAGATAGGAACTCTCACTGAGACCCTTGAGGTGGTAGAAGTGGCGAAGGAGAACAACTATGCTACGGTAATATCCCACCGCTCAGGTGAGACAACCGACACCTTTATCACCGATATTGCTGTTGGTCTCAATCTGATGCAGATAAAGACGGGGGCACCGGCGAGGGGCGAGAGGGTCTGCAAATATAACAATTTAATACGAATTGAGGAGGAACTTGGAGACACCGCTATCTATGCAGGCAAGAAAATCATAGAGATGTGGGTTAAGGAGAGATGAATACAAGAACCAGGCGGATTGTTCTGATAACTCTTATCTTATGCATTCTGGGACTATTCACCTATATTTACCTATTCAGTGATGTCGGCTATTTGAAGATAATAAAGCTGGAGAATAAGAAGAAGAACCTTGAGACAAGGTTGAAGGAACTTAAGAGAGAGAATGAGGAGTTAAATTCCATCCTGAACGATGAGAAAAAACTCAATGAGTATATAGATATGAAGTTAAGAGAGGACTATGGGATGATAAAGGATGGAGAAACAATAATAATGTTTGATGACGGCAAGACCAATGCAGAATTGGACAATAGCAAGGATAACAATTAAATATAGCCAATGCATTTTCTAATACAAAAGGGGACTATCAAATGGGCGAAAACATCCTTGATATAGTGATAATAGCCACCGTGGGTATATTCGCCCTTATGGGTTTCGCACGAGGATTAATTAAGGAACTATCAGGGCTGGTTGCGGTTATATCGGGTATATTAACCGGCTTCCGCTTAAGCGATTCATTCTCCCAAATATTTGAAAAAATGGGTATCTCCCCTGGTATTGCCTCGGTTGTATCGTTCGTCATCGTATTCCTGGTAATAGCTGGGGGGGTGATGTTTATATTTTCAGTGCTTCACAAATTAGTGAAGGGAATAAATCTTGGTTGGGCAGATAGATTATTCGGTCTAATATTCGGCTTTGCCAAGGGTTCATATATTATAAGTTTCGCCCTCATATTCCTCTCACTGTTCTCATTCATCACCAGCGTTGACACCACTCTCAAGAGGTCAAAGTTCTCGCCATTCTTCACTGAACTAGCACCCAGAACCTATCGTATGCTAACGGGGAAAGAGATGAAAGGAGGCGAGAAGATAAGTCACTGGCTCTCGGAGTTTACAGGCATTGACTTATATAGGTTTAAGATAGAGAAAGAGGACGAAGGGAAGGGCGTATGGGACAGATTGACCAAAGAACATTAACATAGATACTTTATCCTCTTTCGTCTTTCCAGCCCACCGACCCTTGTTGGAGATAGCTTTTCTCTTTCATCTGGTTTAGGTATCTCCTATCCCTCTCATCCTACAATCCATCTCACCATCTGAAGATGAGATGCCAAACCCCGCTAAGAGACAATAGAGCCATAAGCAAACTGCCACATGCCATAGCCCACATTGTATCTCGCCTCCGCACCATAGACATACTCTCGCCTGAAGAAGCCCCTCTCTGACGACCCCTCCAGTGCGTTGAACTCAACCTCTTTTCTCATCTGGAGTATCAATGGCTTCACAGCCCTTGATGTGCACAACAGGAACCAGTTCTGGGTTCCAGTAAGATATGGGGTAACAATTAGTTCTGCTGAGTTCTTCCACGGATTCGCCGCCATTGATGAGCCTGAGGGGTAGTAATCACTGGCGATGATAAGGCGGGCTGTCTCCTCCAGTTCGGGTGGGACTACGATTGTGTCGGGGACAATGCCCATGGGCTTATTCTGGTCATCCACCAGACGCATCATCTTCGCCCTCGCATCTGCATAAGAATCTACCGAAAGTGCTACTGTGCCTTTATTTGACTGAACTGGACTCTTGCCTTCCTGATGCTCATCGTCAAAGAAGTTCTGACCATCGTAGCAGGGGAGATTGAAACCATCGGCAAGGAGTGAGAACACCAGTTCGTCAATATGCCTCGCCGCCTCTTCACCCATCTGTGAAACCCTCGCCTTAATCTGACCATACTGGTCGTCCTCAAGTGCATTCCTATCTATGGCTATGGAGAGCTCCCAGTTCTTGTTCACAATGGTGAACTCATGTTCCAAAAGCCCCTTCGGAATCCTCTCGTCCACCCACTCGCTCATCCTGGGGAGATTACCTAGCCAGGCATAAACCTCCCTGTCTCTGGTGGACGGAACCACTGTCGCCACTTTCTCATAGAATACAGGCGTCTTCTCATACGCCTCAAAGAATATTGTCTTCAAACCCGCCTCAAGAAGACGGGGAATATCACCGCTCACAATTGCCATACTCCAAACCTCCTATCTGACCGCATTGTCTATTCTCACTCTCACACTACTGGCGGAAGGTCTCTCGCAAATATATCCGGCAAGAATGCTATTGGTGGTTGTGAGGGCAACCTCACCATCATCCTTGACGTATGCTGATGCCCCCAGGTCTGACTGCTGAGATGACTCTATCGGATATAGGAAACTACCGGTCTTCAACACCCTGATGCTCACCTCACCGTCAGAGCCACCTGAGTTATCAACCTCCTCGTATGCGACACCGATGAACTTATAGCCAGCGGTATCAGAGCCACCGACAGCATAGCCATCTCCATTCAGGCAGACCAAGGCGCCCTTATAAATATGGGCACCTCCAGCAACCTTGTAGAGAATCAAGGCGCCGACCTTGCCCTCTGCGTCATAGTTTTCAGTTAACACCATCTCTCACCTCCATAGTAAAAACTACTTCATAGAATATTTCCTGTATGCCTCTTCAGATACCCCTAATTTATCTATCAGATCCTTCTCATCACCTGATAGCATCCGGGGACTAAATGAACCGTATCGGGTTAGAACCTTGCTGTTCACCGCTGATGGGAGCTTTGATAGTGCGTCAAGGACAACACCGAAAACACTGCCCTCATCCTCTTTACTCTCAGTAGCAACATCCCTCTCAAGAACAAGAGATAATTCCCGATGGACCGCTGGTGTAATCTTGCCCTCGTTCATAAGCCCCTTCAACCTCTGTTTCCATATCTCCATTCTACCCTTGTTTGCATCCCTCCTCAGGTCATCCATCTTCCTTTCCAACTCGCTCTTCTCATTCACAAAGAGACCAAACACTTCTATTAGGTGTTTATAGATGTGCTCCCTTGCGACTCTCTTTATCTCTTCGCTTACATCCGACGAATCAATCTCTCTTAAAGCATCCACCAGCATCTCAATATCAAGTGTGCCATCACTGTGGTGGTGGGGGAAATAGCCCTTTTTCTCACTCTCATCATAGTAAGCGAAAATATCCTTCTCCTCTGGCATAACAACCTCCTCTCTATCATTAGATAACTCAATGAACGGTTCCTGTCTCGTGATATGGGGGTCCAGGGTGAGGGCGATGTGTCTAATTATCTCTTTGTGTGTTCTTCCACTGTCGTCGGTGAAGTTAAACTCTATTCCCAGAGATGTGTGAATGATTGAACCACGCCTTATCTTCTCTGCAACCTCGGGGTCAGTAATCTGCATAACAGCATACAGAGAGCCACCTTCAATGAAGATGTCCTCAACCCAGCCGACATTGTCCCTCGGGTCTTTGGAGTGTCTCAGAGGTATGAAGACCTTAATCCCTGCTTCCCTAAATGCCCTCACCCATTCCTCAAGTCGCTTCTCATCAACAACAAATCTCCTTGAAGGGTCCCCCGGATAGGGATAAGTCCCGACATCAATGAGATGTTTCTTGAATCTATTAGCAGAGTAAACCGATATATTTCTTTTAAAATCTCTATCAACCATATCTTTCTCTCCCCCTCATAATTCTGAATAAATTATAGCATAATGCTATACTAATATCAATCAAAATAATATATTTATACCAATTTTCCCCCACTTTTTTGCCTTCTACACCCTCAGGGTCTTGACATATATTACAGGTATATTTAATTATTCTTAACCTCACAGGTCGCAGGGATGAAGCAAATGAGCACTTACGAAGCAAGCCATACTGAGAATGAGAGATACAGAATGTTATCTGTTCTCATCAAGCGACCTCTTGAGATTGTCATCATCGTCCTCGCCTTCACCGCTCTTACAATCCTGTTCTCAGGGGGCTATAGAATTAACCTGGGCTTCGCTGAACTGAGCCTCACCAGCCTGAGGAGAATATGCCTCTATCTTGCCTTTGCCTTCTCGGTTCGCCTGACATTATCCGATTGGCTCAAATATGACACCTTCATTGATAGAGTTAGAAAGATTACATCATCTCGTCTATTTCCGCTGTGCCTGTTTCTATCTTTAACCGTCATATATGTCACCGTCAAAATCTTCTACACCCTCACCTTCATTAACTGGGCGAGGGACATAAGCGTCTATGAGTATGCCTTCTTCAACACACTAAAGGGCAGGTTCATGTACTCACCGTTTCTGAACAAATGCTACTTCGCTGAGCACTTCTCACCCTTGCTCCTCACCGCTCTACCATTCTACGCGGTAATTCCATCTAAATACACCCTGATTATATGGCAGTCGGTGCTTCTGGCGGGTGCGGTCATACCTGCCCTCTACCTGACCCAAAAACTGTGGGACGACAGCATCTCATCAACCTTCTTCACCGTGGGTTTGGTAACATCCTCCGCATTCTCACTGGTCCTCACCTGTGATGTCCACCAAGAGGCGGCATATCCACTTCTATTTCTCACCTCCATCATGGCGCTTCTGTCAAGGCGAAAGGGCTGGTTCGTGGTGAGCATACTCCTGCTGTTGACGGTCAAGGAAGACGCGCCGATATACGCTGGCTTCATCGCTATCTCAGCAATCATATACCGCAGATGGTGGAAAGTTGGAATCATCTGCCTTACCATATCCATCTCTTACTGGTTCGCAACTATATATGTGATTATGCCCGCTTTCGGTGCAAAGGGCTTTGGTCCCCCACAGATAATCTCAAGATGGGGTCAATATGGTTCATCTATCGTTGAGATTGCAATATGGTTACTCACTCATCCAGTGGAAGTGATGAGAATGATATTCAGGTATGAGGTCTTACGATTCATACCTCAACTGATATTCACACCCCTATTCTCACCATGGGTTCTCATTACCCTTCCATATCTATTAATCCATGCCACCAGCAATATGGAGATACAATATAATTTTACCGCCTATTTTGGCGCACCTTCATTGACCCTCTTCGCCATAGCCAGTGTCTATGGCATCAAAAACATATCATCATGGCTGGGTAAACTGAGGGTGAACAAGAAGAAGGTGATACTGTTCGCCTCTATGGCAGTTATGATAATCAACATCGGGCACCTGAATTTAGTTCACATTGACAGGGACACTCTCATCGCCAGGAAGATTCTTTCACAGATTCCCGATGATGCATCACTTTCAGCACAGGAGCATATCTTTCCACACCTTCCTCCACGCAGGGAGATACACATACTTCCCGAGATAGACAGTGCAGATTATGTCTTCATTGATACAGGTTTACTCTCAGGTATATTCAGCAGGACGGATGCGATTGTTTGCCTGCGGGACCTGGTAATCAAAGGCGAATATGAGGTGATTGAGAAGGGTGGCAACAGATTTTACCTGCTCAAGCGTAAAGATGATGTTATGATGAAGGAGACAATAAATAATTGAATTTTTTGAAACATAAACTATAATCTTATTAGTTGAGGGAGGTCAATACCAGTGAGAGTTACTATATGTTTTACATGTATTACAGTGTTAGCACTATTAATCCCCTTGCTTGCGTTCTCAAGTGAATACAGTGGATATGCCTCCGAGTTCTTAAGGGTGGAGGTCGGTGCGGCGCCTTCGGCGATGGGTGGTGCTTATACATCGCTTGCTGAGGGCTCAATTGCCACCTACTGGAACCCAGCAGGCATCACCAGCACCGAACACATATCAGCTACCTTCTCACACCATGAATGTCTTATGGACCTAAAGCAGGAGTTCGCCGGCTTCACCTTCAAAACGCCAATTGGGGTTTTCGGCACCTCCTTCAATACCTTCACCTATGGAACACTTATTGGCTATGATGAGCAGGGCAATAAGACCCCTGACTTCACAGCAAGGTCTAACTGCTTCTCCGTTTGTTACGCTCGTAGATTCATTGAGCCAGTAGATATGGGATTATCATTCAAGTATATATGGGAGCGAATAGAGACCGCAAAGGCGAATACAATCGCCTTTGATATTGGTGTAAGGGCTAAGATGTTCAATTCATTTCTCATCGGTATGGTCATACAGAACCTGGGTCCAGGCGAGAAATTTATATCTTCATCAAACTCCCTGCCCCTCACTCTCCGTCTGGGTAGCGCCTTCACCCCATACGAGAGCGATTTATTCACAGAGACCGCATCTGTGGACTTCTCAATGGTCAAGAGCGGGAGAAGGTGCCTGCACCTCGGCTCCCAGACAACTCTATACAGAACCATCCACCTTAGAGCGGGCTATAGACATGCATCTGTTGATACTGCAGAGGAATTCACAATGGGGGCGGGTCTATCGTTCAACCGATTAATCCCCGCCTTCAGTGACACCAATATAGAGCTTGACTTCTCACAGACATTCGGCTCGGTTGAGGGATTGGGCAATTTAAGCAGAATTACCATGAGCTTTGAGTTCTAATATACCAATAAGTATCTGAGTGAACAGATAAATAGAAAGAGATGCCACTGATAGAAACTTATAACCTGTCCAAGAGATATGGAGATATTCTAGCTCTCAATAATCTTTGCTTCAAGCTTGAGGAGGGTGAATCGCTCGCCCTTCTGGGTAGAAACGGCGCAGGTAAAACCACCACAATGAAACTCATACTGGAACTTATCAGACCCACCAGTGGAACAATCAAGGTGATTGGGCGTGACCACAGAGACCATAACCTCAGAAGAGAGATTGGCTATCTGCCTGAAGAACCCGCCCTACCTATGTACGCAAAAGCGAAAAATGCACTGCTCTACTATGGTATGCTTCTCGGTCTAGATAGAAAGACGAGAAACAGAAGGGTTGATGAACTCCTGCATAGGATGGGGCTATATGAAGATAGAAACAGAATGCTAAATGAATATTCCAGGGGTATGCAACAGAGAGTAGCATTTGCTCAGGCAATTATTGGTGAGCCGAAGATTCTTATCCTTGATGAACCAACGGCAGGTCTGGACCCTATATGGCGTAGAGAGATAAGAAGCATTATCAAGGAGATGACCAATAGCGGTTGTGCTGCTCTCATATCATCACACATACTTGCGGAGATAGAACTTGAGTGCGACAGGGCAATCATCATTGATAAGGGAAACACCATAAAAGAGGGGAAGATAGACGAATTGATAAGTGTAGGAAGACAGTATAGTGTGGTGGTGAGCGAATTTAAGCGGGGTTTAATCACTGGAATTGAGAAGATAGGGAAGGTTATAGAAATAGATGGTAATAAGTTGAGAATAGAACTTAAGCCCGGGTATTCGCCACAGGACATCATTGAAATAGTGAACAAAAAGAAGGTTGATATCGTCTCCATCTCTATCTTCAAGGTTGCGCTGGAGGATATATTCAGTGAACTGGTGAAGGAGAAGAAGTAGAGTATGATTAGATTCTGTGGAATTATCTATGGCTATTTTTCTTACATAGGCAGAAGAAAGACCTTCTACCTTGTTCTTGGGCTCGGAGTCCTGTTCGTGCTTATATCGGGCTGTTTCTACTCAGAGAATATAACCATCAACCAGCGCCTGATACAGGGGGAGAACCTGATAAAGGTCGTCAGGAGCATCACTCTGTATCTATCTATATTCTGGGGAATGATACTTGGAATACTCATTGGGATATCAACAGCAACGGGCGAGGTGGAAAACAGGCACATTGAACTTGTTCTCTCCAAGCCCATCACAAGAACAGAATATATCCTTGCCCGATTGCTCACTGCTTTCATAATTTCATTCTCCATCACTCTGGTGATGAGCATAATATCATGGGTAATCTACACCCTGCGCCTAAATGTATTTGACTTGAGAATATTCTTGGGTATAGGCATATCCGCACTTGACATAGCATTGATTGTCTCATTCGTCACCCTCATATCACTGATACTCCCTCGTTTGCTGGCGGGCTTTGTGGGCTTGATGACTTACTTCTTCAGCTTTATCACCGGAATTGATTTTCTCAAGGGTTTTGTCCTTTCTGAAGATGTCCCGACCTTTACCAAGATAATCGCCAGAATAATCTATATAATCGTCCCCCCATTCACCAATATCCATAAGATTGCCAACTCTGTAATGAATCGCGATATGGTCTCAAGAGGTGAATTTTCAAACCTCATTCACGGAGTGCTTTATCTGATTATCTGCCTCTTCCTGATTATTAGCATATTCAGAAGGAAGGAATTTTAGAGATATATTAATCTAAATTATATCAATCCATTAATGTTATTGTAGGGGTCTAATTTATCAAACCCAAACAACCCAAGGTCTTTTAATCTATTCCCCCAGTTTTATCTCCACCTGCTCCAGCGCTGAACTCACCAGTTTGTTGTGCATTGGGAATTCATCGGGTGTATATACCTTTAGCGCCTCAATGTATGACATCCTCGCCTTCTTGAGATTCACCCTTTCATCCTCCACCTCTGCGAGCGCCTCATAAACCTGCCCCAAACTATATTGTGTCATTGCATACGAAATTGGTTCATCACCCAGTGTTCTCACAATTAGGGCTTGATTGAACTCATCTATTGACATTAAAAGATATGCCTTGGTATTCTCCCCAACCTTTGCAAGATTTAAGTATGCAATACCCAGGTTGTACTTGGTAACAGCCCAGTCAAGCGGGTATTTTTCAAAATTGTATATAGTCAGCGATTCCTTATATGATGATACAGCACGCAAGAGGTTTTCCCTAGGGTCCCTATACTTTGACAGCGTCCAGTAAGCGATACCCATTCCATTCTGAACCGCAGCATACTGCACCGGGTAGGTGTCAATGGTAAATATCTCAAGCGCCTGCTCATATAAATCAACCGCCATATCAAGGTTCTCTTCGGGCTTTTCTATATATGACAGGTCTATAAAAGCATCACCCATCTTCATCAGCGTCTCACCATATTCTAACAGATACCTATTTGGTGCAAACGCACTTAGCGCATCTTCGTAGGCATCTATTGCCAACTTCAGATTTTTCTCCCTATCCTGAAATAACGACAACCGCCACAGTGCGATACCAAGATTTCGCTTAGCAATGCCGTAGTTATGGGGGTATTTACCTGCAGTATAGACACTGAGGGCGTCCTCAAAGGCATATATTGATTGATAAAGATTATCTACCTCATTCTCTACCTCAGCAATCTTGAGATAGCATACACCCATATTAAGTCGCAAATGGGCATAGAGTTCTGGCTCACTTAATCTAGAAACATTCGTTAAGACCTCTTTATATGAACCCAGCGCATCCCTATAGAGACCCTCTTTAAGCAACTCGTCTGCGAGTTCCTTCAACTCACTCACCAGTGTATCTACATTCTTCTCATCCCCACCTTTAGGAAACGCAATACCACCAAGAAACAGAAGAATCACTATAGTGAAAGACATTAAAACGGTGATATTACTATGAAACAATCTAACCATTCTTCAACCAACCGTCATCCTATAAATTCCCTCTGACCCACTCACCGCCCGAAGTGTGAAAATCCCTTCGCTTCAATCTTCAATCTCTCCCCCATACCAATAAGATACACACCCTCACCTTCAAATGCCCTGCCAACCCTTGTCAACCTGATACCCAATTTTCTAGACAAATTATCTATCTCCTCTGACTTTGAATTACTGGTGGTGAAAAGAAGTTCATAGTCCTCACCCGCATAGAGAGCGACCTCCAATAGGTCAAAATCCTTCATCTCTGAAAAGCGAATAAGCTCCGAAGAGATGGGCAGTGTATCTCTATCAATCTCAATTCCTACACCCGACGACGCAGATAAGTGGTTAAGGCAGATTGAGAGTGAATCAGATGTATCTATACAGGCATTTGCAATACCCCTTTCCGCCAGAGAAAGTCCCAATTCCACACGGGGGAGGGGAGTTATATGCCTTTCAATGGCTCGCCCCCATCTCTCTGCCTCAGCGGATTTCCTGTTTAGACCACCTTTAAGAAGTTCAAGACCCACATAAGAGAGCCCAATCTCACCACTAATGTAGATATCATCGTTCACATTCACCCGAGAGCGTTGAAGCACTCTTCCCTCTGAGATGCCAAAGCAGAATACTGACAAATTCACCGATTTTGATGAAGTAGTGTCCCCCGCAATACACTTGATATTGAGCGCCTCCTGTGCCCTATAAAGCCCTTCCGCAATCTGCTCAACAACATCCATATCCACATTCGGAGGGAGCCCAAGGCAGAGCATATAGAATTGCGGTTTTGCCCCCATCGCACATATATCGGAGACCGTGGCATAGACCGCCCTTACCGCCATCTCCTGATATGTGAAATAATCGCCACCAAAGTGAACACCCTCAATATACTGGTCACAGGTGATAACATAACGACCTTCTTTCAGGTCAACGACGAATGAATCATCACCTGGATACAATGGGTTCTCACCTTCGCCATATAGACGGGATGCTACCAATCTAATAATTTCATCTTCTTTCATCACTTTATGAAATAGAATGCAATTGCAAACACAAGGTATAGCCCAATCAACTGGACACCTTCAAGCCAATTCGTCTTGTGGTCAACGGTTACCAGAACCAGAATAAGGGTGGACAGCGATATAGCAATCACCTCCAACAGGTGGAAGTTTAAGTCCATTGGAACGCCATAGACGAATCCAAATATCACCGCAAGCGGTGCTACAAATATGGCAATCTGCTGGGCAGAGTTTATACATATAGAGAATGCTAAATCCATATTCTTTCTCCAGGCGAAGAGAAGCGCTATAGAGTTTTCAGCAGCATTACCAATGAGGGCAAGGACAACCGCCCCCATAAACAGCTCACCCCAGCCCAAACTCTTAAGAGTCGGCTCAACGGTGTTTATCAGTATCTCCACCACACCTATCATAACTGCGGTTGTTATAACAAGATAGATTACTGACTTCTTAAATCCCCAGTTAACCAGTCGGTGAGAAATACTTTCAGTATCTTTGAATAATCCTCTGTGGGTTCTGAATAAGAATATGAGACCGGCGAAATAAATGACTATCAGAATAATACTCACCAGCAAACTGAATGACTGGCTCATGCTTTTAGTGAAGCCCTCCACCGACAGGTGAGTTAATATTGACGGTATGAGAAGGGCAGATATCACCAGTGCCATCATGCTGTTGTTGAGCATCGCCATATTGGGATTGAATTTCAACTCCTTATACCTGATACCGCCAAAGAAGAAGGCACCACCGAGGACAAACAGCGAATTACCGATGATGGAGCCGGTGATTGACGCCTTCACAATGGTTATTAACCCCTCCTTTATTGCAAGTATGGCTATAAGTATCTCGGCACCATTGCCCAGTGTAGCATTCAAGAACCCACCCCATGCGCTACCCATTCGCTCCGCAACCGCCTCGGTCGCCCATCCAAGGAGAACCGCCAGAAAAACAAGGGCGACACCACTTACAGCAAATATATATCCCGGATGAACGTCTATGTAATAAAGAATAAAGGTCAAACCAGATAGAAGAAAAGATAATATAACAGTTACTCTGGTCATGGGTCACTTGAACACCTTCTTTAACACCTTACAGGCATGCTCTGGTGTTACGGGATTGATATAGAAACCGGTGCCCCACTCAAAACCAGCAACCCTTGTAAGACGAGGGAGTATCTCAAAGTGCCAGTGGTAGTCCTCTTCAACGGTGAGCCAGTAACCGGGACGAGGTGTTCTCAACGGGGCATTGTGCAAAAGCAGATTATAAGGTGGGTCACCCAGAATCTCTTTGTATCCACCCAACAACTTCTTGAGGAGACCAGCCAGAATATATAGTTTCTCATCAGATACCAATTGAAAATCAGCCAGGTGTTCCTTCGGTAGAATCCAGACCTCATAGGGAAACCTCGCAGCATAGGCACTCAATACAACATAGTGCTCATCCTGATATATCACCCTTTTCTTATCTCTTAATTCCTGATAGACATAATCGCAGAAGATACAGCGCTCCTTCTCACAATAATACTCCTTTGAAGCATTAAGCTCCTCCTTCACAACCATAGGCGTAATAGGCGTTGCAATTATCTGTGAATGTGAATGAGGCAAGCTGGCGCCTGCTTCAATACCCTTGTTCTTGAACACAAGTGCATACCTCAACCTATCGTCTTTATCCAGGTCTATTATCCTCTCCTTCCACGCCCTGAGAACAAGGGTGATATTGTCCTCAGAAAGTTCGCCTAATGTAATATCATGCCTGGGTGTTTCTACCACCACCTCATGGGCGCCCGTGCCAGATACCTTATCTAACAACCCAAAACCCAATCTTTCTATATCTGCCTCTACCCTCAGCGCTGGGAACTTGTTCGGGATAACCCTCACATCCCAGCCGGGCGTATTGGGCTCCCTGCCAGGAGCACCATAGGCGATAATCTCGGGGGGCGTCTTGCTCTCATTCCCCTCACAGAAGGGGCAGTTCTCAATCTTTGAATTCTTCCTCGCCTCAACCTTCGCAAAATGCGGTCTAAGACCCCTCTCGGGGGCGATAATAACCCACCTTCCGACAATTGGGTCTCTCCTTAACTCACTCACTTCTCAAACTCACCTCTCGGTATCTTAACAGATAGATATTCGGGTGGAATATATCTAACATTATAACATCTCTGTGATAAGAAAAACTTAACACCTTTCTCATACGCCTTCTGCGATTTTATGCTTATGATAACATCACTACCGCTACCTTTCATAGAGAAATACCACGCCTCATCAACCGTCTGATAGAGACGGGTGAACCTGCCTTTCAATGTCTTCAACCCGCTCTTCAAAACGGTCTTCAACATAATCTTGGGAACCACCGCATAGAGAACCCCTGGGGGCTCTGCCACCTCCGGCTCCGGCTCTACATAGTAATTATGCCCATCCCTTGCCCTCACATACTTACCTTCAAGGATTTCAAAATCAGGGTCTTTTAACAAATCAACCACCCAGCTCTCCCTCGCCCAGGGTATCTTAACCTCGCATATGCTAATCAACTCATCTATGGCAACGAAACCCCATTCATCGGGTGAGAGACCGGTCTTATCAGGATTATCACGCAGTATCTTTAATACCATTGTTTTAAGTTTTTCCCTCTCGCTTCTGGTTAGTTTGCTCATAACTATCAATTTTAATATAGATATTGCGAGATTAAATAATGATAATCGGATATTTCTTGACAAAGGTGCTTACTCTGATATAATATTTATGTAATTTGATTAATCTCAAAGGAGGTGTATTATTATTAAGACCACGCTCCTAATAACAATTATTATAATATCAACAACAATAGTTTTTGGAAACACTGAATACCTAACTTATGACAATGGCGAATGGAATTTAGGAGTATCATTTGCCAGCTACTTAATAAACGAGCCATTTGAGAATGGCTGGGGCTTCTACTTCAACCTTGATGACTTTGACTTCCTGGAGGGTGTGAATGACTTTGATATAGTAGAGGTCAAGGCATACCTTATATCAGGTTATGACCCTGACCACTATGACAGTGAATCCCTTCAGGTTCTCTGCGGTGGTTTTGGCGATATAATCAATGGACCTGATGGACCGGATGAGGTGGTCTTCGCAGTCCCTGACGATGGCATTCCGGTTGAAGTGGGCTTTCAGGGCTGGAAGGCATATACAGAGGAGGACGGCTCCTGGGGTATTGACGATGGTGCAGAATACGAGTATCATGGCTTACCAGAAACATGGCACCGAGGGAGGCACGGTGACATACTATGGGTGGCTCTCACCCAGGTAAAATCAGATGGCATTGAAGATGGTGATGCCCCCTTCAGCATTGGTCTATCTCCAGTGCCTGAACACTGCTACAGGGGTATCAATTATAATTGGGAAGAAGACCAGCCCCACCTTACCTGTATGATACGGTTGAAGATAGAATATGTGGCTGATACAGTTGAGAATTCCTCCTTAAGTGTGATTAAGGCATTGTATCACTAAAAACAAATATAACAGCATAAGAGATAAAACCTGATTTAAGACAAACAGTAGGGCGATGTTATCTGCTGTATTTATAGTTCTTAATAATTACTCCACCACCCAATAACACATCTCCATCATAGAAGACCGCCGACTGACCTAAAGCAGGTGCCTTCACCGGCTCATTAAAATCTAACATCACCTTGCCATCACAACCATATATAAATCTCGCCTCAACCGCCTCAGTTCTGTATCTCACCTGGACCAATATATTCTCTGGCATATAACCAATATCTCCAACCAATATGTTCACATCACCCACCTCAATATAATCTCTATACAGGTCATCCTCCCTTCCGACTACAACCCTGTTCCCCTCTGCATCTATCTCAACCACATAGTATGGTCCCACTCCTCCTATGCCCAGCCCCTCCCTCTGACCTATAGTATAATAAGCGATACCCCTGTGCCTGCCCAGGACATTGCCGCCAAGGTCAACGATATCGCCCTCCCTCTGCTTTTGAAATCTATCAATAAACTCGCCCACACTTATATTCCTAAGGAAACAGACCTCCTGGCTCTCCTGCTCAATGGCATCTACACCAGCTTCTCTCACCATATCTCTTGCCTCATCTTTAGTGATACCACCGACGGGGAATTCAAGGCGACTGGTAATAGATGGGTCAAGACGCCAGAGAAAATACGATTGCTCCTTCTCCCTAAAAGCACCCCTCATAATTGCTTGCCTGCCCTTATACTCTCCCATCATCGCATAGTGACCACTGGCAATGGTGTCAGCTCCCACCTCATCTGCCACCTCTCTGGCAACCCTGAACTTGACTGCTGGATTGCACAATACACAGGGGTTTGGTGTTATACCTCTTGCATAACCATCAATAAAGGGTATAACCACCATATTCTCAAACAGGTCTCCCGCACCAACAAGACGGTGCTCTATGCCCACTTCATCCGCCACCTCCCTCACCCGCTCAATCTGTCTCTCCACTGAATCTGCAAATCCACCCACAGACGATAACATCTCACCCCTCAGGTCAAGGGTCAGCCCTACAACCTCATAGCCCGCCTTCTTCATTATAATGGCGGAGGCGGTTGAGTCCACACCTCCACTCATAAGTAGAACCGCCTTCATTCAATCATCTCCATACCAATCACATCAACCATATTAGCATATACCATAAGTCGTTTGAAATTAAGGGAGCCCATTTAGAGCTCCCTTCCCGCTATCAAATTATAAACACTTAGAAGTAGTTGCTCTCCATGTTTATCTGCAACTGAAGCATTATGTCATGTTCTGAATTCATACCTTCCTCTTCGTAATCAGTCATCCTCCACTGGGGTTGGAATACAATACAGGGCTTGAACACTGCCTCTTCAGAACGCCAGATATAGATATTAGCACCACCAAGAATCTGAATCTCCCTGTATCCCTCAATGTCCATGTCCGGTTTGAAGATGTCAAACCTCGCCACCGGCTCAATTATCGGATTTATTGGGAATATTGATGCGACCATGAAACCAAATGCGACATTATCACTATCAAACTGGTCATAATTTCCAACGCATGCCTCAGCCTTCAGGTCTATAATGCCAAAATCATACTCAACGAAGGGCTCAACTACAAACCTGTTCAACCGTTCATCATCATATTCAAAATAAACGCCATCTTTCTCTAATACACCCGAAACACCAAACACCATACTATCCCCCAAATACCTCATATCCAATGAGATAGCAGGGTACTCGTTCATGTAGGCATGGTTATAGTGAAGATACCCTTCCCCATTAGTAATCTGGGCTATCATCTGGAAATTATCAACCGGTCTGAATGTAACATCCACACCGAAGTCGGTGGAGGGTATCATTCTTCTGTCGCCTGCCAGAGAAAGGGGAATGATACGGTATTTCCACATCGATTCCAGACCGAACTCAGTGGGGATTATGCCAGCACGGATTCTGAAGTTGTCGCTTATGTTCATACTTGCCATAGCAAGTTTGAGTTCAACACGGGCGGATGTATAGTATGAGTCATCAGTCAACACATTAACCAGAAATGTTCCTCCGAAGTGTTCGCTGAACCTGTGGTCCAATCTTAGATATCCCCTTCCAATATAGAAGTTAGTGTGTGAAAATTCACCATCCTCATCAAACGGTGGTTTGTAGTAGGTGACGAAGTCCCTCAGCCAGATAGTGGAAGACAACTGTGTCTCTCCGAGAGGTGAGGCGAACAGGTATGACGACAATAGAACAGATAATAAAGATATAAATATTGCGGGTGTTTTCATATTACCTCCATTCCTTATATATCAATCCTTGAAAATATAAGAAGAGAAACAAAAGTATTCAAGATAGTAATTTCATAAAAAACAAATAAATTTTTTATAACCTACATACAACTACGCTATTTCCTGGAGATATACCGAGCACCTGCTCAGCGTTTTTACCCCTCACCGCTATCTCCAATCGTCCACTGGAACCAATAAGGGCGATAATATCCCCCTCCTCTACCTCAGAATAATACCTTCTTATGCCCTTAATCCACTTCCTGCCTACCCTAACAAGCCACCTTCCCCTATCCAAACCCTTTATATCTCCCTCCCTTATATTAGTTATGAGATTACCAAAGTGGTCAACATAGATTACCTCACCTTTAACCTCATCAACGCTCACCTCTGGTTTTCGCACATCAATTTTAACAATATCTTCTATCTCCTCTCCAAGGTCAGATAACCTTCCTCCTCTGGCGAGGTGGACACAGGCGGGTGCGAATATATCCCTGCCATGAAAGGTATGAGACACCCGTCCAGATGGTGCCCTTACATTCTCAATGAGATATGCTTTATAATCGCTCTCATTGATAGCAAGGGTGGCAAAGCCATTGTCGGGACCCACGAATATCTGACTGTTTGATATCACCGCTATGGGTCTCCTCTCCGAGCCAACCCCCGGGTCAACAACTACAAGGTGTATGGTTCCCGGTGGATAACACGATACTGCCCTCTCAAGTGTTAGGGCACATGCGAGAATATCCCCCGGCGGAATACTATGAGTAATGTCAATGAGTTTTACCATAGGTGCGCCAGAAAGTATCACCCCCTTCATCTCTGCTACATACGGGTCTCTCAGCCCAAAATCTGTGGTAAATGTTATTATGGAGTCGGCTCCCAGAGGAACGGGATATCTTATGTATTCATAAGACATATAAAAATATTCAATAGCCCATCTCTTTATTCACCTGATAAAGCAGTGGCTCATCGTTAATGAAGCGACCCAGATTCTCAATGAACTGGTCTGCAAGGCGCGTCCAGTAGTTTGGCGTCACTCCTGCTATATGAGGTGATATTATGCAATTGTGTAAGTTATAGAGCGGGCTTTCAGGAGGGAGTGGTTCCCTCTCAAATACATCAAGTGCGGCGCCACCTATCTTCTCCCTCTGTAATGCCTCTACCAGTGCCCTCTCATCTATGACTGAGCCCCTTGCTACATTGACAATATATGCCCCCTCCTTCATTGTGGATAACCTGTCGGCGTTAATAATGTGAAAGGTCTCTTCGGTTAGTGGAAGACATAGCACCAGGCAATCAAGACACGATAGAAACTCATCTAACTTGCCATCTGAATAGAATTCATCAACCAGGTCTTCTTCACCTGGCTCAATCTTGTCATAGCCATAAATTCTGGCACCAAATACCCTGAGATACCTGCATACCCTCTTCCCGATACCACCAAGACCCATAACTCCTACGGTGCTACCGTTTATCTCCATCACCTTCTCCACCAGCTCTGACCTTAACCACCTGTTCTGTATCTGACTGCGCATGCAGAGATGCAACTTGCGATATAGCATAAGCATCATACCTATAGCATGCTCCGCCACCGCATCATCAGCAACACCCACTGCTTTAGTCACTATAATATCGCTATCCTTCATTTTATCTGTTATGACACTGTCAACACCAGCCATACCAAATGCTATCCATCTTAGATTTCTTGCCTTTAACAGTATTTCGTCAGTTATCCTAAAGCAGAGAACTACCTCCGCATCTGCTATAAGATTTGATAGGTGCGTGCTGTCATAAGCCCTCATAAGTTCCACATTATCACTGAAATCCTCCCTGGAAAGGCGGTCTCTTACCGTGGTGAACGGTTCCTGTCTGTGGGATAGATAGACGATTGCCTTAACCCTTCTCATAAATCACCTCAATTTCATAACATTCTGTATGTTAAGCTCTGAGAAAACACTATTTAATTGTTCTCACCTCTCAACTTATTTATATGCTCACCAATTCTTAACATCTTCCTATCCACCTCCTCAAGGTGCCTAACAACATCATCTATAACATTCTTAGGTGCTTTGGTCATGAAGTTCTCATTCTCTAACTTTAAGGTGAGCTTCCTCTTCTCCTCCTCAAGTTTCTTGTATGTCCTGGTCAATCTCTTCAATTCTTTGTCCGCATCTACTATACCCTCAAAGAGCAGATATACACTGGCGCCTGCTACAACCGATGATATTGCCATCTTGGGCTTAGAAGCGCTCATCTTAATATCAAGGTCTGCCACCTTCGCCAGAGTGGTTATATGTTCGGCGTTCCTCTCAGTCATTTCCCTGTATTTATCCCCTTCAGGTATTATGAGAACATCTACCTCCTTTGATGGTGGCACATTAATTTCTGTCCTCAGGTTTCTAATGGAGCGTATCACCTCGGTAATAAACTCCAACTCCTCCCTGGCGGAGATGACATCGCCAATCTCTTTGACCTCGGGCCATTGAGCGAGAATAATATATCCCGATGTGTGGGGAAGGCGTGAGTATATCTCTTCTGTTATGTGCGGCATAATAGGGTGCATCAACCTAAGCCATCCATCCATTACATATAGGGCACACCTCTGAGCGCTTAACCTCTCATCCTCATTCTCAGGTCTGTAAAACCTGTTCTTTATTAGCTCTAAATACCAATCACAGTATGAATGCCAGAAGAAATCATACAACCTACCTGCCAGGTCATTGAACCTGTATTCTTCATATCCCCGATTGACCTCCTCAATCAGCCCGTTCAAACCATCCATTATCCATATATCCTCAACCCTTTCAGGCGTGAAATCATTAACACCTGTAATGTTCTCATCCACATTCATCAATAGAAATCTCGCTGCATTCCATATCTTATTAGTGAAGTATTTGCCTATATCAAACTTATCGGCACTAAACCTTATGGACTGTGTCTGAGTGGCAATGGTAGCCATAGTGAACCTCACCGCATCCGCTCCAATGCTCTCTATGAACTCCATAGGGTCAATACCGGTGCCGTGTGTCCTGCTCATCCGCCTGCCCTCTTCATCCTGTATGGTAGTGTTGATATAGACGGTGTGAAAAGGCACCTCACCAACGAACTTTAAGCCCGATACAATCATTCTCGCAACCCACAGGTAGATGATGTCTGATGCGGTAACCAGAACATCGGTGGGGTAGAACTTCTCAAAGTCGTCTCCCACATCGGGCCAGCCCATGGTAGAGATGGGCCATAAAGCACTGGAGAACCAGGTATCAAGGACATCTTCATCTTGGTGTAGCTTAGACGATTCACACTTTGTGCACCTCGTGGGTTTCTCAACAGATACGATAACCTCACCGCACTCATCACAATACCAGATGGGTATTCTATGCCCCCACCACAATTGTCTTGATATACACCAGTCCCTTGCGTTCTCAAGCCAGGACAGGCATATTCTGGTCCACCTATCTGGCACAAACCTGACCTTACCTTTATTTATTGCATCAATTACCAGTTTGGCGAGGGGTTCCATCTTTATAAACCATTGCTCAGAGAGATATGGTTCAATATCTGTCTGACAGCGACAGCATCTTCCCACCGAGTGATGATAATCCTCTACTTTAACAAGTAGTCCCTCTTTCTCTAAATCCTCAACAATCTTCTTCCTCGCCTCTTCTCTGGTAAGACCCTCATATACACCACCATTCCCATTTATCATTGCACCCTCATCCATAATCACAAGTGGTTCAATATTGTGGCGGAGTGCTATCTCATAGTCATCAGGGTCGTGAGCGGGGGTTATCTTCACCGCACCCGTGCCGAATTCCATCTCAACCGCATCATCGGTGATTACAGGTATTCGGCGTCCCACAAGTGGAAGCTCAAGAAAGGCACCCTTTACATCACTGTATCTTTTATCCAACGGGTTTACTGCTACTGCCATATCGCCGAGCATGGTCTCAGGGCGGGTGGTAGCAACAACTATGCTCTTTTGGGTCTTATTGCCCTTATCATCAATGAGGGGATAAGAAATGTAGTATAGTTTGGCATCTCTCTCATCATACTCCACCTCAAGGTCAGATATTGTCGTTCTACATCTTGGACACCAGTTTACAATGTATTTCCCGCGGTATATCAGTCCCTCGTTGTAATATCTAAGAAATGCAGTATTAACTGCCTTCTGTCTCTTCTCATCAAGTGTGAAAGCCATTCTATCCCAGTCACACGAACAACCAAGACGTTTCAATTGCTTGATTATTACTCCGCCATATCTGTCCTTCCACTCCCAGGCAGATTTTATAAACCTCTCCCTGGTAATCTTATCCCTGAAGATGCCCATTGAAGCAAGATACTGCTCCACCTTGTTCTCAGTTGCTATTCCAGCATGGTCAATGCCTGGAATCCACAGCGCCTCATAACCAAGCATTCTTGCTCTGCGAATTAGGAAGTCCTGAATGGAGTTAACAAGTGCGTGCCCCATATGGAGAGCGCCGGTGATGTTCGGTGGTGGTATTAGTATGGTGTATGGCTTCTTC
>Ga0164310_10000158_pt1 | contig 34241 bp, 50 predicted proteins | sample GuaBasSedimGuay1_FD_121795 | JGI IMG/M metagenome (GOLD analysis project Ga0164310, IMG submission 121795) | Subseafloor sediment microbial communities from Guaymas Basin, Gulf of California, Mexico - Guay1, Core 4569-9, 0-3 cm | ecosystem: Environmental > Aquatic > Marine > Hydrothermal vents... | reverse complement strand
ACTTAGATTTTCTAAGTATTGATCGGCAGATGTGTCAGACTTTTTCCTGAAAACTTTTTGTATAATATTTTTGGGAATTGTCGTTTGGTATTTTATTACATCAACTTTCCTTTCATCGCTTGGGAGGTTTTCATGAGATTTGTATCTAATTCCCCTACCGATAACCTGCTCGATCCTTGATTGGTTCCAGTGCGGCTCAACTATCTGAATAGAACGGGTTTCTTTTAGGTCAAGACCCTCTGAGCCTGCTCCGCTTACCAGAATTGCCTTTACCTCACCTTTATTGTATTTATCAACAGATTCCTTTTTCTTCTTGTCATTTAACTGGCCGGTAAAACGGACGTATGGTATACCACGCCTCTCCATCTCCTCTGCAATAATATCAACACCAGCGCCAATATAATTTGAGTACACAATACCTTTATGCTTCTTATTCTTTTTTACCTTTTCTTCAAAATCATCAACAACAGCTTTAAGTTTTGGTGAAATCATTTCTTTACCACCATACGGCCTCGTAGTATTGGATACCTGCCTTGCCGCAGTCATAAATGCATTTAATTCTTTCAGCTCTTTCTTTGATAAAGGCATGTTCATACGAACTTTTAACGCAACAACAGGGTTGGCCCTTTTGGTAATATATTGATAATATTTAACTTGCTCTGGTGATGCCTCAACACCCTTCACCTCATCGATACGACCTGGATAGTTTTCTTCACCGGGCTTATAATAATGAACCTTTCCCTTAATAGCCCCTTTAATCTCATCAACGTGCCTGGGGTAAAATTCGACACCCGGCTTCATACCCATCAGATACTTTAATGGTGATAAACCAATCACCTTCTCTCCAACAAATTTGGTATTAAACATAGATGGATCAAGAGGTATATTTCTCGCTTCTGGAGTCAACGTTCTTATAATTGGCGCAAGCTCATACGGATGGTTAGTCGCAGGGGTTCCGGTTAAAAGTATCCTTTTTGGGTATGATAGTGCAGACCCAACAACCGCCTGCGAAGTCATTGTATCATGCCTACCAATGCGCTGAGGCTCATCTAATACAACAGCTTTTGCCCCTGGAGTTGGGCCCTCTTTTATGAACTTATTATAAGAAACAACATTCCTCTTCGTATCCCCAGGTGTGGTAAATTTATCAAGCTCCTTTTTATAATTCTCTCTAAGAGATGCGGGAACAACAACATCAACAATCCCATCATCTTCGGTTCCGGCAATTGATGTTATTGTCTTTCCTGAACCCAAATGGTGGAGTAGAAGAAGAGCATTTTCTTTATCAAGCTTTTTTAAAGCTTCAGACTGGTGCTGCAACAACTCGCCTTTAAACTTCGATAATTTTTCAATTTCAGATATAAAAGCTTGTTTATAAATATTACAATTCATAATTTTTACCATACCTTGATTTAAAATACATTGATCCTCCAACCCCTAAAGATCCAACAGCTCCAGCTGTAGCCAGCCCCCTTCCAACAGCAGGAAGAATCGTTTTATTTATATTTTTTCGATACATTCCTCTATGATATGATGATGTCAAATCGCCGGGACTACCCATTGAGAATACAGGTCTCCTTGTTCCTTTTGCTACAGATGTCGCTCTTTTTGCGGCGGCCCTATGGAAAGCTGCTCTTCTAAAACGTTCAGTCTGCGCACCAACAAACGTTGGGAGTCTTTTAAGTTTTCTTGCGACTGTACCCATAAGCCCTGCTGACGCAGCAATCTTCTGCATTTCATTTTCAAATGAAGCGATATAAACTTCTCCATAAATATCAACCATATTATTACTCCTCACCTATATGATTTTACTCTATCAGACAATCTCTGTTTTGCACGGTGGACCCACATTTCGTTTTTGTTAAGCTTTGCTGCAATTTCTTTATTGTTTAATATGGGTTTACCACCATACCCAAAAGTATGCTCAAGAATAACTTTTTCAGGCCCTGAAACATCCATGTACATATAATCAAATAGGGCTTTATCTGGGTGTTCTTTTGTAACCGCATTGCCATAAAAATCAAACGATGCCTTTGATGCTGTAGCCTCACCACCAAGCTCATGAGACATTCTGGCAACTTCCTTCTTATTCCATCCTATCTCATCTGCAATCTCTTCAACACTTGCCTCTCTCCCGAGGCGATCCTCAAGATTGTCGCGCACAATAGTAAAAGTTGACCGCTTCAGAGCGCGGTTCTCAGGAATGTGACCTGACTGCAATGACTCAGATGCTACTCGCTGAACTTTCTTCAGATTGTTCCATACGTGCGTAGTTGGTTGAGTACCATGTTTTGGGTCATAACTCTTAAAAGATTTAATGAGTTGTGTAGTAGCCTCAGCCCTTAAAGTAGCAGGAGAAACACCAACAGTTCTGTATTGATTTACAACTTTATTCACTACTGGCTGATATCTGACAACAAGGTCAGCAAAAAGCTGAGGATCATTTGTCTTCTGCCATTGCAGTATATTTTCTTGATCAGTTGGCATAATTGTCCTTTAGAAAATGCCGAGAAACTTTTTCCGTTTAATTATTCCAGCGCGTCTCAACTGTGATCGACCATATCTATTTTGTTTAAGTGAATTAATTCCAGCTTTATATTTTTCTGTTCCACGCTCGATTGGTATAGACTTAGAATATGTATATCTGCCATATATATCAGGCCCATCTTTAACATTTTTTTTAAAACCTTTTTCGCGATATGTTTGTAAAATGTTATATGTCATATTGCCTTTTTGATCAATATCATAATAATCAGTACCAAAGGCAACCTTTACAATATGATTACCAAAATGTTTTAATATTTCAGGTGTTATCATTTATTACCTACTAAATTAAGCTGTAGTTGGAACTATCTCAGGTTTTTTTACTTTTCCTGGCATTTTAGTTTTAATTTTTTTTTGGCATTTTCATAACATTATCAGCACCGGTGTTAACCTCTGATATTGATTCAGCAATTTTTTGAAAATTAATATTATTTCCAAACGATTGTAATACTTCTGATATTATCATTTAAACCTCACTATTTCTTAACTTTCTTTACTACTTTAAGTATTTTTTTTGCCGTATCCTTGGCAATATCAATATTAGATAATGCGAGGACTGGAACACCAACACCGATGCCTATATTACGAGCAATTCTATCAGCATCATCTTGTGTTTTATATGTAGCTAATGCAATATCTTTTATAACTTTTTCGCCTTTACCTTTTGCATATGGTGATTTTTCCCACGCTCTTACTTCTTCTTTATATTCAGGCTCAATGGTTGATCTATAAAGTTTTTCCCAGAATCCAAGCCCCTGTTTTTCTTTAAAAGATTCATGATGACCAAGCTCATGGCCAAGAACATACCGATTTATTTTTTTAGGAAAAACAACAACCGGACTTACTTTGCTTGGTGAATACATAGCATTATCTTCAATTGGTACGGTTAATCCTACAATAAACCTTCTAATAGGATTCATATTTTTGACAGCTTTTAACTGCTTCTTTGTTGAGACAACTGATATTTCAGGGTATTTTACAGCAATTTCTTCTCTTAACTTTTTCGCGCTCTGAGAATCTTTTTGAAATTCTTTTTTTGCTTCTGGGAACATTCTTTTTCTTTTTGCCTCAGCAATAATATCAGTGATATCACTTGCATATGCAGCAGCACCAAGGCCAATAGTAGCAGCTGGAACAATTCTAGTGGCAATACTTCTTCCACCTTTTATAAATGGATTTGTAGATAAAGCTCTTTTCTCAATCTCATCACCGAATGATTGTAAAACTTCAGATGTTAACATTATAACCTCACATTGTTAAACTTCACTATTTCTTAACTTTTCTTTCTAATAAATAGGCGCATATTGAGTTCCACTTACTCTTTGTAGAACTTTCGATCTATATATTTCAACTGTATCTCGACGCTCCTGAATAAATGCAGTTATTGGCATGTGTTCACGTATACTACTAAACTGACCAGCCTCATACATTGTTCCACCATTTTCTTCTTTAAGACCATCAACTTTACCACCATCCCAATCTGTAGTCGTGACACCGTAATATTTATCATAAATCGTATGATCATTAAAGAGTATTTCATCACCAAGCTCATCACCAAGCGCAGGAAAATTCACATACTCATACACCTGATTCCCATCATCATCCTTTACGCGCTCTCTAATTGACAACCCAAGTATCCCCTGGAAAAATGCATCAGCTGAGCAAATATTCCTTTTTACATATTCAATGCATTTATTATAATCCTGAAGAAGCTCTGGGTTCGAATCACGCAAATGCCTTAGAGCCTCATGGATTGTATCATGCATGAAATGAATCCTCTTTGTATTATCATCAGGGTCTGGTGATGAACCTATCATAAAATGAGGTTTATTGTGCCTGAAAACATCGCGATAGAATTTTGCTATTTTATTTGGCTCATAACCCTCATCTACATAAATACTATTCCTTTTACCATTAGCCAAGTCATTTGACGTTAAGCTCAATAAGTCCTTTGCATAAACATATTCACCAGTAATCTCAGAATTATTATCAAGATCATAATACTCTGAGTTAAGTATTCTTTTCACTGGGGCCTTTGGCTCGGGAATTCTATAATTCTCATCCTCATACTCGAGAGTGTCAAGATTTATTTTTGCCAACGCGGCATCAGTTGCCCTCATATAAAGTGGCGTTCCATATGGATTCATATCAGTTGGTTCATCTTCGAACCTTGCATTATTTATGATAATCGATGTCGTTGCCTCTGCCGATTGTGGTGTTATGTACAGTGAGTGTTTAACTTGCTGAACCATACCTATAATACTCTTCATCGATTCTCCGCCATAACCCATTTCATCAGCGATTACTGCTGTAGGAAACCCGCACATGATATATGGATTAAATGCCATATCTACATTGAGTACTCTGCCGGCATATTTCCTGTTAAGGAATTTTAATAAAGCGTGGTGCTTCAATGCATTCTTTGTCTTATTAGTGATCTTTTTCTGACCTTTAAGCTTGTCTCTCGCGGCGCGCTTCTGGGCTATTTTATTTTTAACCTTTTTAACCTGTTCTGACCCCTGCTGCGCAATTGTTATAGACCCGCTTGTTTTAATAAGATTAAGAGCAGCATCTTTTGCCTCTTCAAGCTTTGCTATTTCAGAATCAATTCTATCTCTCGCCTTTTTATTTAGAGTCCGCTCCTTAACAGCAGATACAGCATCGTTCATAGCAAGTTCATGCGAAACGCTCCCGAATACAACATTAACACCTTTGTACCTCTCTTCAAGAGTGAGTGGCGGTTTGTTCCTACCATACCTGTCTTTACCGCGATTCTGCGTTGTCCTTGATTTTGCTGTAGATTCTTTCTGTTTATCCTTTCCTGACTTAACCTGATTCTGAGCTGCGGTCACCTGCTTGTTAATATTATCAGACCCATCAAATGTACCTTTTGATTTAGACGTATCCTTTGCCTGATCCGTGTCGTCTGACATAATGTTAAACAGAGCGTTTGGCACCTGTACACTTGGGGAGGCCAGCGCATTTCCCCCAGGCGTTGAAAGGAGATGAACCTGGTCAAAGTACCCTCGAGTAACATCGGCATCAATATCGTGCTGCCACTCAACCCGGTCATACATTGGTGGAAACAATAAATTACAATTTGGAGGAGCTGTGAATTCAAGAGGCGGCAATAGCATTGACTCATTCAGGATGTATTTGCCTCCAAACTCTGCTGAAGCTCTGTCAACAAGAAACTCTCTGACGCTTCTATCAATAACGTAGTCAACAGCCTCATACGGCTTGCCATCACCTTTATTTCCAATTGGTATTAATGACGGTGTGCTACATGAATACACTCTGGTTGAAAATGCCCCGGCCAACCTCATGATAGCTGCCTCAAGACTTGAAAATCGAGAGTTGCCCATCAAATGAGACCCTATGTGAACACTTCCTTTCTGCCTACCCCAGAAATTGTATCCTGACTGATTTACCGGGATTAGAAACCTCTTATCGACGCGAATTCTCTTGTTGAGAAATGCCCCTACTGCGGTTCCACCAACAGCCTCAAGCCACATTCCGCGTATTATTGCATCAAGATAGAATCCGCAATTTGCCACACCATTATTCTCGATGGTTGCGCTACCAAATTCTGCCGAATAAGCATCCTGACCATCTTGCTGAGTTTTATTAGCCTTTGCTTTTTCACGAGCGTTAATAACATCCTTATTAATATTTCCTGAGCTTTCAACTGGCGTTGTGCTCTTTTTTGTATTCTTGAGCTTATTTGATTTACGACTAAAACCAGCGCTACCTGCAATAAGCCCGAGGGTATAACTCAATGGTGCCAAACCGGTATTATCAAATATCCGTATATCAGTTCCTTGTTTTTTTGTCTTTCCCGGTATAACGAATGTTTGGAATATGCCCATTGAATTATAAAAATTACGAGTGGTCAAATCTTGCGCGGCTTCCCATGCTAATGCTGCAGGCGCCCTTCGTATATCCATTCTGAAATCACGGCATACAAGGCCAATCCCCCTACCTTCTGTCGCCTGATCAGTTTTATAAAAACTTGAAAAGAACCCATCAAACATTAACTGCCATTTTGGTTTATCGCTATGTTTTACCCATTCTCTGTAGAAAATTTGTACAGCAGTCTTCGGCTTCAAATCAAGAAGCTCTTTATTTGAGTAAACATTAATGTTTGCCTCTGTCCCATTTGGAGTACATGTAACAGTTGCCCCTTTAAAAGGAACAGCCATCCCCTCCATAAACATTTTAAACGAATAATTAAAACCTCTTTTGTCAGCCATTCTAAGTCGTTGCCTGGTTTTGTGATTGTGAACTTTCAGTGTTTGTTATAAACCCTTCAGGTATACTCTCATCAATAGATGCTGTCTCAATTGTCCCTGATAAGAGCTCACCACCAAGGCGTGGGGAGTTATCCATACCGTTAAATTGTTCTGTATTAACATATCTCCCAGCATTACTTGAATATACTGGAACCATATTCATCCTTACCCAGCCAGATTTCCTAATGAGAACTGAAAAAGAAAAAGACTTTGTCTGTTCGACATCCCCAGTCGATGTTGTATTTATATTAAGCATGTAACCATCGATTATCCTTCCATCATAGATCATCTTTAGCTGCATGTTATTCTCAATAGCTTTCCTCCCTCGCAAGTATTTTTCATAAGCTACCATGAACTCCTGATAGTACGGGTATTCTTTTGTATCGAGGAAGATGCCTGAAAAATTATATATGGCAGGCTTCTCCCCGAAAAAGAAAGCGTTCCACCCGTTAGAGAAATTCTGGTGAAGTTTCACTATCTCACCATGAGACTCGGTAACATTTATCAATGAGAAATTATTAAACACACCGTAATAATTATTCGGGCGTTTCCCATCAAGTGATATCAGAGCAACCTTCCCGCCTGGTATTGATGGCGGAGCATTAACATCGCCAGTTATCGACCCGGCTTCAAGCTCGGTGATGCTCATTGACAAATCAGTTAGATAATTATTATTCTTAAGGGCCTCATCTGAAACAAAACCTTGAGAAGCGGTATAGAGGATAATAGTCGCCACTGTCCCATCATCATGCTCGGTTGTGCCCGATGTGTATGGGCGTATTTTATTATCATTTGGAGAACTTAAAAACTCATTCGGTAAACGTGGCGGCATAGCTACCCCTATTTAAAGTGTCCACTTATTATTCCAATAATTCAATATCGGAGGCTGTACACTAGTGTAAGACTTTTCACTTCTTGGCGAATCTGCATACGACATACTTCCAGTAACACCTGTTAATTTATCATATTCTTCTTTTGCTTGTAGGTATTCAATATTAGCTTTCTTCGCTGCAGCCTCCTTCTCATCCCTCTTAATAAAGCCTTTATTTGCATTATCTGCCTGGCGCTTTCTGGCCTCAGCATTTGCGAAATCAACACGAGCTTTCTCGATCGCGCTGATCTCTTCTTTTGACTGAACAGATTCTACATTCCTCAAGTATGGTGAAAGTGTCCCCTGTTCAATCTGATCTTTTATAGTAGCCTCTGTCACACCTGCTCCAGTCGCCAGCATCGATATCATATCTTTACCGAGTGATTTTAAATCTTTCAAATTTGCCCGGCCGAGGAATATCTTGTTTATCTGAGACTGCTGTTTAGAAGAAACCTCTGTATGAAGATTGTATCTCAAATGATCAGTGAACTTATTCGCCTCTCCAGTGCGGATGTCTATAGCTTCTGCTGTCGCAAGATTTAACCTCGCTTGTCTCTCAGAGCTGCGCTTTTCTTTGTACTCATTAGATGCGAAATATAAAGCAGTCATATCCTTGTCGCCTGAAATTATTGGGGCGAGCTTATTCAATTTAGATATGTCTCTCGATTTAACCAGGCGATCTATCTCAAGGGCCGCCTCCTCCTGCTGTTGTGCAGTGTCGAACCTGAACTCCTTACCAAGTATTTTACGAAGCTGCTTTTTCTTGCGAGTAGTCGCAGCAGTTTCGTGCATAGTTGTCCTGGTAATTCCTGATATCTCACTTGTTGATGTTTTTGCCTCCATTTTGAAACCGAAGGTGTCATAGTATATCGCCTCGCGTTTCGCTTTCTGATAAGCTGACAGATCAACACTCTTCTCATGAAGCATTGTCCCAGCTATATCAGAATTCTTTTTATCATATTCAACCTGTACCTGACTTCTTACTAAATCAGCAGCTGCGCCTGTACCAATACCCTGAATCTTGGTTTTTCCTATAGTTGCATGATGGGCCTGCCCGCCACCCAAATCAATCCATAGTGACTGCTGGCGCTTCATATCGAGCAGTTTCTCCTGATATGCTTTTGGAAGCAATGCCATCGTCTTATCCCACTGCGTCGTCTGGTTCTCATATTTTTTATTAACACTGGTACGATACTGGTTTGCCGTAGCGAGAAATGAATTAGCAAATGCAATCGGCTGCTCTTTTATCATATTGAACATAGCAGAGCCTGGTGTTGCTCCAAGCCCGCGCAGGACCATATCATTTTTAACGAGATCACCTGCTGTGCCGAGGTTAACCGCCCCACCGATCTGTTGATACAGATACGCTGCCATCTTAGGGTCTTTGCTGACTAATGCGCCATAATCAATTCCGGCATCGACCTTCTTAATATTCTTGAGTCTCGCGAATCCAGAATCTGATGTCAAAGCTAACCCACGGGCGCCAAGTTCACTCTCTCTCCTGCCCATTCCGTATTGGGCGCGTATCGCTGCGCCTGCGTCAACAGCTCTTGCCCTGTTTATCCCGCCATATTTATCGTAAACGCCAATACCCTGAAGAACATCCTCATATGCATACGACGCCCCTTTTCTAATTGCAGCTCCAACATTGGCAATACCTGTCATTACCCTGCCGGACCCATAGACTATATCCTCTCCCATTCGATCGAAGTACCCGCCAGTTGATTTTATCGCACCTCCAATAACTCTTCCAAGAGGGCCGGCCGCCCTTGTCATCTCAACCTGGTTCATCGTTGCCCGAGTAGCCTGCAATGCTGCATACTGATCATCAAAGCCTTTAGGCCTCAACAGGCTTTCTGCGAACAATCTCTGGTCCCGCTGATTGTTCGTAAATTGACCTGCAAAAACCCATGCTTTAGCATCAGTAGTTCCATATCGACCCTGACCCCATGCTTCAAATGTCCTGTTGACCATCTGGGTTCTACCGATGTCAGACATGCTGTTGAGGGCGTCTTCTTTGTTCCTTTCGAACAGGACCCTTCCTGATGGGCCCATGGCATATCCACGCTCACTGGCGCCAACAACCATTTCGTAGGCCCCAACCTTTCCTGACATGAGGCGATTCATCCTTGCTTCATCTATGGTCCCGTCAGGCTTCATAGCATAAGCAACCGCTTTTGTCCCCATTCCTGAGGATAGAACATTCATTGCTGCATTTGCGAGAACGCCGCCGGCAGCCGCAATACCGCCAACTCTTTGCACTGCGTATGACCCGGCTGGGCCAGCTCTTGATAGTGTAGCAGCCTGCGCTGCTCCTGATTGATACATCGATGCGCCAACATTGGCTGACCATGGCGTACCCTGTACCGCGCGAGCTCCGGCAGCTCCAATCTGCATCATATTTTGCGTTCCAAGTCCAGTTACACCGCCAAACGCTTTTGCCTGCCGTATTTGCTGGCGAATTCGACCCATTGATCCGAATCCGGAATTCTGAAGCTCTTTAATAACAGACATTCCACCCTCAATGGTGGTCTGCAGTAATTTTACCACCTCTTCAGTGGTATCTTTAAGCTCCTCAAAATTCCTCTCATATTGACGAAGCGTTCCTGAGGCAGCACCACCACCGCGGGCTGATATCATATTGTTAGACAGTGCTATTTTATGTATTTGAGACTGCTGGTCCTTATTGAAGAACCCACCCTGATACATACTGCGCTGCATTCTGCCGGCAAGATTAGTAGCCTGATTATACGATAATCCACCACGGAAACCGAGAGTTTCACGATACTGCTCTATATCTGCAGCCATACCATGCATGAACCGCTGTCTATCCATAGCATTATTTATACCACGCATAGGCATATATAGTGCTGCAGTACCAGCTATCATTGGAAACGCAATACCACCTAAAGCTCCCATTCCTGCAGCAGATGCTATTCCGGCACTAGCTTCCCATCCACCAATATCCATGGCTGTTTTTGCAATTGCCGATCCTACTCCCATCCTCCTTAACTCTGCCTGTCTCTGGTAGTGACGTGGATCCTGGCCTCCTGGCACACCATACTGGAATCGCGGATCCTGCATGACTTGCCTTTGCATACCAAGTGTCATTGATTTTGGCTGGACAGTCCCCTGCTGATATTGCGAGATCATTTGCTGACGTAACATATCATTATATCTGATACGATTGTCGAATGCGGCGAATGGGTCTATGTGACCCGGGCGGGCATAATTGACAGGCCCATATCCGAACTCAGGAGGAGGCATGTAATAACCTCAATTTCTAAAGTGGAATGTAGTTATAATTACAATATAACTTAAAAACACCGTTCTTTCAATTCCGATATAGTTATAATATGTAATTATGTGGTATAACTATTACGTAGAAGATATAATTATTACTTTAAATTGGAGGAGCCCAATGAACAAGGATATTGCTTTATTGGTAGTCTCAGGCATAGTTTCCATGTGCACCACATCATATATTGTGTACAAGAAACTTAAAAAAAGAACTGAGAAAAAAAATGAAAAAGCGCAAGAAAACCAGAAAGAATATGATGATGAAAGTGTTGACGCGCGCCTGTTCAGATTTAAAAAGCACATAATCGAGGAAGCTATTAATTGCGGTATTCAGAATGAGATTCCTGGATGGAAAAAAGATGAAATACCGATTGGCGCTTCAATAGATGAGCTCGCAAACGCAGAAACTGTCGGTTGGGGGCAAATAACAGTTAGTATTGTCCGCAAGCTTGAAAGTGAAAAGAGTGTTGGAACTGGATCAGAAACAAGCGGTTAATAAGGGGGTGTAAAACCCCCAATTTCTTAAGGAGAATAACATGAAATTTTTTACTAAAATGCTTGTGCTGTTTTTATTTGTATTTACTACTGTGATGATTATTTTCGATAAACGAAATATTGATGAACTTAAAAAGCGTGATAAAATTCTTGATGATCAGCTCAATAACCTGAAAGGAAATTATTTTGACAGAAGTTGAAGAAATGCTCATACAGCAAAATAATGTTATACTCGCAAACCTTACCGTTATTTTAAAAGGTATTAAAAAAATACTTTCTAAAATATCTGACGAAAATGATGGTAATGGTGAAGACCCGCTCTCAGAAAATGCTGAATTGCATACAGCTGATAACGGAAAAGCAGGTGGGACGGAAACAAAAAATTCTTAATAATTTTATAGGAGGATCTTATGAATATCCAAAAACTTATTGTTGGCCTGGTATTCGTATCGCTATGCTCCGCTCAAATAAACATTAGCGGCACCGTAATAGACGAAAGCGGTAAGCCGATTGTTATGACAGTTGTAAACCTGTCAAGCTACGGAATAGATGATACAACAGACCAGAACGGAAACTTTTTACTTTCTGATGGTGTTACAGGTATTAAAAAGGTAACCAATTCACATAAAGAGTTTTCTGTTAAAATATCTAAAGGAGCTTTACATTTAAGTTCAAAATGCAATTCAAAAATAAATATCACCGCATACAACCTTAAAGGGTCTGTGATATTTAAAATAAAAAAACCTATTAAAACAGGCTATAACTCTATACCATTACCAAAGCATTCAGGTGTTTCGTTATACCAGATTAGGATGGGTGGTTCGAGCATTGTTATCAAGGGTGGGTGTATTGGAAAATCTTTTTCAAGTTTCATGTCAAATAATAATAATCAGGTGGCTACCGCATATTCACCGTTTGCTATAAAGGCAAAAAAGGGTGGTTATTTTGATTGCTCTGTACCAATATCGAATATTGATACGAGTGGTGTAAAAATAGTATTAACCAAAAACCCGGATGTTGTTGCTGATGCCGATGGGAATGTTTACGGGATTTATCATGTGGCAGGAATGTGCTGGACAGGTAACCTAAGAACAACAAGGTATATTGATGGGACTAAAATACCAAATGTAGAAGATAAGGTTGAATGGAGAAAAACAACAACGCATGCGTATGGGTGTCATGAAAAAGTATCTGGCAAAGATAGCCTTTATACTTTTGGATTATTGTACAATTGGCATGTTGTTGATCCTGATAATAAACATAAAATAGCCCCTGGAGGGTGGAGAGTTCCAACCGTTGATGATTTTATAGCAATGGCAGATTATCTTGTTGAAAACGGTTTTTGCTGGGATGGATCAAAAGATAAATATAAAATTGCAAAAGCATTGGCATCAATGGAACATTGGATTGAGCCTGACTTTTCAGTTATTCAAAATCCAGACTCTCTTGGAACAATTGGTAAAGATCTATCAATTAATAATAGGAGTGGTTTTACAGCCCAGCCGGCATCACACAGAGGTAGTAATGGAATGGACTGTCCAATTGGGTATAATGCTTGTTTATGGAGTACTTCAGAGATTGATAATAGATCCGCCCACGTAGGCTATCTCATGCACGAATCAGACATGTTCATAGCAAAAGCAATATCAGAAAAAAGGAGTGGGTATTCTATAAGACTTATCAAAGAATAAAACACATATCATTTTACTTAAACAGAGAGGTAAAAAAAATGCAGAATACGCGAAACTACATACAATGGGTAATTGCAAAAAAGGAAGCGCGTAGAGTAAGAATTCTTAAGAAAAAAATCATTGCCAAAAGTATAATAATCGGAGGCGCCTTGTGTATGTTATATTTATTATATGGGTTTTGATTGTAATATCCGCATTGCTTACTTTATTAGGTTCTCTTGATAAAGGTGGGAAGTGGATACAGTCTTTTAAAATTAGCTGCATATCATTTATCATTTATTCTGCATTTGTGATAATTGCTATGTTAGGAAAGCTCATCTGGAACCATCTTCCAGGTGGATAACACTATTATTAGTGGAGGTTTTATGGAAAGCGAAAAAAATATCCAGTGCCAGTATGAAGATTGTTATATGAAACATTCATGCCAGCATAGAAATGAGGCAAACCACTGCTCATTACATAGAGACTATTTAATACGTATTTCTATGGAAAAAGAGCAGGTACAAACTAAATAAAAAAACGGGCGTGAATTTGGTTCTCGACGTGATGAACTGAAGTTACGACTGCACGTAGAGGATGATCGTTGGCCTCTCAAATCATCGGTCACTAATCATAATTGGCAAATCCAATGTTGATTTCTGCACCATGTTCGGCGCAATGAGTTATGCTCAGTGCCGCGTGGCGCAACCGTCCGTCATCTAATAAAAAGATGACAAACTCAGCGGGGATCGGATTCGGAACTGCTGGGTAGCCATAGGATCCTGGCTCATGAAGACGCTCTGGTTCATGAGTGAGATTAAGAGCTTTGCGACCACCCGGGTTTGTTAGTGGAACCGGGTGGTGCGAGAAACTCAAACACTGACTAAACGTGTAGAAGTTGTAAAAGACGGCATTGCGGACGCGGGTTCGACTCCCGCCACGTCCAATTGCCTCCATTTATTCATTTACAACCGCCTCCACTCACATACATGAATATGATGAGGTAATAACAATGTTTGAAGCACCATGCGATGAAAACATTGAACTTGACCGCCGTGAAGCAAATCAACTTCTCATGAACAAATGGGGCTGGTCAGACCATCTTATTCATACCAGAAATGTATATTACAATTACCTGAAAAAATAAGGGGTTGATTGTGCCAAAAAAGATCAACGGTAAGTTTTTTTCTTACTCCAGGCGACATAGTTACTGTGAGAGACGCAATTCTTAAATTTAATGGTGATAAAGACAGTTATACCATTGATGATATGAGTGGCGCTACACTCACATGGTATGATGAAGAGGAAGATGTTGATTATGAAATCAAATACGCATGGGATTTACCAAAAAGTGATGAAAATTACGGAAAGCCTTATTTCTAATACATATTGTTCCGGGAAACGCAGGATAAAATAACGGGGGTATCGTCTAGTGGTTAGGATATGGGCTTTTCAAGCCTACGACGGGAGTTCAATTCTCCCTACCCCTAATATATTCTTTTTTAAAACTTCAGATTTAATTTACTACAAGAGAGAAAGGATAGTTCAATTGCTCAAAAAGATTGTGATTGTAATCGCGGTTCTAGCGGCAATAGCATTGGCAGTGGCCGTGGCCCTAACACCTGCTGACGATGGTGATCGTGACTCGCCGCTCTTTATTTAAGGAGAAATAAATGTCAAATGAAATAATACTTAGTCCAGAGGATGATCGAGTCATAAACCTGATTGTGAAGACAAACCACAATCAGGTTTATCGCATTAATATGGAATTTCTCGCACACCATTTTGGCATCGGTTTCGATGAGGTACAGATTGGAGTGACAAAGGAAATACTGAAAGAGGAGTATAGATCAGGAAGACCTATAGCAACTCCAAACAGAATACTCCATGAGGAGGAGGTTGTTGCCCAGAAGAAAAAAGCCTGATGGGTACATCAACTCAAATGTCTGGTTCGAGTTTCACCAGATACCAGATGTTAAAGATGCTGAGGTTAAGCTTCCGTCAGTTACCAGTCAGGATTTCCCATTCACACTGCATTGCTGCAAAGAACTTATAATACCTAAGAGCGGGTGTTCATATTATACGTTCAGGCTTGAGTTCTATGATGACAGTGGAGACCATGTTGATGTTGATGGTGGGCATGTGTGTGTTAACTTCTTTAGAGATAACCAAAGGGTAAAGGAGTGTTTCAACACTATTTTATATGGAGTCGATAGAAAGCATAAGCTTGAGACATTGAAGATCGGTAACACCGGAAAGGCGTATCCTATGCTGGACAATGTGTCTCAAGGCGTTTACGCTGGCCAGATATATATGCACAAATATCTACCGTCAGGTAGATTCTATTTCGACATCATGTGGATAAAGAGCGGTAAGTTTTTTAAAGAAACAAAACCTGGCGGTGTAATGATCAAGTAATAGTTAAAAAAAAGAGGCAGGTCACCGTCTCTTTTTTTTAACTATTACGATCTTCCCATTTCTTACGAAACTCCTCACTTTGAGATTCAATCCATTCATATATCGGATCGTCACCGAGATCCTTCCCCGCCTCCTGGTCGCACTTTTTCTTGTGCTTTTTTATTTCTTCCACCTGATCGTCCATGAACCGCTTCATTCTTGACTTGTCCATCTCCGTCCCCCTGAGAGCGTAAAGCCAAGTTCACGTCACGCAAAGACATTATATCTTTAGGCACTTCAGCCACCCTTTTTGAGTTCCATATTTGACAGCACTTAATATTGCACTTAGAATCATTCAGCCGACACAGAACATTAAAATTACCCGGTTTGCCTGCATATATAAATCTTCTCTCGTCGCAATGAGCCTGGAATACTTGATATGGTACTATTTTTTCGTTCGCTATAATTTTATCACGGTCTTCACCCATATTCAACAAAATAGTTAAAAATCTAAATATTTGCGATCTTTAACTGGCTGTGTTACACTGTATCCTGTTATTGCATATGAACCATCGGGAAGGAATGTCTTATACCACTCTACGTGGCTGCCCGGCTCCACCCAGACACCATATATAGTGCCCGGGTAGTTCCTTGCAGTTGACTCAGGGGCATGGACTGCTTCCATACCATTTTTTATCCTATTAGATCTAATAACTCTTGCGAACAGCAAGCTTAAGCTCCAGTAAATATTCAGCAAAATCACACCATTCAATCAGATTGCCGTCTTCAGTCTTATAATACAAATTAATGATATATCTACCATATTTACCTTTACTAACCTTTTCAGTCTTAACCTTTACAAATTTACCTTCAAGTAATTCAACAGCAATACCTTTTGCCTTAATGCCTTTTCTCTTTTGCAACTCATTCGTTTTCTTACCAAGACGAACTTCATATGCGTCAACTTCAGACAGTCTTACGCGCTCCTTAATATGAATATTAAAACCAACATCAATAAGAAGGTCAAATGTATCACCATCTACAACATTCAATACTTTTGCGCTGTATTCGTACATTATTTGCCACCAATGTTATGTATTAAATTAATATTCATTCTTTTTTTTTAGAATCGAATTCTAACTGCGGTTTTACAAGGTGAAAAGAATCATACTTACCAATAGACTTAATCTTATCCATTATACATCTACCACAAAGGAGTCCTCCACCTTCCGGCTTGCCATCAGGTTTAATACGCCCCCAAATACTGTCTGGTACAATCAAATCAACAACATACTTAGATCCACATTCTTGACAAGTGCACGACATGACCCATCCTTATATTATTATTCACACCACGACATAGCATCTTCAAAGCATTTATTGAAATCATGACACTCAACCGTGGCTATTTGTGAGAAGCCTGACCTTTCAGTTCCAAGGCATATAATAGAAGCCTGCTCTTTACCATCAAACCTTTCTATTGTCAAAGGGTAATGAGCGCAGCTTCGTATCCTCTTCCTTCTTTTATCAACAAGTATGACGCCACATTTTGTGCATCTAATTATATCATCAGGCATAATTATCCTTTTTATCCGATGCTACACTTATCATCTTTTGGTTTATCACAAAACTTTCTTTTTAACTTACCATCATCTATAAAAAGCGTCTCACCGATAACATCGTGCTTAAGTTCAAGAGACCGTTCTACAAAACTTATGGAAACTTAGCAAAGCTGAGTTTCGTGTTTGCTTCCTAATTCAACGAGACTGCTTGGTGCGATTAAATCGCTACCAAGTCTTACATTCTCTCCAAAGGCTTTAATTCCCGTGGAACTCACGGTATAATAATTTTGAATATTAATAGAAGCATTTAGGTCTCTATCCATTTCAAATCCACAATCACATTTGTAGATTCTATCGGATAAAGTTAAATCTTCTTTAATAGTACCACAACAAGAACAAGTTTTAGATGAAGGAAACCATCTATCAATGAGATAGGTAGAACCACCATAAAACTTAGTTTTATATTCAAGTTGTCTTCTAAATTCATAGAAAGAGGAATCAGCAACAGCTTTACTCAAGCAATGATTTTTCATCATTCCTTTTGTATTTAAATCTTCTAAAACAATCATTCTGCACTTGATTTTCGTTATAGAACTTGTTGTCTTATGAAGATTATCGACTCTACTGTTTCTTATTTTTCTATGAACTTTCGCTACTTTAATTTTAGCTTTATTTCTATTTTGAGAACCTTTTTTCTTCCTTGAAAGTTTTTTTTGCTCTCTTTTTAATTTATTTTCATATTTCTTAGTGAATTTAGGATTATGGTAGACTTCACCATTAGAACACGTAGCGAGTTCTTTAATTCCAACATCAATTCCAATAACTTCTTCAACAGGTTTATCATATATATCGACTTCTTCTCGTACAATGACCGAAACATAATATCTATCAATCTCTTTTGATATTGTAGCGTTCATATATTTCACTTCACCAAATGGAATATAATTATGTTCTTTTAATCTTATAGAAGATATGTTTGGAAGTTTAATTGAGTTATTATTTACTTTGATGTTAGCACCATCAATACGAAAAGTTTGCTTATCATTCTTTTTAGATTTGAATTTAGGAAACCCGACATCTTTTCTCTTGAAGAAATTCTTAAATGCTACATCCAAATCTTTGAGAGCATTTTGTGGTGCTAACTTTGACACCTCATACATAAATGGAAATCTGTTCTTTTTGATAGAACACAACTCTTTATGAAGCCCAATAGACCCTAAATATTTTTTGCATTGTTCATATCGTTCAATACAAAGATTTAACCCCCAATTATATGCTAATCGAGCTATACCAATAGATTTATTCAGAAATGTCTTCTGAACATTATTTGGTTTTATTTCTACTTTGTATGCTCGATTTACTATCATTATTAATCTTTCTTTTTATTCTTATGACTTCTCTTACCATAAATTTTAGCTGAGAATGATGTCATCAAACTAATCATATCTTCTACTAATTCGTTTTCAAATGATTTCGGTAAAATTTCTTCCACACAAACAACCTCAACTCCAAGTTGTTCAAAAAATAATACAAACATATTATAGTTGAATCGTGTCAATCTATCTTTATGCTCGATTATAACTTTAGAAATCTTTCCTTCGGATAACAGTTTAATCAACTTTTTAAGTTTAGTTCGTTTGTCATTCATACCAGAACCAACTTCTTCGTAACTTTCAATCACGGTATAATTATTTTTAGTGCAATAATCATACAGTCGTTCTTTTTGGCGTGTTAAATCACCTTTTTGTTTTTGGTCATTAGATGATACTCTACTATAAATCGCAACAGCATCAGTATTAGATTCTTCGGCTAATTCTCCTATCAATGATTTAACATCAGATTCTTTATATCTTCTATGCCCGCCTTGAGTTTTATATACAGGTAGGACATCTTCCGATAATCGTCTAATATACCATTTAGATACAGACAACAATTCACTTGCCTTAGATAATGTGATTAATTTACTCAATATAGTCACCGCCCAATAATTCTTTTAATTTATCCTCATCATTAACAACATCTTTACAACCTTGATACATTTCATTGAATTCTTCCAACGAAGGTAATTCTTCAATATCAAAAGGGAAATCAAACACTCGCCCATCATTTAATATGAACGAATCTTTAGTAAGAGTTACAACATAAGTATCATCCATTTTCTACCTCTTATATTAGTATTTATATATTTTATAATTAAATTTGCTAAGTTTCTACAACTTTCTTCAATTTTCTATAAGTATGTATATATCTGCTCGAACCCTCCCTACCAATACATTTTGGTTTCGGGGTTAATAAAAGGGAAACTATTTTCGAAACTATTTCAATGAACATGCGTATCTGCTCAGATTTCTTATTTTGATAGATTGTTATATTTATTTTAACATCTTTCATCTTAACAAACCCAACTTTCACAATTTTTATAATTAATTTACATATCCCATAGATCAGTTCCGTTATCAGATTTTGGATTCCAATTACTGAACCAGCGAGGATCACATTCATTACATGGATACTCATCATTATCAGTATCTTCATCCCTACATGTTGAGCAATTCTTTTCTTCTTTCATTATCGAACTCCAGCAGTACGCTCTATTTGAAAAAGAGTTTGTGCAACAGCTTCTCTTAAAATCATTTTTACCCCATGCACATCTATGCATTTTGCTGCACTTACTATCTCCTCCATGTTGAAATGCCTTACTTCAAGCTCTCTAACGTAACCATCAGAATACCCGAAATATACAGGGTTATCCATTGTTTTCTTTAGATAATCCTGAGTGACGACAAAATTAGCATCGTTATCAACAACGCGAGCACCTTGAATACCTCTCGTGCGCTGAATGATATTATTATAATTCTGTACAAATGGTGGGATTTTAAAGCGCCATGTTTTTCCAACTTTCTTTCCGATCTTCCTCCTCCGTGATGGCGGTAAAAACCCATCAATAAGGATAAGCCTTCTTACATTTGGCTTCCTGTGATAGATTTTAAACTTGTGAAGGGCTGTCATTGTATCACCAGCTCCGAAACTCTTACCTATCATAACATGGTTAACATCGTTCCCATAATACTTCATACAACTATGCCAGGCCTCGAATAATCTCTCCTCCTGTGATGGTCCTATTGTCCCGCGGCCGAAAATAAAAATGAAGTTATCTTTTATTTCTGATAGCGTTGCCTTCCTAGCGCTCTCAACACCCTGAAGCGCCTCGTAAAATAAGGTGGAGCATTTACGCTCTTCTTCATCAAGCTCAGGCATCCAGATGGTATTATACCCATCGAGAGCAGACATATCAAAAGGGTGGTCAGCATCCTTCTGGTGAAATCTATTCATCCCAAGCATAACTGATACAACTGTATATGGATTCATTATTCCCCCTGAATAAGTTATAGTTAATAGCAATATTCTATTATTGTTATTCCCTATTAGTCTAACCGATAACGGTATTCTTTGTTATAAGATGTCTTAATTGGTGCATGCACCTATTGAGATAATCAATGACATCTATAAGTGAATATGTTTTGCCGTCTTCCCCATACCCAAAATAAATACCAACAGGCCTTTCCTCAGAAGGTTTTATTCCGGCGTCTTTCAACACTGCGCATGTTTTTTTAATATGGTTTTCAATTTCGGTTTTATACTCATTAAACTCTTCATCTTCAACAAACCCAATTGGCTTTCCATTACTGTCGTAATTAACACTAACACTTTGTATATAAAGTGTTGCACCGCCTATTTTTATTTCATTATCCATATTAGACTCCATTATGAGATATTTGTGCGAGTGATTTAAATCCATCATTCTTAAGGTGTTCGTAGAATGTGCTATTGCCATCAAAAACATAAGGAAGGAACACTTCAGTTGCATCGACCTGGTCAACATCAATAAGTGAGAGTTGTATATCAATCCAGTCAGACATTATTTTCCACGCTGTTCTTGCCGCCTGAGCTTTCAACCTGCTCATCTCCTCTTTATTTCTTGGCGGCCGAGATCTATTAGCTAAAAAACGCTTCTCAACCCTGTCTACTTTGGCAGGAATTTTGAATGACATTGCAATACCATTATTGTTAATAACAAAAGATAATCCGGCGACACTACCATCATCATTGAACCATTTTGATATGCTCAATGCGCCATATGCAGCGAGTTTATTTTCGATATGGGCTATCGAAGTTTTAGCCGGGACTGATGAAGTATAATTCTTTAAATTAGGCATTAATAACTGTCTCCTAATGTAAAATATTGTTTCAATTTATTGCTGCACCCTTTTCCACCCTGCTTGGTTATCGCGAAACGGTTTAACATTTAAATTAACACCTTTAAGCCTTTCAAACATCTCTTTCGCTTTACGAACGTGGGCAAGGTCGTCATACTTGTCTTCTGGGAACAATAAGCTCCGCAGCTTTCTCTGTAAACTCTGGACTTCATCGGGACCAGCTACGGGTATTAATGGTGAAATAAATTTCCTTGCTCGTTCGCGCTCAAATACAGAAATAGCTATCGACTCTTCCATGGAATCGTATTTGAACTTAAGACCAGTAAATAAGAAGTAAGCGCGCGCAGCACCCGTAGCGGTCCCTAGGATTTTGGGACTACCCCCTTCATGGTCATTATTTTATACATCTTCTTGTCGAACATGTATTTCTCAGCTGATATAAAATCAATAAGTGGTGTTGGCATCTGTTGAACTTTTCTTGCCCGCATAAGTATTGATTGCTTCAACCCTTCGCTAAGTTGCTCACACTTTTCCATATCACCGGCATTTTCAAGGTCACCTCTGCGGATAATTGCCTTTTTAATAACACTTAGGTTTCTTGATCTGTCAACACCACATAAATCATCTCCGTTTGGGCCTCTGTATCCAAGTGCTATAAATATTGAATTTCTCAGTGTCTGGATTTTATTCTGTGGGATATCAACCATACCATCTTTAGTTTCGTGTTTCTTCATTACATCGAAAATTATCTCATCAATCATACCGATCTCTTCGGCGTTTGTTGAGCATATTGTGAATTTCCTATCAGGAAAGCTGTCCATTGAAACTTCTGTTTCGGCGTAGCCATCAAATATCATTTTTTCTGCAAGTTTAACATCCGCATCAGATATCTCAACATCCTGCAGCTCAGGCTCTCCGCTGAGAGATTTGTTTATTTTGTCAGCCATAACCTGCGAATCATCACCTTCGTAAGCAGCCTTTGATTTTACAGCACGCTTGCGTACATCGCGATTCTGTTGTGTGAAAACATCTTCCATATTCTGCTTAGGCTTCTCAGGTACAGCCGCCTTTTCTCCAGGCTCGATAGGCGCTTTAATTTCACCATTGCCATTATTTATCTTCATATTATCACTGAACGCAGCTTTGCGCGGCTCTCTTTTTGGTGTTGCTGCGGTTTCTTGTTTTTCGTCTTGCATTAACGCTCCTTTTTTTTTAACTATGAGAAATCTTATAGAAGATAATTAATAATTACTTAATAAGCAAATATAAAATTTCGATGTGATTCTTGATAAATATATGGCATAACTATTTTGATGGTAGTAATTATTTTTAATTGGAGGATGTAAATGCTTGAATGTTTTATTAAATTTATGGATAAAGAGCGTTTTGCAAAACAATTATTACTTGAATGTGGAGCTTTAGCATACTGCCCAAATGATAATCAAATTGTAAAAACTTCTGATCCTACGTATGTTGACTTCACTGTGAGCCTTGCTGAAAAACTATTCATAGTGTGTAGTAAATTTGAGAAATTTGAAGACCTCGAAAAATTCATCAGAGATGTAGCAGCTAAGCATAGAGACCGTTGTGACTCTTGCTCAGACCATCCTGATGTCATTACTATAATGAATTGCAAAAAAGGGGATAATGATGGCGCTAAAGTTAAAAGTAAGCAAAGAGGCGTTGAAGAAGGGGTGGATATTAACCAAAGCAAACAACAATCCTAAGTTAATAGAAAAGGGGTTGGGGAAAAAGGCTAGAGCATACTATTATTTTACATATGGGAACGATCGAGGATACATGGCTTTTTCAGAATATAAAAGCGGTGTTAAAGTAACTGTGTCAGTAGCCGGGTCTGATGATAAGCAGGATTGGAAGGAAAATATTGATGCAAGACTTGATGGGATAGGTCGCCATAAGGGGTTTCGTGAGCCAGCTAAAATTATATGGGAAGATATAATAGTTCCCCACGTTAACGCATGGCGAAATGTTAAATCAATAGAATTCTTTGGTCACTCCCGCGGCGGGGCAATATGCCTTGGTATGATGGAGCTTGCGGCTGATGTTCCTAAAAATTACCCGTGGGGGAATAATATCATGGGTATAACATATGGCGCACCAATGTATGGTGACGAAAGATGGAGTATTCGCGTTGGGTCTGTATCAAAAGGTTTTCTTCGCGTTGAGAATGAATACGACCCGGTTCCAAAAGTACCTCTAACAAAGTGGGGATATGTAAAAGAGTGTGATCAGTTTAAAATAAAACAACCGTGGTTCTGGAAAATATTACCAATCCGTAGCCACCTATGGTATGGTTTAACTATCAAAACTTGCGTTTCAAAAAAGGAAATAGAGAAATTTAACAATAGATAAACTGTATTGTGTAAGAAAGGTTAGGGGAAAAAATAATGCGTAGGAAAGAAATATCCACTTTGTCAATATTATTTATAATATTGGCGATTGAATGTTTACTTATTATAAGCCCATGGTTTGAATATAACCGCCTCTGAATAGTATTGTTCTCGGTTACGTTTCTATTTATAAATATTGCCATTTGGCTTTCATGGATTGCTTACAGGAGATCTTTTTCTAGTTGGCAACATGAATGGCGCTTATTGGATTTATGGCTTCTTTTACGATTGCGTAAACGATGTTTTGAATGCAATGGAACAAAAGAAAAATGGAAACATAATCAACCAGGTCCGTGCGGCTTGTGTAATGAAACTGGATCAGTTAATCGTAACATTAAATATAGGTGGAAATGATGGCCGATAAAATAAAATGGGTTCAGATAAATGATGTTGATCCAAATAGCGAACCTTTAGAATCAAGGTTTTATATACCAATGAACTCTGATGGAAAAGATGGTTCGGTGATTATAGTAATTGATGCTACTTTTAATCATGGATATGCAAGGTTCACTGCATGTATTGCACAAATCCAAAACGGCTGTGAGTTTGACTGGGTTGTATTTAACAATAACCATACTATGTATAAAGATGGTGAGTTTGATTGGATTGAATCTGAAAAAGATGAGATGTATGAAATTGCAAAAAAAACGTGCTTTTGATGGATTGTTATATGAATAAAAAAGAGTGGATGGATCTTAAACCAAATGATTTAATAATTAGTAAAAGTGGGATGATAAGAAAAGTTATCACCAATAATAAAGGGTCTATACGATTATTAAAATTAAGAAAATCGTGGACAAGGGGCAACACGACAGTATATACAAAAAATGACAGGCTGTTGTTTAGTGTATATGCAAAATGGTTGGGAAACAGAATATTACAAAAAACTATTTCAAAAGGATTTTGATTATGTTATTATCATTGGGGCCTGGTGACAAAATAAAAATGTCAGACCAATGGTGGGATAGTGAAAATATGGAATGGTGTGAATATGTTACAGGCGCACCGTTTGAATTTATCCCAGAAGGTTGCACACCAATATGCAGAGAAATAAAAGGTGGTATGGTTGCAACCAGGTGGTTTAAAAATGGTGATCACCCAGAAGATGATTGCGAAATATTTGATGGTAGTGATGGCAAACAGTTTCAAGGTGAAGGTAAAGTAGTAAGATATTTCAGACACCCTGGAATTCCTGGTGGTGAGATATGTAATAACTGCGGACACCTTGCGAATGAGCATGGGTGGATTGACCAAGGAGAGCTTGGACAGGTTGTTTGTCCTGGAGATATTATAATAAAAAACGAAAAAGATGAATGGGAAGCGTTCCATCCGGTTCATCGTGTAACATGGGGAGATTGTAATGAGTAACAACGGGGCTACGAAGAAGAAGTCGAAGAAAGAGGCAAAGAAGAGAGCCCTTCGAACGACCAGCCCGGAAACTAAGAAAGACGGGATGTGTGCAGCGCGACGTAATTACGGTGCTGGAAAAGGCAGGTAATTTAACTTAACAGGAGGCAGTATGATAAGCAATGGGGCCATAGCGTTTATTGTTATGGTGATTGGGTTTCTTTGTGCTGGAGGCTCAATCGCAGTATTCCTTTATGTAAAAAGGGTTATGAGCAAATTCAATAAAATCGTTGATGAGCATAATGCTAAAACAACCGGTATTGCTATTCAAGGGGGCTCCGACCTCCATGATAACTATATGGTGAATTTTAACAATGGTCAGTTTGGTAATGGATCAAATATGATTATTAGCGGACCAATGGAAAGTACTGGGCCTGGTGGGGCGATATCATCTCCAAAAGAGAAAGATGGAACAATGGTCCCTGTGAAACCAATCGATGTTATTGAGGAGCTCGGCCGAACACCAACTAACTGGTCGCTTAATGAGATTGATGAAAAGATTCGCATACTCGAGGCAAAGCGCTCATTAATAAACCAGAGGCAATCAGAGGTTGAGGTTGATGCGATGCTCTTCTGTATGGAGAATCGTAAAAAGTGCCTCGATGAATATGAGGTCTCAGAAGAAAAGTCAATGACGTATAAAGCTTTCTTCGAGCAGTGGGATACCACAAATGAACAGAAGGTTCGTGATTTAACAGATATGCATAAATTGTCTTTCGAGTCAGCGGATATATTCATACCTGATTTTCCTGATGAAGCTGTCGAGATGATGACAAGTTATACAAAAGCTGTTGAGTCTCTGTGTGATAAAAAGCCGAGGTTCTTTGTAATTGCTGAGGCTAAAGATTTTAGTAAAAAATACGAGAGAAGGGACCCGATCCTCCTCGCCCAATCACCTTTTGGTTTTTATTATCATATACTCGGAGCGTGGGATAAGGAAATGGTTCACCTCTCTGAATTATGATAAAAGGAGAAGGTTTGGAAGATAAAAGATACCCACCGCCGTGGGTTACAGCCACTGTGCATATGTTGCCAAAGACCGGTGAAATACACTGTGATGGTGATGAGGAGTCTGTTCAATTTATACAGGAGCGTATATATAAGAAAGGTAAGCTTCACGATTGCCTTCACAGTATAGCAGTTCTTGATAATCTTGCTATGATTAATGCAACAGCGCCACCAGAGGAAGTTTTAAAATATGTAAACGTCCTTGCTGCAGAGTGGGCTGCCCATAGAGATAAAGCTATATCTCCATTGTGCCCGGTATGTGGTAGAGTTGGCGGTATGATGGATAGTAAAATAGTTCACGATCAGTGCTTTGATAATGCAACTGGTCAAAACCATGAAGAAGAAAAATTTTCTCAATTACCAGTTTAAAAGGAGTGCGCATGGATAAGGAAGTAACTGATGTTCTAAAGAAGCTTGGAGACGAGCACGGTTACGGGAATTTGATGGCTACTGCATCTGTTTTGTGGCAAGCAGTTCTCGGTAAAAACAAGGGTGGGGCATACACTGTTGGCCCATGCGCAGCCTCACTGGTTCCCTGTGAATGTAAAGATGATTTTAAAACGAAATGTGACTGGTGTGCTGGCACACACATGGTGACTAAGCGTGTAAAAGAAGCTAAGGATGAGATACTCGGGAGAAAGCCAAAGGCTCCTCCTGAAGAGTATACCATTGAAAAGAGTTTATTAATATCGAAATACCATATCAGTGAAAAGGATTGGGATGGTATTAGTAAAGCAGCCCACATGCAGGAAGATAAAGAGCATCTGTTTGATGTTGCGTCTGAGCCTATTACTGGTGGGTATGCACTTACTATAGACCCAAAAGTAACAATGCCGGAGTATAAAGGATATTCACCACAGTTCAAGCGTGTTATTCGTGTCGCAAAGAAGCAAAAGTGTAAATATATAAAAATTATTAATGACGGCCCGATCTATGATGAGCTTGAAATACTCAACTGGAAGGAAGATGATGAATAAGTATAGATGTAGAGGAACGGTTGAGTTGAACTTTGATGTCATTGTTCATGCTGATAATGAAGAAGAAGCTGAAAAGTCTGCAATAATGAAAGCAGAAGATGGCGTCGGCCTTGACGTCCCAACTGGAGACACAGAAGTGTCTGATATCGATGAGGTAGAATAACCTCTCACATTAAGGAGGTTGAAGCAGCTTGCATAAAACTTAAAGAAACTTATAAATAGTTGTTGACAAGGAGGCGTTTTATGCGTATATTAAGGGTAGATAAAAATGAATTTGAACTTGAGGATGGTAGTGTTTTTCCTATCATACCTCCATTAGATAAGGATATGAGTGTTGAAGAATTCCAGGAACATTACGACTACGCTTCTGAGGTTGTCCGAAGCAGCAAAGAGATTGGGGGTAACAACTCAAACTTTGAGGGATTGGGATAAAAACGGTAAGATCACCTCAGTAAGAACTTCTGGCAATCAAAGAAGAATACCCTTGTCAGAGGTGGACAGGTTATCGGGTGTGGCAGTAAGAAGTACTATTCTTGTGTACGCAAGATGCTCTACCCAAAAGCAGGCTGAAAACCTGGAAAGGCAAGTAGGTAGGCTTTTAGAGTATGCTAATTCAACTAACCTAAAGCCAGAACTGTACAAAGATATAGGCAGCGGATTAAATGAGAATAGAAAGCAATTCAAGAAGCTATTAAAGAGGCTCCCTGACAGAGATATATCTACGGTATTGGTTGAATATAAGGATAGACTTAGTAGGTACGGTTTCGATACATTTAAGTCTTATTGCGAGAGTTTAGGTGTTTCCGTAATTGTTATGAACGAAGATGACTCAAAGGAGTTCGAGCAGGAATTTTCAGAGGACATTGTTGCTTTAGTAGCTTCGTATTCAGCGAGACTCTATGGAAGAAGGGGCGGTAGATCTCGTGCAAAGAAGTCATAAGATAAGACTCTCCCCAAACAACAAGCAAAGAGTATACTTTGCTAAGGCTTGTGGCGTAAGCCGCCTCGCCTTCAATTGGGGGCTTGCTGAATGGAAGTCTCAGTATGAATCTGGAGAGAAGCCTTCTTTTTATGGTATCAAGAAGAAGTTTAATTCCATTAAAAAGGATCAATATCCTTTTGTTTATGAGGTAACCAAATGCAGTCCAGAACAATCTTTTAATGATCTGGATCATGCTTTCAAAAGATTCTTCAATAAGATGTCTGAGTATCCTAAATTTAAAAAGAAAGGTATAAAAGATTCTTTTTATATCTCTGGAGATAAATTCTCCGTAAAAAACAACTATGTGAAAGTTCCTAAGTTAGGTTTGGTAAAAATGACGGAACCGTTAAGATATAGTGGAAAGATTGTGTCTGCTACTATATCAAGAAAGGCTGATTGGTGGTTTATTTCTATTACAGTTAAAATCGATGAAGATGATAATAAAAGTGAAAACCAAGCTTTTAATCCAGTTGGAATCGACTTTGGTGTGTCTAAATTTGCTACTCTTTCAGATGGTGCTGTTTTTGAAAACCCAAGAATTACTAAGAAATTTTCACAAAGGTTAAGATTATTAAACAAGTCTCTATCAAGAAAGGTGAAAGGTTCAAGAAATTGGTATAAGACTAAACTAAGTCTACAGAGGCTTCATGTACGCATAGGAGACTACCGTCTCGATGCGGTCCATAAGTTCTCAAGGTCCATAGCTAACTCTTATTCAGATGTGTGCCTTGAAAACCTGAATGTAGCGGGTATGGTTAAAAACCATAAATTATCTAAAGCTATACAAGACGCTTCCTTTTATGAGGCCAAGCGACAGCTTACATATAAATGTAAAGCAGTCCATGAAATCGATAGGTGGTTTCCAAGCACAAAGATGTGCGGTGATTGTGGATCTATAAATGACATGAAGCTAAGTGATAAAGTATTTAAGTGTGATTGCGGTTTGGAACTCGACAGAGACCTAAACGCAGCCCAAAATATACTGCGGCAGGGTTTGCCGTCAAAGCTTGTGGAGAGGCAAGCTCTGGTACTCCAGCCTTCGCTGGTTTACGAAACTGGCCTCTGGGAAACAAGAAATTAACTTAAAACTTAAAGGGCATAGAAAGGTGTCCCTTTAAACTTTTTATAAGTTTAATAAACCAGGTTATTTTGGCATTCTTTAAAAAGAAAAAAGGGCACATTATGATTAGGGGCCACTTCAGAAGAAGAATTAACGGTGTTGATCTTCCTAAAGCAAAGTGGATTTGGGTAGAACCATTCTGGAGAAAGAAAACTAAAAAGTAACCGGTCGGTATTCCCCCGGCCATAAAACCCCGCTAGGGCAGACGTGTCCTCAAGCCTGCAGTCGCAAACTGTGGAACGCTTGGTGGCGGGGCCATTTATAATAGCGGGAATTCTCGCTATTTTGGATATTATTTAAAAACAACAACTTACAAAAGGGTTAGTATGAAAACTAATAGAATTATGGTTAGGGAGTTCCATGTCGCAGATAAAGTATATGGAAAAACAGCCCAGAGAACCAAGGATGGGTACTTCAACGCAAACCTTGTTTTAGATGCATATAACTCATTTGCAAAAGCCAAAAAGAAACTCAGTGATTACTTCAGGAACAACGCAACAAGTCATTTTATTGAACAGATTGCTGCTGATGAAAATATAAGTGCAAAAAGTGTTGCTAAAAAATCCAGGGGCAAAGGTGGTGGAACATGGCTGCATCCTTTTTTATTCATGGATTTTGCGATGTGGTTAAGCCCAGAATTCAAACTCCAGGCTATAAAATGGTTATACGACAATCTAATAAAATACAGAAGAGATTCTGGTAGTCATTACGTCAGAATGCAGGCTGCTATGAAAGCTCATTACATAGAGAGATATGGTGAAGAGCCGCCAGAAACTGAAAAACCTGAAGATAATTTGTACAGAAGAGAAGCCAGGATGATTCGTGAATTCGTCGGCCTTGAAAAGGGTGTTAGTTGGGATAATGCAACAGAATATCAACTCGGGTTAAGGAATGTTCTTGAGGTAATGAATATAAAAGCTCATGAGAAAAAGCTGTTAAGGTCTCAAAGAATGGCTATCCTCAGAAATGCTAAAGAGGCGTATGAAATCCAAAATACAAATATGCTTTCTGATGGTGATAAAAACTTTGGTGAATTTTAATTAAATATTTTTATTTCCAAAACGTATATTGTTAGTAAGGAGAAAGTCATGTTTCCAATATAGGTTTCAAATAAATACCCGCCTCAGATATATTCCCGCAAACGCAAGCCGCCGTAATCTATTGTACTAATCAGTATAACACTATTTAGTATAACAATTCCTATTAACATTTTTAAGGAGATTTTCTCTTGAATATTTCAATTGAACAGATTAAGTTAACCAGTCAGTTCAAGAAAGAGCTGAAATTAGAAGCGGCTGCGCTTCAACATTTTAAGCAGGACATCAAAAACGACCAAAGAGATGGTGAGTGTGTAGGGTCTCTTCAGAATAAACTGTTAAAAGATAAGAAGAGTTTCAGGCACCGTCACATTGCGTACTGTATGCTTCGCGGAAAAAAATATAAGCAGATCGAACAAAAGGTCCGCGTTGGTAACGCTGCAGATATGAATCTTGTTAACAAAATTATGGAGAAATACACATATAATGAAGAAACTGTATCTGCTGCTGCGTAGGGATCTTGGTAAAACATATAGCATGGTCCAGGCTGGCCATGCTATTGCAGAACTCGCCCTGAACGGTCATGCTGCATCTTTTAGAGCATGGGGGAACGGGACCTTGGTATACCTGGGTGTTTCTAATCTACATTCATTAGAATTCTGGTAGAAAAAGCTGAATGCTCACGGTAAAGAATTTGCATGTTTCCATGAGCCTGATATCGGTAATGAATTAACAGCCATCGCATGTATTGATGATGGACATATATTTAGAAAGTTACAATTAGCGTAAATACGGAGGAGTGGCTGCTTTGGATTACGTGAGAATGATCGGTTTGGAGAAAATGCGATAGGGTTTCTACGCTGTAGATCCACCAAGTATATGCTTCCGCTGGATTGTTTAGTAAGTGTAAACTGAAAACATCCTGATACCGGCCATGTATGACATTACCAGCACTTCTTCAATTATCGGGTCTGTAGCTCAATGGGCCAGAGCGGTGGACTCTAAACCCACCGGTCGCGGGTTCAAATCCCGCCGGACCCTCTTATATAAGACTTTTGGGTGGTGTTTCACCATCTGTGTATTTTACTAATACTCTATTTCTTTGGAAAACGGCGGAGGCTACGCCCGAGGTATTCGATTTATTTAATAGGGGCCCTCACCCAATTAAATAAATCTACAACCCCGGCTACGCCTCCCGCCTATCTTCCAAGAAATATTCACTAATCAAATCGAACTTAAGTTATATAAGAATTTTGATGGTGTTTCGCCATCGGTACCTCGTAGTAAAGTCTGCCGAGTAGGTGGACGGCTGCGCTACACCACCCAATGGGCCGAAAAGCCGTTGTTTTTCGGACCAATTGGTGGCTCCCGCTTGCCTTACCTACCTACACGTCGTACTTTCGTACTCAATCTTTAGTTATATAACTTATGCCGGCGGATGCAAAGGTTACTGCATGGCCTTCCTCCTGGAGCAGCACAGCAACTGTCTCCAGCTGCGTCCGCTGGTACAAATTCCGAGTTGGGCCCCGACGTGTAGCAGAATCGCCGGCTTCCATGTCTGCACTTCTGAGGGCCTTAACTCGACCTAATTATAATCGATATATAAGACTTCAGACAGTGTTTCACTGTCAATTGGTTCTTAGTAAGAGCTCGCTTGAACAGCGATTTGCGAGTAGCACCCACCCACAGCACCGGCGCTAATTGCCATCGGCAATAAGCAGCCGTTGCTGCTCGGCGGTGCTAACCGCAAATTCGCGTTCCAACTCACATTTACTTACTCAACATTAGTTATATATCAAAAAAAGGAGATAATGATAAAAATGATAACGGAGAACAAGAGTAACAACGCTGCTGAGTGTGAATGGAACTTTACAGTCCCGCCAGATAAAGTTGATTTGAAAAGAATTGTCACTGAACTTTCGTATTTAAGTGAGTCGACAAAGTTTATGTATATGGGTGATTTAAAATACAAAGCGCCTATAGTTTACGAGAGGCTTCGTAAATATTGCGAAAAGTACGGTGAGTTGAAATGGTGGAGATTTCAACAATAATATCAATTTAAACGATTAAATAAAAAAAAGGAAAATAATATGCGCAACAGCTGGAGAAGTAGTATGTACAAAAAATGGTTGCGTAAACTTCTCAAGAAGGCCATCGATGACCATATCATCGGTGGTTTTTTTATGATGAACCTGCTTCCAAAAGCGTACGACCACATCGAAAAAGATGGTATAAAACTGGTTAGTAACCCTGAATTAAAATCGCTTATTGTTAATCATTTTGGTAAAGATTACTACATAGCGATAATAGACTCTGAGGATAATAGCTCATACGCAGGGTTTTTTGAATTGACACCTGTCCCATCGAAGGTTGTTCCAGGATCCGCAAACCATAAAGACAAATGGGTTGGTTATATAAAAATTAATGATAGCAAATAATAATACTGGAGTGTTGATATGTTAAGCCAAAGCCAAAAGAGAGACGCTATATTTTTGTGGAGAAAAGTATTTAATGGCGCCAATATGAACGTTGTTGATGATAATGGTATTGAACGGATACTTGAGGATGATGAATATAAATCTATAGAGGATTTTTTTTTAAAAAAAACTGACGAAATTCATCAAGAATTTTTTTTATCAATACCTGACCATCTCGAAGAATTTATGCCTGATCATGAAGAGTTGTATGATAAACTTAGTGATTTTAAATATTTATCAATTATACGCCTATCAAAATACATATTTGATTTAACTAAATCACATGTGTACTTTGATGTTAATAATTTAAAAGATTACATTTCTTCAATTGAATTTTGTGATGCAGAATTTCATTAATAACGGAGATATAATAGTACAAATACACTCTTTAATAGATACGTCAGATGGGCTTATCAAAATAAAACATACAACAAAAGAAAAGCCCATCAAGACTTATATAAATTTTTAAGAGAAAAGTATCCTCAAATAAATAGCGCTTTGATACAGTCTATCAGAGATACTGCATTAGAGGCTGTTAAAAGTGTAAAATTTAAAACAAAACCTAAAAAAGGTAGATATTCTGCTTTAAGATATGACAGGAGAACTTTTACTTTAAGGGGTCAGCAGATAACCCTTACTACAACAGGTAAAAGATACAAGGAAATACTTCATATTCCAAAATACTATAAAGAAATATATGAAACTTGGGACTACAAAGCAGCTATGCTATGTTACAATAAAAAACAGAATCAGTTCTACATCAATATAGTATTTGAAAATGAAGTAGAAATAGAGGCATATAAGGGTGATATAGTAGGAATAGATCGGGGCTTGTATAATTTAGCTACTACATCAAATGGGATAAACTTTTCTGGAGAGAAATTAAGAGCTACTCAAAGAAAATATCTTTTTAACCGAAAAAAGTTACAGGCAAAAGGCACTCCTTCATCTAAAAAACTTCTTAAGAAGATTTCGGGTAAGGAGAAGAGGTTTAGCCGTGACGTGAATCATTGTATCACTAAAAAGATATCACATTTACCTTATTCTGTTTTTGTGATAGAAGATTTGTCTTCTATACGAACTCAAAAACGAGGTAAAAAGCTGAATAAATGGTTAAGTAGTTGGCCTTTTTTTCAGTTTGAGCAGTTTTTAAACTATAAAACCGAGATTTTAGGTAAGAGAGTTGAGTACGTAGATGCTCACTACACATCTATGAAATGTTCAAGATGTGGAAATCGAAGTAGACATAATCGATACAAGTCTAAATTTAAATGTTCTGCGTGTGGATTCTTAGAACACGCAGATAAAAATGCAGCTTTAAATATAAGAAACAACTACATACTTTCTATTACTCCCAAAGAGTCTATAGAACAGGGTTCAGTCAATAACCCATATGAATCATCGGGCACTACGCTTTGTAGTGTTGTCTAAGATAGATTTAAGCCTCGACCCTTGTGGCCGAGGTAGTTGACGT
>Ga0164310_10000157_pt1 | contig 34241 bp, 53 predicted proteins | sample GuaBasSedimGuay1_FD_121795 | JGI IMG/M metagenome (GOLD analysis project Ga0164310, IMG submission 121795) | Subseafloor sediment microbial communities from Guaymas Basin, Gulf of California, Mexico - Guay1, Core 4569-9, 0-3 cm | ecosystem: Environmental > Aquatic > Marine > Hydrothermal vents... | reverse complement strand
TTATAACGTTTCCAATCCAAACCAAACTCTTTTGACATTACATAGTCCGTATATTCTTCACTTCCATCAATGACTTTATACCCTCTGACTATTTTTTTATAGAGTCCTGTAGAATTTTTTTTTTCCGGCATATAAATTTGAATCAATTCACTAGCTAATGGCATAACCATTTTAGAGGAGAGCTTTCTTATATTGTCCTCATTACATGGCATTTCTACACCATCTTTACTTTTAAAGTTCCATTTCTTTACAACTGCCACTAAGAAATCTAAATCAGTTTGCTCACCCTTTGCAAATAAAGTTTTAAACTCTACATATGACATACTTGCAGTCACTTCTACAAATAAACCATCTTTTAAATCAATCTTTATTAGTGAATCATCTACGAAAATATTATCCATATTTTTTACTTTTTTAATTAATATTAGTAGCTTGCAGTTGTATTTGTAAGAACCACATTGTCAACTATCAATCCAGTTGCACAATCAATAGTCGCTTTAAATGTAACTTCTTGCTCAACTAAATCATCAAGTCCTTTACTGTTTGATATTTCTTGAAAGAAACATTTGCTCAAATCCATCGTGAATCCAGGATGCGAAGCTACACCGATATCAACATCACCATTTTGTAGTGATAATCTAAGTGCTTTATGTGATCCATTTAGTTGTAAATCTGTATAAGTTGCATCGTCCATTAGTAAAGAAAATTTACCAGTTATGCCGAACGTACCACTTAATATATCAGCAGGGTTTAATTGACCTAGTACAACGTTTGGAGTTGCAGCGCATGCAATTTCTACCGAAGCAGTTTTTACTACTATTACTGAAGCAGCATCTAAACCAGCAACATCATCAGCCATTTTAATACTGAAATCTTGTGGCCTAAAAACATTTTCCACAGGACAACTAGCAGAAAGCGTTTTTGATTCTCCAGAAAATGAAGTCAACCCAAGACTATAATTCATTAATTTACCAGCTTCAAAACTGATTGAAATTCCTGAAGAAACAGCATTTGCAAAACTTCGATCACCATTTGGTGTATCCTCAAACACTGTTAACGTTTGTCTTTCACTTGTATTAGTTAGTGTGAATGTATGATCATATACAGCAGTCTCACCACCAGCAGCAGCACTTGATACAGCACCTAGTGTAGACAGCAAAGGTAATCCAAAAGATTCTGACCCGATTAAGAAATCATAACCGCCTTCAGCATGTTTAGATACAACCTCACTACCTCTAGAATCAACAACTGAACCACTACCACTCACATTGTCAACATATGTAACAACATCATCATGGTTGATAGCTTCCCATTGTAACCAAAAATCTGGCGTTGCTATTGCTGTTCCTCTCACTGCTTCTTTTGCTAAACCTATTCCATTTAGTCTTCCTAATTGATTAACCATATTATTTTTTTAGATTATATTTTTCTGTTGCCTCTTTTAGATCCATTGCTTTTATTATAACATTTTTATCTGTTTCAAAAAAAACAAAGTCTTTCATAGGTTGTTTTTTTACTTCTTCTTTTTTAACAACTTTTTCCTTTTTTTCATCATTCATTACTGTTTTTTTAGCTTTATCCATATTTTTTTATTAACAAATTGAATTATATTCTTTTACAGCTATTTCTATATTAACATAAAATACGTTAATTTGCTCAAGTTCGCCTATTTGTAACGGAGATCCATTTGCAGTCATCATTGAATACGATGCTCCACTAAGCGTTGTGTTTTCTTTTTTCCTAAATTCAGCAAGAATTGCATCTGTAATGTTTAAAACTTTACTTGTTTGTTCAACATCATTAAAATCACTTTCCTTTTTTTCAACCATTACACGGATTGTATATGTACAGTTTAAAATGTTTCCCGCATTTGATCCAATTTCTTCACTAAATCCGCCCAAAATAACAGCTACAGCAGGAGTTACATTGATAGACGTTGGTGCATCATAATAAACAGCATTAAATCCAGCTGCTACTTTTATATTATCTAACAATGATACTATCTGTGTTCTAATACTGATTAAACTCATAAATTTTTATTTAAATATTGCATCTATATTCTTTTCAAACGTTTTAACAACCTTCTTTATATTCTTTTTATACGCTCCTTCCATGTATTTTCTAGCCTTTATAACAACACTTTTGACCTTTACCCAATTCCCTGACTTTGTTCTAAAATGTAAATACGGTTTGTTTTTAGCCTTTATAGTTCCACCATATTCCTGTATCGCTGCATAAACCAGACTTGTCCCTATCTTTGCATAATGATGCCCATGAACCTTAGTTGTTATACTTTTGCTTAATTCGCCAGTGTCTAGAGGTGCTAGTTTTTGAGCATCTTTCTGAACGAATGCAGAACTTTCTTGTAATGATTTTTTTAATGCATTCCGTGTTTTTTCCGGTGCAAGTGCAAGCATTGTTCCCACTTTTTTCTGATCAATCTCGATACTAAGCATCTTGGTTTATTATTAAACTACTTTTCTCTAATCCATTAAGGAAATGTTTCTTTAACCCTGTTACATAATAGTCACCAGCCAAAAGTGTAGGGAATGCAATTACAATTTTATCATGCCTTTCAAAATCTTGTGAATCTGTTTGCACACTATATGTGTCAACAGCATAATCAACACCCAGCATCGCACTCTTTTCAGCTGTTAATGGCGTCATATAGCCCGTTACATTCTCAAGTGTAGGCGTAGTGCTGTATTTCCTTTCGCTCCCCTCTGTGATCCTCCTGTATGTCGTAAAAACCATGTTTGTTCTCATAATGTTTGTGCTTAATAAGTTGCTGCTGCATTTTCGACTCTTATCCTATTTTTTTCCAAATAGTTTCCCCTATACTCTTCTAAAATATTAGCTATTTCAATAGGTGTTGTATTTGATATAGCTAAACTTAAATCTAATACATCTTGCGAATTATATCCGATTGATTCCCTTTTATTAAAAGCACTAATAACCATCATAATCGCACACCTTTTTAAATCCTCTGGAACTTCAGTTGTTAAATATCCTGCCGTATATGAAAATTTTAAATTCATAACACCCCTAGCATAAACACTTTTAGTATGAATAACACTGCCATCTATATCAATATTTGATAAATCTTGATCAGTGTTTTCAACCCAATTAAAATCTGTATCCTTTACCTCAATTTTTGTAAGTGTTCTAACAGGTTTGTACCTAGTTCTAATTACAGGAACATTAGCACCGTCGCCAACCTCATTTGAAATAGATACATACTCTGTATCATTACCGATAACGACACCAGTATATGATTTTATTTCTGCCTCAACTTCATTTATCAACTGTGTAAACAGAGTGTCATAACTTGCAGGTACTGTTGTTCCATATAAATATGTCTTTATTTCGTCTACTGTTACAATCATATTTTTTTATTAATAATATTAATACTGATTTTAGTGTATAACATATCAGGACAATAGGGAACAAAACGCTTATTTTATTATGTTATCCTTGTATTGTGTACCTGATAAATCTCCGTTTAAACTCCCCAAACTTTCCTCTGCATCAATAATTGTGAGTATCAACATTGAGCAATTAACCTCTAGGAAAGCATTAGCCTTTTCCCTTACTGAACTAAAAGAATTTCCCTGGCAAATTCCTCTAATAGAATCCATGTACATCTCTACTTTACTCTGATGCCACTTATTAAATTTATTAGTTACAAGTGCTATTTTATCTTTATCTAGTTGTAGTGTGTCTTTCCACTCTCTTTGATAACCTTTTACGAAGTTTAATGTCGCCCTTTCTAGAAGTGATTGTAATTCATTGTCACTCATCTTGTCATTTCCCATTACCATTGCTTCTCTTAACCCATCCTCCCAATGTTTAAATTTGATCTGTAATATATCCCTGAACAATTCAGTCCTACCTTTACAATACACCTCATTATGATAAAGTTTTATGTTTGGGATTCTGTTTAATAGTTCATATTCAACAAGGTTAAAGAACCTGTGTTTTTGTGGATTTGATACCGGGGTTTCGTCTAGTTTCTTTTTAAAATATAAGTACGTAAGAAATATTGCTATTGCCCCAACTCCGAGTAGTCCTGCCTGTGATATGTATTCTATTGTCATGTTATTTTTTAGTTTCTTTTTCTTCAATTTTTTCTAGTTGTTGTAGCTCAGCTATTAGCTGAAAAACTTGTGCATATGGTTGTTGAGCCATATAGTTTACAACCTTTTGTAGTGTTTCTTCTGTAATTTTAAACATAGTTTTTTTAATAAGTTTTAAATGTGTAGTTTATTTTAAAGGGAGGAACTACAAAACCTCCCTATATTAGTAGTCTTAATGTACGACTTTTAGTGTATCTCCTGTTCTATAAAAAGCTCCAGCTGTTAAACCGCCTGCTGTTGCTGTTGTATTGTTTGTGTATTCAGGTAATCCTGTTACTTGTAGTTTAGAAGTAGGACTAGTTGTTCCAATACCTACATTACCAGTGAAGCTCTTTTCGCCGTGTTCAATTTTATTGGATTGTTCATTCACAAGCTGTTTACCACTGGTCATAACTCTGTTACCAGTACCAGTATCACTAGTGGTTACAAACATTCCGTTACCATACGCCACGCCACGCCAATTATTATTTGCAGCACTTGTTCTTGAAGTCCAATTAATACCATCTGGTGAGGTCATAACTCTATTACCAGTACCACTATAAGCAACGGCTACAAAAAGTCCATTACCATACGCAACGCCACTCCAATTATTATTTGCAGCACTTGTTCTTGAAGTCCAGTTAATACCATCTGGTGAGGTCATAACTCTATTACCAGTACCAGTATAAGCAACGGCTACAAAAAGACCGTTACCATATGTAACGCCACGCCAACGATTATCTGTAGCACTTGTCCTAGCAGTCCAATTAATACCATCTGGTGAGGTCATAACTCTATTACCAGTACCAGTATAAGCAACTGCCACAAAAAGACCGTTACCATATGTAACGCTAATCCAATTATTATCTGCAGCACTTGTTCTTGAAGTCCAGTTGATACCATCTGGTGAGGTCATAACTCTGTTACCAGTACCACTATAAGCAACTGCCACAAACATTCCATTGCCATATGTAATGCTAATCCAACGATTATCTGTAGCACTTGTCCTAGCAGTCCAATTAATACCATCTGGTGAAGTCATAACTCTGTTACCAGTACCAGTATAAGCAACTGCCACAAAAAGACCATTACCATACGCAACGCCACTCCAATTATTATTTGCAGCACTTGTTCTTGAAGTCCAGTTGATACCATCTGGTGAGGTCATAACTCTGTTACCAGTACCAGTATCACTAGTGGTTACAAACATTCCGTTACCATATGCAATACCATACCAACCATTATTTGCAGCACTTGTTCTAGCAGTCCATTTAGTTCCAACGCTTGTTATATCACCAACAACCTCAAGTTCTGTTGTTGGTGCATCTGTTCCTATACCTATTTTCCCAGCAAACGCCATATCACCTGCACTATTGTCTTCTGCAGTATTTTCTAGTGCTGTAAAATATTTATGATAATTTGAACCATTCGGTGTAGTCCATAACGTCAATCGATTACTGTCATCACCCGCCCTATTAGAGCCAAGAACATTAAATAATGTTGTATAGCCACTTGTAGTATCTGTAAAATTAATTCTACCTATACCAGCAGTTGCATCGTCTCCAGATAGCGTAATGGTTGCATCACTTTCTGCATCGTGAATATGTAGTTTTGTATCTGGACTAGTTGTTCCAACACCTACATTTTTGTCCTTAGTAATTGTTACCACCTCTGAAAAAACTGCTTCGTCTCCATCGTCCCCAGCATTTTCTGTAATTGCGATAGTATATGTACCTAAACCAGCGTTGATTGCTGTATATACTGCATAATCACTACTAGACCCTTTACCATATTTCCAGCCATTATCATAATAACCGTTAAATCCTACTGCACAATCTCTCATTAGGTATATAGGCTTATCATCTCCTGCTTTTAGAATAGTAGGTATATCCTTATCAAGATCTAATAAAAATTGTGGTGTAGTTGTGTTCATACCTACATTCTGATTTATGTCTATAAATAGAGCGTCTTTTTGGTTTGTTCTAAAATGTAATGCTTTATTATGTCTTGTTCCAATATATCCTTCTCCCGTTGTCCCTGCAACACCAACATATAATCCCTCATTGTCTAATCTCCCAGTATTGTTATTGCACATTCTTATAAATGAACTTGATGCTTTTCCGTCAATGTCGAGTTTTTCTATTGGATTTGGTGCGTCTATGCCTATATCACCATCTTTCGATATTGTAACCAGTTCAGTTATACCCTTATAAAATCTATAACCGCCTCCATTGATATTTCCAGTTTGAAACCAAATATCACACTTGCCATTTCTAATTGCACCTAACCCCATTCCGAAAAAATTAGAGGGTGCCCCATTAAACCCAAAGTTTGCACCCTCGCTTATTGTACTTGTACCAGGGTCTGCTGGAGATAGATTGTGTGCTGTGATTAAACCTGTGTTAGATGAATTTGTTTTTATTTCTACTCCACTATTTCCATTCGCAGAAAAGTGAGCATCCCCAATAACATCTAGTTTTTCTGCTGGACTAGTCGTTCCTATTCCTACATTACCAGCAAAGCTATTATCCCCTGTATTTGTAAATGTATTAGCTGCATCTAGTTTAGCTATATTAGCTGTATCAGTTAAATCAGTAGATGCTATATCTATATCAGCTGTACCATTAAAACTTTGTCCTGCAATATTTCTAGCAGTTTCTAAAGCTGTTGCTGTGTCTGCATTTCCCGTTATATCTCCAACAATACCATCGCTAAAGGTTTTTACACCTGCAATAGTTTGTACACCGTCATCAATATGACCATTTGCAATACCAGTACCTGCTTGGTTGATATTAGCCAAATCGTCGTGATTTTGTACTGCAGAACCTACAACTGATGTTCCCCAAGCTCTAGGATAAGCTGTACCATTCGTTTCACCTTGTTTTATTACTATTTTACCAACATACAAAGCATGAGAAGATATTATAAACGGTGTAGGTGGCACGGCTTCTGATAAAGCCGAAGCTTCTGAATTATAAGTATCTCCATGAGTATAATAAACATCATTATCATCTCCAATACCCCTAAAGAAATATTTAGCGACATATTTGTTTGTCCCTAATGATTGTCTATCTGTACCGTCTGAATAATAAGTTGAATCGTATGAAGTTACTACTGCTTTATTCCAAGTACCAGCAGTTAAATAACATTCTGTAAGTGTCCCAGAAGTTCCTGAAACATTTTCAGCTAAAGAATATCTCTCGACCGAGAACCAAGCAGAACCTGAACTGATTGTTGAAATTCTAGTAGCAGAAGTCGATAATGTTAAACCGTCTTGTCTTTGTGGGTCATTAAGGATCGTGTCTTTCATTAGGTGTTTATTTGCCAATAGAATACCTTGTGAATCATATTCCATCATATACAGTTCATTTCCTTCTTTTGAAATTTTAGCTAAAGGTATTTTCCTATAATCTGCTCCAAATTCTGATGAATTAACTGTTACTGCATAAATTGGAGAACCTGCATTATAATCAGAATAAACATAATTATTAACACCATCAGTCAATGCTAAAGCTGTTACACCTGTTGTTGCATTAACTCTTTCTATTACTCCACTAACACCGTCAGCAGTAGTCATATAATTAACAACACCATTAGTTCCTATATCAATAGTGCCATCTCCATTATCTGTGATAGTTGGTTTTACTACTGCCCCAGTTGAAGCTTCTCCCCCTACAGAATCCTCCCAACTAATATCTGTACCGTCAGAAGTAAGAACTTGTCCGTCTGTACCTACTCCAAGTCTAGCAGTTGCATTACTCGAATCACGAACAATAACATCACCTCTTGTTGTCATTGGATCAGTCATACTTTTATCCCCGATTTCTTGTAAAGCTTCCTCAACGTTGTCACTCGTATATAAACCACCTGTATCAGTAATTTTTATATCTTTAGCTTTATGTTTTCCACCTATCCCGTTTAAATGTTTAATTGTGTCGGATAATCCCATGTTATGATAGTGTTATTGTTGATATTCTATAATTCCCCGCTGATCCAGTATAAGCAAAAGTTTCTGTAATGCTTTGTGAAAGAGTAGCTGAATTGTGAACTATTGTACTCACACGTTCATCAGCAGCACCAGCATCTAGATATGAAAACGTTTGCAAATAGTCCGATTGTTCTTTTATTAAAGATAAAGTTCCTTGAACCCCTCCTCCAACTGTTGACCCGTCAGGATTAACAATCACAAGACCATATTGCCCAGGTACTGCTTGTGTAGGGATTATTTGTTGATTAAACATAGTTGTTTTTGTGATTAGATTATTCTGTTTCTTCTTTTACTTCTTCTTTTTTAGCTGCTTTAGTCATTGCCCCCTTCATTGCTGCTTCGGTTTTGTACACCTTTCCCTCAAATTCATAATCACCTTGAATATCAGCTTTTACTGTTTTAGACTTCACCTCTTTAACATCTAAACATCTATCAAGAGCTTCTATTTCTTCCTTTTTATCAGTTTTGTAAATCGAAGCAACGAAAAAGATATCGCCAGTTATGCAATAAATTCTTTTCCCTTTTTGTGCTTCAAATGCTTTCATATATTTAATAGTTATATATATATTTCATTTATAGTATATCGTATTTTCATTAATAAATAAAAATAAAAAAGAGAGCATTTCTGCTCTCTATCTTTTCACTGTTTAATAACTAACTTATAAAGCTAAATTGTGAATTAACATTGATGAATCTGCAGCGTTCTTGAATTCTAGAGTAAGTTCTCCTAGTAATTTCCAAGTTCGTCCGTCAGTTTTTAGATCAGTTGTTTCTTGTACGAAGAAGTTTTGCATTGGTGCAATGTTTAAACTTTCTGGGTTCAAGATAGCAATTTTGTCTTGTGGGAAGTTTCTGTCAACAACGATAGTTGTTAAAGCCCCTCCATTTGTTCCAGCAAGATCAGATTGATATTGAACAACATAAGAACCTGAAACTGTTTCTGTTCTACTCATTACTGGATTGTTTCCAGATGTGTTGAAAGCAGAGATTTTTCGTGCTTGAGTTGGATGACAAAGCAAAACAGTTAATTCTGTTCCGTTTGCTCCGTTTCCTACTGCTTGATCAATAGCGTTGTTCAAGATTAGAGAAGAAACAGAATTTGCTGATGCGTCATATTGAGATGAAGCTTGAGCTTCCATGAATGGAAGTATACCACCGAATGAACCAGCAGCAGCACCGTCTACACGTTCTTCTTTCACACCATCGATTAGTGAGTTGTTGAACTCGTAAGCGATATCAGCTAGTTGATTAGCAACTTGGAAGTTAACTAATTCTTCAACCTTAGCATTTCGATCAGCTTCAGTAGCTAAACCGTAAAGAGCAGTTTGTAAAGTAGTTCTTGAAAGACCAAGATCACGTCTGAAAATTTGTGTGAAGTTGAATACTCTTGAAGGTTTAACATTTTCTCCAAGACCTTCTCCACTGTTTTCGTTTTTAGCTCTTGAGATAAGAGAAACGATAGCATTATCAGGAATAGTCATATCAGTAGTCCCACCATATGGTCGAGTCACTGTAATATCAGTTGCGTCAACAACAGTAAGGACTTTAACTTTAACAGAAATAGATGCACCAGTGGATGCAGTGAATTTCAATACGTCTCCAACTTGTACCCCCTCAGTACTGTCGAAAGTTAGTGTAGTTACACCTGCAACAGTTGCTCCATCAGTTTGCCATTGTGTAGGACTTTTTTTGTACTCTAACCATTCATGTTTGTGATTAAGAGCTTTTCCACTCATTCCAATTATAGAAGAGACCATTGGTTTGTTCTTCATTAGACTAGTGAAAACTTGGTTAACGTCAGGAATATGTATTGCATTATATTCTTGAGAATTTTGTAAATTAGGCATAATTGTTTTTGATTAGTGAATTATTTCGCCCTTAGCGTTCTTAATTGAGCTTGAAGCTTTAAAACATCCATTGGTTTACCGTCTTTGACAGCCGAGTCAATTTTTGTTTGAAGTTCCGCAATCTCAACTTCGCTAGTAGGCGGTTTATGACTCCCTTTAACATTATTATTATTAATATTGTCAGGATGTCCGAACTTGCTTTGAAGTGCTGGTAATAGATTAGCCTTTTCACTCGCATTTTTACCGCTTAGAATTGCCTCGATCATTTCTTTATCTGTATCGTCTGTGATAGAGTTTAAAAATTTATCAACTTTCTCATCAATTCCTTTGGTGAACACACCCAGGTGGTCTTTTAGCTCCGCATTTTCAGCTACTAAGCTTTCAAGTTCAGTGGTTTTGGCTTCGAGGAGTTCTTTGTATTCCCCATTCTTAGCCATGTCCGCTTCTTTTTTCAGTTTAGCTTCATTCTCATACTTAGCTAACTTTTCCGCATTTTCTTTCGCCTGTCGTTTATACTCAAGCATTTTAGCAAGAGGCACTTTGTCGTCATTGCTTCCCCCTTCCTCATGTTTTGATTTCAACTTAGCGGCGATTTCTTTATTATGAAGTTCTTTATCTTCATCAGACATTGCATCAAACTTCCCCTGCTCATCCTCCGTAAGAGAGTTGTAGTGTTCTGCGATAGCTTCTTTCACTGCTGCTTCTTGTTCCATAATTACTTATGTTAAAATATTAATTTTACCGTCTATATCAAGACGTAAAGATTTTTTAACGACAATCATGTCGGGAACTTTTAACGTTTTTCCTAAAACGGATTAGCATGCACTTAAATAATAGTCACTTTTTGCCAATTGGTCAAATTAAGTCAACATATACTGTGCCAATTTTAATAAAGAAATGCTTAATAACGAATAAATAACAAACACAGGTATAAATCTGATAGCACTATTCCTTCGCATGATATAAAGCTCCTTCTTTGTAACTTGTAGCATTTGATTCAATGATACTTTTGCCCATTTTTGCATATTGTTTTATTTATTTATGATTTCAACTGTAGATCTACAAGCATAATGCACTGGCGGTATCGCATGCGTTCTTATATCTATTTTTTTACCATTCATTGCACGACAATATGGAGTAGTTCTACTATCAATAATAGAACGCCAAATACCCCACTTCTCACCAGCATCAGTCCACGTACTAACCTTTGCACTCATCATGGTTTGCCATATAGCATCACCAACAACAAGTTTCATAATATGATTAGTTTTCATCCTTTTCCCCTTACTTGTCATGAATACGAAATTTTTCCTTAATTTTTTTTTATTCACAACTGATTTTGCAGTTGCATTCTTATAACCAAGATCAGCTTCTCGAAGCTTCTCAAGCTCTTTCATCAATACAAGCCGTTGTGCTTTCTTTTCATAATCACTAAGTTTACCTTTCATATTCCCTACAAGTTCATCTTTTAACAAAGTCCGTTCTTTAGCTTGCGCACCAGACAATTGCTTTGCTCGCTTACCCATTTGCCTATACGCCTTCTTTACATACCTGTTATAGATTTTTGTAGAGTTATCACTAAACTTATCAATCCATTTGTTCATCTTTAAAACCTCACGCCTAATCATTGCCTTCTTTTCTTTCTTTGTTCGCACACTTTCACCAATAAGAATAAAAACCCCTATAAGTTCGTTAAACCGTATAGCTGATTCCTCTTCTAGCCTTTCCGAGGTGTTATGCATTTGCTCATGCTCACTAGATAGGTAAGTCTTCGTCATTTATTGTTGCATTATCATTATTAATTAAAGCCATTTCTATATTAGCTTCGTCCTCAGTAATGTCTTGGTATTTCATTATAGCTTTCTTTCGACTAATCAACTGACTATCCAAAGCTATTGATAATTCATTAGCCTCAACCGCTTTATCAGTCGGGAACACACCACTCCAAACAATAACATCGCTAGTAGTTACCCCCCAGCTCTTTGAGATCTTCACCAATTGTTGTAATCCTGTAGTAAAATGCTTTCTCACTCTTTCAATCTTTTTAATAAAAGGGCTTAGTTTTATCATTTTAGCCTCTTTACTCTCAACACCCCCCTCATTTTTTAATCCAAAGAAATCAACAGGCATGGACAACACTACAGCTATTTGCCTGATCATGTGTTCAATCAGTACAAAAGATTTTTCTATTTGTTTGTTTTCATTTATTATATATTGAGGCATTGGATCACCAGCTTCCATCCCTATAACTTCAAGATTAGCCATGTTAACCATTCCATTACTATCAATTGGTAATTTTGACGTCGGTATTGCAAGTTTTGCTTGTAAGTGCTTCAACAATTGATCCTGTAGATTAACCAACTGTATTTCTATTGAAGAAATCAATGATTTAACCTTTGATATCTCACTTTCTCCGTACACCTTACTGCTAATTTTCGTATTGTTAACAACAACAATAGGGTTAAAGCTACCATCTAATACTTCTGATTCTGATAGATGAGCAGTAGCATCTAGCGAATTTAATAACACAGGCGACCCCTTGATACTCCCATCAAACTGATTGTCCTCACTAATTACTGATGTTGTAGTTGTTGAATCAGTAGCATTAGCCATCTTATACAAATTGTTTGTCACAGTTCCTTTGTAGTATGTTTGTTTCAATATATATTTCTCAATCACACCATTAGCATTTTCACTTAACAGGTAAGTTAGTAAATCCTCTGACCCGTCATCATTCTTAACATATCCATCAGTATTGTGTTGTGTGATAACAAACTTTCCATCCCTCTTTTCACATTTAAAAACAGCATACCCACCCCAAGCATATGACATGATATAATCATGCAAATCAACTCCAACCTCTGTTTGTGGAGTCCCCACATAGTCCGCAATCTTTTCAGAAATTAAAAGAGGTAACGAATAGGATATATTTAAAAGCGAAAGCCTTTGTTTCCTTAACGATGCACTCCCTTTAAAAAACTTGTCGTAAATAAACCTTGTCTGTTTATTATTCAAATTACTCAAATATGTATCAGTCAACATTTCTTCGAACCCTGTGATTTTTTTCAGTCTAGCACTTTCGATTTTACCAACTATTTCTGTAGCCATATATATTTTTTTATATTCTATTTACATCTTACTATATTTCCTAGAAAAAACGAACTTTGAATCTATGAACTATAATTTACAAAGCCCTTCACCCTGTTTACTTTCCTCATTTGCCACACGATAGCGAACGCCATAACTCTATCAAAATGGTTAGACAACTCTGAATCAAACCTTGTATCCGTCACCTTATCATTAGTAAATGCCCGCATTTCTCGCAATAATTGCAACGAATTAATCTCAATCTCACCAGCCTCAAAATCCCTCTTAAACTCAAACAGCATCATTGGTTTTGTTTTTGAACTTGTATACCAGCCAAACCTTTGAACAGGTTTGTTTGAGATCTTATCAACACTTTTTTCCCTATAGATATTATTATAATCCTCATTTTTGATCGAATCAACCACGGCAACACCGATACTGTTTCGCTCAGGACACAATATACAATTATTGGCTTTCACTCCTTGCTCAACCATCATTTTACCAAGGCGAGAAGGTTGAACCAAATTGCTTTCGAATTCCCTTACCTGTTTCCCATTATCTAAATCAATCACCTGTATAACACTTGAATCATTCCCGAACCCCTCGGCAACATCCGCAGCAATGGCATAGTTCCCACCCTTTCTGTATTCATCCCAAATTTTCCACCCGTCTTTTATCACAGGCTTAGCACTTCCAATTGCTTTAATACGTTTATCAACAATTTCACGATCAAAGAACATATCACCTTTAGTAATAGGCTCAAGCAGCATCTCTTGTTCAAAAACCTTTTCACCATCTTTATTCAATTTTCTCTTTAACGCTTCAATAGATATAGGCTTTTCTTCTTGTTTTGATTTTTCACGTTCAGTATCTGTTAATACGTATTTATCTGGCCATGTAATTTTACCATCTAAGATCAACGGTTGCCTTTCAACATGAAAATCCTTATTTCCATTAGCAAACCCCTCTAACCATGCAACAGACCCCGTATCTGATATGTAGTTAGAAATAAATAACAAATTGGGATTATTCCCTAACCCTGAAAGCAATTCACGAAAGAACTCTTTAGTTTTAAACGTCATCACAGCACTCCTTTTCGTCGTATTATTCTCGAAATCGTCTACAATATAACAATTAGGACGTTCAAACTCATGTAACTTACCACGTACTGTCTGACTAATAGATATAGCCGTAACCCTAACACCCGAAGTCGTTACAAAATTCCCTTGAGTCTTTTTCTCTGGTCTCAAATCAATAGGTTTTTCGAACTGGTCACCAAAATCCTGAATAATCAAAGGGTGACTTTGCAACCATGTCATAATATCAAACAACGATTCACTAGCCTTTTCTTTCTCATAACAAACATATCCGACAAGCTCATGTATCTTATACAAAATGACTCTAGTAGCCCATATCTTAGCAAGAGACGTCTTCGCCGACCCCCTAAACCCTATTAATAGAATCATTTCAAACTCATCAAATTCTAATAAGTCTTGCCATTTCTCTAAGAAATCAGCATTTTTATATTTCATTGCTTCGAAATAATACGCCAAAACGAACCCCCTAAAAGATTCTTTTCCTAACGACCATCGTGTTTGACTAATAACTTGCTGATCACCTGTTGCATACGCTTTTCGCAACACAATCAAACACTCCCTAGTCGTCCGTATCCTCTTTATCGTCATCTAATAGGTTATTAATGAATTTAGTCGCATCAACTGTTTTATCAACAAGTGAAGCTTCAACAGCTTGCTCGGTTCTAGTAGAAAACTCTTTTTTCCTTTTCCTTTCAAGATACCATTTTGCATTGTCAGCCTCACCAAGCCCATTAACAATAGTTTGTCTAGCCTTTAAAACTGGCTTATTCCTCAGCCTTTCCAAATTCTGCACCAACTCTGGGTTTAATTTTTTATAATTATAGTAAGCTCTCTCAGCAATCCCTGCATAGAAACACGCTTCTGCAATAGGACAACCGATAGCAAAAGCCTGTTCAAGTTTTTGCATAGTTTCTTTAGTAAACACAGTAGGTCTTCCGCCTTTATTTTTAGTCATATTTCTTTATTAAAAAGTATTAAATGTCAGCATAATTTCTTTTATAGTTTACTATTTCTGATATTACTGCATTACAAACACCGTATTTTCTAGCTAGAAAAGCACCAATCCCATAGCTGCCATTTTTATACTCAATTCTTATCTGTTTTACTTTTTCCTTTGTTAGCTTGTGCATTCTTTTGTTACGATTTTGTTCTTGCCTTGTTGCCCACTTACAGTTTTCTGTACAATATCCTCGGTTATTATCAATCCTATCTATGGATAATGTGTCTTTATATGTGACATACATGTCTTTTTTAAAATTTTCAAATTTATGCCATCTATCACATACTTTTATACCTCTACCGCCATAATCAGCATAATGCTTATAATTCCTGTTATAACATCTAGTTTTTAACCCTTTCCATATTTTATAAAATCTAGTGTTAGACATCCCATGGGTTTTCATACTTATATTAATTATATATATAGTATTATACTATATAAGTTTTACAAAACCAAACACATTAATAATTGAACCCAAACGCTTCAATACTATTAGCAACTTGTTTTATCTGTTTAGAATCATGCTTTTTAGCATTTTGTTCATAAGGCTTTAACTCTGAAACCTTTATCTGTTTTATATCCATATTAGTTTTTATTATTCATGTAATGTCGCACTGCCATTTCATTATGTTTTCGCTTTTTAGCACTTGCATCAAGGCTACCTAGTAAGGCAACGCATATTAATGCAATCAACCATGGTGTTCCCAACGCTAGAAACATTATAAACACCCCTCCTTACCATAGCCATGACGGCACTTGTCTTTTATTATTCATATTATATCATATTTAAATTATACTATTTTTATAAATGGCAATTAATAAGCAGCCTTAGAACTACTAGGATTCATCATTTGCCCCTTTTTAACGTGTCCGATCTTACCAGTGTACGTGTTATTCATCTTCTTATAATGCGCACCCTCCGCTTTACTCAGATGCCCTTTCTTAACAGCATCATCAACATATTCAGCATAAGGTTTACCTTTTTCAATTTTCTTTCTCATAGTTTTTATTTTATTTTATATTTGTCTTTAATCTTCTTGAGCTCGGCCTCTAGGTGTTCAACTGAATAGGTTAAAATGTATTTAGAGCCTCTTTTTGTCATCTTTACCGCATATTTATATTGATCTACTTCATGTTCCCAACTTTTTTTTATATCTGGATACAGCAACATTTCATTGTCCCACTTAATATTTAAATTAACTTCTCCGCCAGTAGCCTTTTTATATCTATCAATTACCCCAATCCATTTTTTATACTCCTTCTCATCCCTTTTTGTTTCAATACCAATACTCAACCCATTTACACCAGCAATAACATCAGGAGCGCCTTTTCTCCCCATCCTTATCCTCCTAGGCTTAGTACCAAGCGGCCTTTGTTTTGTAATCACCCCACCAGGCACAAACGCACTACCAGCAGGCAACCTTTCAAACCAGTGATTGTTATCATGCAACCACGCCATTACATCCCTCAAAACCATCGACTCTTTCCCCATAATTCTATTTATTATTATTCATTTCTTTTGCTAAACAGTACTTGATCAAACTAGCCATAGATCCAAAACCGTGCTTAATAGCGTATGCTTTAACTCTTTCCTTTAAATCATCCTCAACCCTTACCTGTATGTAACTCTTCTTTGCCATATATCTTTGTATTAAATAGTTATTTCAACGTCACTGATGACGCTGAAAATAAACACTTAATTAGAAAGGTAGATCATCTACACTGAGAGTCTCCTTAGCAACCTTAACAGTTTTGCTATCTTTCTTCCCTCCTAGCATAATCATTTCATCAGCAATAATTATAGTCTTATACCTTTTCTCTCCATTATCATTTTCCCATGTCTGAGTTTCAAGTCTTCCACTAAAATAAACCTTAGCCCCTTTAGTTAAATACTTAGCACATACATCAGCAAGCCCCCGCCATACTGTGACATTATGAAACTCTACCTTCTCCTGCATGTCACCATCTTTACCTTTCCACTTTCTGTTTGTAGCAATACCAATTTCAGCAACCGATACCTCTCCAGCCTTTTTAAGCTCAGGATCACGAGTTAGGTTTCCAATAAGTTGCACCTTGTTTAATGAATTAGCCATATGTTTTATTGTTATATAATAAGGCAATTTTAAACTTAACCCTTAAGCTCAATCAGCCATATCATTAACCATCATGTTTCCTTGCGTTTTCACTTACAGTTATAATTTGAATATTATCCAAATCGTACCCCCTTGCATTGTCGATTCTATCAATCGATGGTGACAACTTCATTTTATACCCGCTCTTAACCCACGCACCGTGTATTTCCTTGTAGTTAGTGGTTTTTACAAAATCCTTAAATTCACAAATAGTAAAAGAGACACTCCTATCTATATAGTATTTGTCTTTTTTACATCTGTTTACCGCAGATCTATACATATTTACAACCTTTCCCTTAAGGCTCCTATATCCATCAATAACTCTTTTTGTTCCACATTTTTTACGCCTATGCTCATACATATCCTTTCTGCTTCTATCAAAGCTAAAACAACACAAGTCTTTTGATTCCTTGCATTTACTACACGTTTTCTTCATACTGTATTTGATTATTTGTTAGTACTATAATCATACATGAGGTGTAGCCGTAGCGCTACGCTTTTTGTTAATGATCAATATTCTAATAAGAATGTTGTTACCCCTAACCACTCGCTCCTCAGCTAGTGTACTCATTATTAGGGGCAAACGCCCTCTTACTATGTAAAGTCTACTATACTTGTTTTTGCAGGAGAGAACAGGACTCGAACCTGCCTGTCGTACCATGCGGATATATCCGCCACTAGTGATGAACCTTTTAAAGCCATGCTCAGGGCTAAACTTTATTTTAATGTACTCTTTCCATTACATAACCAATCTTGAAACTCCTTAGCTTCATCATTTTTTCACTTCTCACCTTTAAACTTTGGTGGCGATACATCTAAGGTATCAACCTTTTTTACCTTCTCCTCAGTTACTTCCAACCCTTTAGCAATTAGCTCAGCCCACTCAGTAAAGTTAGGCTTCTTATCATTACCAATCTGTCTACTTCTATCCTTAGTCAATAATCTTTGATGTGGTTCAGTCAACACAACCCTTTCTCCATTTTTATTAATCTTTAAATAAGCTACGATATCCATAAAATAAGCCATCTTTGTAGCACTCTTACCATTTAACGATGGTACAATCTTAGATATTTTATCCTCATCAATCACATTGTCCTCTTGTGCAATTATAATCACATGCATATTAAGGTTCCTGAACATAGTCAATATATTCTGAATAGTCTTAGCCAACTCACCCCAGTGCTGTATTTTCATCTGACCACCTATCTTACTCTCTATACCCCTTTTTATAACTTCATTGATCTCTGTAATAGAATCAATCACTACTGATTCATAATCATGCTTTTGATCTTTTAAATAGTCATACAGGTCTCTTAAATCTTGTAACGACTTAATACTCACAAAGTCTATCTTCTGCTCTGCAATCGAAAGTAAACCACCCTCTGCACTTGCGAATATAGGTTTGGGAGCAGTAGCTCCGAATGTTGTCTTCCCAGCTCCAGAAGCACCATACACTACAGCTTTGATCTTATGATCCTTTACCGATGTTGTTTTAATTTCCATAATTAGTTTTATTAATTGATGTGTCTCTATTGTATATTGCCGTCATGACGTTGTCAATACTATTGTGAGATGATATCTAACTCTACCCGTGCCATATATTTAATAGCTGCGCGTACGCAATCATGGCGTATATTGTTAACCTTTAGAATACACTCAGTGTCGTTCTTTTCTAAGTTCCTGGCTATGCATTCCTTTTGCTTTTCATCCTTTACATACTCATAGTTCCCTAGCTGTGTGTATAAATTTATCCAGTATTCGCGTTTCTCCATAGTTTATTTATTTAGTTTATGTGTATCTATCCCTGTCATTTCCAAGATTATTTTCCTTATCTCAGTGCCTGCATGCAATGCCATTTCTCCACGTTCTTTAATTGGTGTACCTTCTTTCTCCTGTAACTCCCAGAGTTTATCCATTAGTCCAGCCATGAATATTTTAATTGATGCCCTGAAAGCTTCATCTGAGTATCTATGAGGTGCTTCTATATTAGCCTCACGTTCCCATAGAGCAGCTTCTATCTCTAGCAAATGCGGTTCTAGTTTTTGTATTAGTGTTTTCATAGTTTATTTAAATTAGATTATCGTTCCACAGTTCATTATCCTTATACAGTTTAATTATTATATCCCTAGTCATTTCCCTACTAAGATCCACGTGTACTGTAGGAACGTCTTCACTTATTTTTAGGGTAACAGCCTCTTTCTCCTCTTCCGTTATAGTTTCGTAGTTACTAACTAACCTTATTACTTCATTTGTTTCCATGGTTTTATTTTAAGTGATGACAATTCAACTGTTCCAACTTACTTTTTAACTGTCTTAGAATAACATGCGTCAGCATACCCCCCCCCCAGACGCCTCTAATGTATCTAAATCATCATTAGCCTTCTTTACAGCAATCTCTAACAACCCCCTTACTTCTTTGATACTTGTTTCCATGTTTATTTGTTATTATAATGTTTTAAATCTTCTTCTGTTGGCTCAGAAACGCAGAAGATAACACTGCCATGAGTCCAACTTACAGAATGTTTATGCCCACAATGTTCACACTCTGTAATGCCAATAGTTTCCTCCTCTGCCACGTCGAACCAATCTTCTGTTGTATGCGTTATATCCATAGCCTCTCCGCATTTCATACAGTCCTCATATTCTTTTCTCATTTTAAATTTTGTTAAATACCCTGTCTAATAGGTCTTTGTTTGCTTGCTCGCTAATGTTGATTTTAGCAACTAAAGCAGGAACTCGTTCCGCTTGCGTTTTGCTCGCGTTCAAATCTATCTCTAAATTTTCAATCCTATCTGTTAATGCTTTATTTTCAAGCATTAAATCCATGTTTCTACTAGATTCTGATACAAGTTCCGTGAATGGTGGCAAATCATCACCTTTATAGCCTTTTATTTTTTTCTCAATATTGCTCAACCATATATTATAGTTTATAACTACATCATTCTCCTGTTCTTTAATTTTAATCTCATACACAACGCCTTTTTTGTATACGGAAACATTAACCCCTCCATATTCAATTATCCGAGCGCCATCGCCTGACTTATACATGTGTACACCATTGAGCCAAAACCACGAATCGATGTCTGTTTTGTTTTTCTCATTGTGTTTAATAGCAGCTTTATCAACTATAGCTGTTATATTGTTAGCTAATTCTAAGTTTTTCATAGTTTTATTTATTATTAATAGTTCTTTTAGATTTTTTAGGCTCATATCCTACATCAGTGCCATCAACTTTATAAACTCCATACTCTGCTTTGCCTGGGTTTCATATTTCATTATTTCTACTCTGTCACCTGATCCCCTTAAAGCTTCTAGCATCTTCTCTACATGTCGCAATTCTGAATACGTACCCCTTACATCCTCAAGCATTTCCTCAGTGCTTACACAACTGAATTGTTCAAATCCTTCTAAGTTCATGTTGTTTATTTATATTACATCAAACGCTAATACCTTTGAGTCAATAGGTCTATGATATCGACTATCTATTAATTCCCTTAAACCACTAATAGCCACCTTAACCCCTCCACCAGCACACTCACATGAACAAAATTGACTATCTAACCCTTCCTTCATCTGTGCATCACACATCATACATTTATTCATATTATTTCATTATTAATTTAGTAAGCTCCGTCTTAACTCCTTCTAATTCAATCACCCCCATAGACTCACAACCGTATCGATCTACATCATACATATCTAAACCGTAATCAGTACGTGTATATACCTCCAAATCATCGGGATCCTCTATGTCACAATGTGCTGCTACCACCGCCCCAAACTCAGCACATACAGTAGAAGGCTCATAATCATTCCCCAACTCTTCTTTTATCTTATCAATATACCACTCAGGAATCATTACTAAGAACTCATTATGCTTAACCACACCCTTAGCATCCTCAGTGATTAAATCAATCCTAATTGCTTTTACGTTTTTCATAGTTTTGTTTTTTATTAATTGATGTATCTCTATATTATATCAGTGTCATGACGTTGTCAATACTATTATATAAGAAAAGACCTACTGAGTAAGTAGGCCTTATACATCTGAATATTATGTTTTTTATTTAGGCTGTAATTCATTATATATCCTAGTTGCCATCTCATAATCCTCCTCGGCTCTATTCATCATTTGCCTAAGCCCAATCAAGCCAACCTCTCTTATGTAATCACATGCTTCGTTTAGCGTACTTAATACCGCCTTTTGTACCACCATGTCTTGCTTTCTTTGCTCTAGTTCAGTCATAGTTTTTATTTACCAATACATCCATTATAAGCACGCTTTACATTAAGCTGCCACGAGTCCACGTGATCATTTCCAGTCCACTTCTTTGCCATTGCATAAGTTGGATATCCACCATAGAACTTTGACCATATTCTTTTAAAATCATCTATAGACTCTTGTTTAGTTGCGTATGTTTTTAACGTTCTAACTCCGTTAGGCCAAAACATCACGCCAAAGCCGTTCAGCTTTGATACACCAGAGCCTTTTGTGAAGTTCCCAGTTTCAGCCGTAGCCACTCCAACTGCTAAACAATCCAAATTAAACTCCTCCTTTTTCACGGTGTCGGGAACTTGATTCATTGCCTCTACGTTAACCTTTTCTTCTTTAAGGTGTTCAGGCTCATAGCAGTTCATAAAGATCTTTTTAGATAATCTTTTAAAGTCCGTATCATCTAATACGATCTGTTTTTGTAGATGTGCTTGCATCTTACCGTTCGCTAGTTCCTTTTCAGCTAAACAGTGTCTATATTTTGCCGTATTAAGGCTTTTCTCTGTTTCTTTGACTACGTGTAACGTTTTATTATAGTCGTCCTCCATAGCCCCTAGGGGGATTACTTCTCTAGCCGATGCAATGAATGCTACGGTCATTAGTCCCGCCATAAATGTTACTAGTCCTATTACTGTAGTTTTAATTGTTGATGTTTTCATGCTTTTGTTTTTATTTGACTATTAATATTGTACCTATCGCAGTTAATATTTGAAGCACTACCAACCCATATACCCAAACATATAACGTATTGATATGCTCACCCTGTATATCTACATACTTCTTTAACTTCTCATAACATTCAAGTTTACTGATTAGAGCATTGCTATTACCCACATACTGAGTCTGCAAAGCTTCTATAAACGACCTGTTTACCTGTATTTCCTTTTCTAATTCTTTCTTAATCATAGATTTGGTTTTAATTATTATTGTTCTATCGTACTAGTACAGTTTTCTAAACATTCACTACACTTACCGTGTCCGTTACTGTCTGGCTGCAATACGTCTGCATCACAACAATTTGATGTTTTCTCCATAATACTTCTAGTTAATAAAATGTGGTATTACCGTCAACAGGAATAACCCGAAGATGATAACGAAATAGTAATCACTGAACTTTGTTAATAAGTAATGCGCTACCCCAGCCAGTACTAGACCTCCCACCATCGCTATTAATACACTTGATGCTTCCATAGTTTTATACGTTAAATGATATTTGCTTTTTCAACACCTCGTTCTCCTTAATTAATTCTTTTATAATTATCTTTGCTCTCCTATAATCATTCTGCGATAACTTCAACCTGTGTTCCACCGCTTTCATGGTGTTGTTTAACTTCCTCACTACTTTCTTGTGTTCTTCATTTGTCATTTTTGTTTTTGTTATATATTTAAATAAATTACTAATACAAACCCTGCTAATACTATAATGACTGAAATTACGTCCAATATTTTTAATAGCTTTGAATCATACATGACACTTGTGGTTATTTGTCTTTCTTATAAATAGAACCGTCTTTAGCACTAACTACCTTTTCAAACCTTTCATCTAATATTTTTACCAATTTTTGGTGTGCATCCAAAATAGATTTGCCTGTCACCTTGAAGTCAACCTCTATAGGATCATTGTCCATATAACAAGTTATCATAACCAAATCATCGTGCCTTTCCATATACCAATACTTTCCTAATCTGTACAATGTTCCGAATTCCATAGTTTTGTTTGTTATTTAATTGATGTATCTCTAGTATATATTACCGTCATGACATTGTCAATACTAAAACACATTATAAACGAAAAAGACCCCGAAAGGTCTTTCTCTACATCAATTTTTTTTGAAGGTTTATGTCCAAAACTAATCATTCACAGCTTATTTGGTTTTTTTAGCTGTGTCAAATATCTATTTTACTTATATCTACACTAGTAAGGCCTTTCTGGTTTTTATTATATTCATCTACGTCTATTAGATGTAACGGTACTAAACTATAATAAACTGACCTACCTCTTTCTCCATTCTTCTCAGTAAACTCCATGTTATTGTCGATTGCCATCTCTTTCACTGTCTCAATGTCTGCATTAAGCTTCCTTGTGTCATTGCCGTAGTTCAATGCACTTCTAATCTGTGTCTTATTGACGCTATCAGAGTTTTTTATAAACTCATACAAGACCGTGTGTGAGTGCTCTATTTGCTTTTTAATGAAGTCCTCAAACTGTTGCCCCCACCTTTCACATAGATACTCAGCAAGGTCATAATCTTCTTCTGTTATCTTTAAACTTTCAGGGTGCTCTATTAGGGCAATACATGCCGCTAACCTTAACGCTTTCCAAAACCTATCCTTTACCTCTGGTGCTAATATCTCATTGTTTATCTGTGACCATCTACGTTTACATTTGTTTTTATATATCAACATCTTACTAAAAATATTCGAATAACCATCAATAAACAAACCACTATCCTGATAAAAAACTGCGTCAAAAGATTTATACATTATCTTCTCTGACTCCTTAAACCCTTTCTCTGATTGATACATCATATCTAAAGTCTCTTGCTCCGTGTACTCTTTTGCGTGCTTCTCATTAGAAAATAAACAGAAAGACCTTCTAGCTATACCTGTACCAAATATGTTTAAGAACCCACTAAGGAGTTCACCATCCTCCTTTAACCCCATACTAGAACCATGTAGATACATAGTCATTGGGATACCATCGATGTTATCCCTCATCTCTCCCATTATGGAATCGGTCTTTGTATTACCACTAGCGTAGGCTTCTTTCATGTAGGTAAAGATTGGAACGTTATCACCTGTCTTGTTTTTCATCTTGTCCAAAAACTCACTAGACTCAAAATGTAATGAGCCAAAGTCTGACTCTGACATCTTTGCACGCTCTAAATACATCCCCTGGATTGTTCCACCTGAATAAGTATTGTGCCACCACAGTTCTTTCTTAAACTGTTTATCATTCATTTTCCTAACACCCTTGTCCTGACTAGTATTAATAAGCTTTTGCTTTCTAGCATCATACTCACCTCTCTTAGCTCTAGCCATCTCAATAAAGGCCTTGGTGTTTAAATTAGCCACATCATCTATCGAAACATCTTTACCACCACCAGAGGGTGCAAAGTTCAATGCATATAGTGAGCAAGGTTCTAATCCTCTCTGACCCTGTACGGGAATACGATTCCAACACAGGAACCTACTAGCCTGCATTAAGACTGACATTACCGCCATGTCATCAGTGATTAGATACTCATTCTTTGGTAACAAATATTCATATACTATTTGATTTAAATTTTTAGGTAACTTGTCTTTCATAGTTAGAGGTTAAAAATTAAGACACTAAAAAAAGACAAAATTGTAAGCTCCTACACCTATACTCAAAACATTTTGCAACAAATATTTTAGGTATAGGAGAGTACAATCCTGTCTTCATTTCTTTTTTCATCTTTTGAGTTATTAATATCTGTTGCACAACCATCATACCAAAACCAGCCACTATGGTAAATAGCAAATAATACAAATTGAATAAATAGCGTTACTTTATTTAACTTTATTTTACTTTATTAGAAATCAATAAAGTTAATTTATGGCTTAAACTAAAGCAAAGTACACTGTAAAACCCTTTACTTTTTTACTTTATTGAAACAACAGGGGGGCATGTATATATATTTTTACATATAAAATGCGTGAAACTCCTTTATGTATGTGGTATACTGCCCCCTCGTGTGTGCAAAAAATAATAATAATAATAATAATATAATATAATAATATAATAATATATATATTATATATAGATATATAGGCTTACCTTAGCGTCAAATTTACTTTATAAAATTTCAATAAAGTAAAATAAAGTTAATAAAGTAAACTGTAGATGTCTTTTTACAGTTAAGAGTTTAGTTTTTACAACTTTTTACAGGTTTTTACAGGTCTTGTAAAAGGTCTTTTCCGCTTAGACTAGACCAAAACCCCTTGTTTCGAGTTAGTTTTTCACTTTTTACAGAGGGTCTTGTCGATTGTTATTTTTGTATTCTATAAAAAATCTATTTAAAAGTAGTGTTTCCCCCTTAAGTATGTGCTATAATGGGGGGCTTCGTGATATATATATGTGTAAAAAAAGATATATAGTGTAAAAAGTGTAAAAAGTAGTATATTTATATATATATTATATATATTATATATTATATTATACCTTATATAAGCCATTTCTCTTCTCCTCTCTGCGGATTTTAGTTTTTACAAATCAATGTAAAAAGTCGTAAAAAGTGGTAAAAAGTGTAAAAAGTGAAATAAGAATATTTATATTATAGGTTTAGGCTTTAACCTATAATAAGGGGACAATAAGGTTGCGGCACTTAATTGTTCTCGGTAAGACTCTTGTGTTTCAAGGGTCTTTTTTTTAACAGGAGTAATTACTCCTGTTTGTTAATTAATAATATGTGGCTTTGCAAGTAATGAGTTGTTAGCGACCCCGATAAAAACCCCTGTATAAGCTAAAAAGACTTCTTAAATGTTAAGTAGCAAAATTACGAATGTTAAGTAATAGGTAAACTTGTACATAATTTACTCCTATCGTTTTACTGGTGTCTGGAAAACGATGTATGTTAGCCACAAATTGCATGTAGTGGGCATGTAGCACAAAAAAACCACCAGCTAAGTGATGGTTTGTTTGTCGTCGTAAGATCACAAAGTATATTTGTGAGTACTCTGATTATATATGACTACTTTCCTAGGGTCAATTTTACTTCAACTTGTACAACCCCGCTGATGCAGTATAGATGGTAGCACCAAGCGCTACAGCGTTTAGGATTGTTTCCTCAAGGCCATAGTTTGCCATTACAGCAATGGTTAAAGCTATCAGTGTTGGGATAATCTTTGAGATCAAAGAGATGTATTTTTTCCCGAATGTCTTTTTAATTGCTTGTATCAAGAATGTTGACATTACACCGATCGCTGCGATCACGTCTAAATTTTCTAAAATTTCCATGTTTATTTGTTTAAGTTATTAATTACTTCTTCCATTCCTTTGTTGATTTCTTCTAGTGTATATATTTTCTTCCTATTAGCCTTAGTTGCATTTAGATACCCAATCTTATAAGCAATGTAACCGTCTTTTAACTCGCTATCAGATGGTTTAGTACTCCATTTAGTAATAATACCCCACTTTTTACACCAAGCTACTATAGGGCTATCTAATCGTGGTTCGTTTTGCATCTTATTAGCCATCTCTTTTAAATACGCCCATAACGGGTCTGGTAGGTTATTACCGGGACATTGAGTTGGTGTATAATGCCTATGTGGCAATACTTGATCATCTTTTATGTCGTGTTCAGTTTGTAGCCTTTCGATAAGTTCTACAGCACTTTTAATTTGAGCACTTGTTAACTCTTGCCTACTCATATTCCCAGCAAAAGAAATCCCTATAGCATAGTAATTAGCAGAAATCCGACCACGAGTTGACCATACAAGCCCCTTGTTATTATGAACTCCTATCTCTGAATCTTTTCTACATTGTACAACTTCACCATCTCTCTCTATTAGATAGTGATAACCAACATAGTATCCAAGGCTAGACCGTGTTGAGGCGTTCCAACGTGCCTTGTGTCCAGAATTTACACTGTTTAGCTGTTTCGCAACATCATTTTTAGCAAAGTGTGCTGTATGATGGATATTGATTGCTGTTTTCTTCATATAGATAAAATTATTTTTTAAAAACTGTAACACCTTCTACAAATGTGATATTTGCATACACCTTGTAGAGGTCTTCAAATCTAATCATTCTCTCGCTTTTAGCATCGCCCCAACTATTAGCCAAATAGAAGACTTTCTTTTCTTTATCAAACCCAGTAAGAGCTATTCCATGTGCCATGTTATTGTTTCTATTATTCCAGTCCCTAACATACTTTTTGATATGTGTTAGTATTCCGCCCCATCTTACTCCCATATCGCCATCCCCACCTACTGGGGTTGTAATCCATTGGTGTAATCATAATTAATCAGTTATTGATATTGTTTTAATAAAATACCCTTCTCGGAATATTTTTACAAAATCTTTCCACTTAATTTCTCTATATGACTTCTTAAGTCCCCAACTATTCTGAATGATAAATGTCTCCCTCTTAAGATTAAACCCTGTTATAACAATAGCGTGCGTGCTCCTTGTCCATTCTCCAGAGATCTTTTTCAGTACTTTGTTAAATCCGCATTTAGTAAGGCTTGTGTTTTTGTGTAACCTTATCTTTGTGAGCATTGGTCCTATTAATTGTAGATCCCTACATATTCTTTCAGCTGTTTTAGTTCCAGAAAAATATTTACCCGCTCTTTTATAGGCCTTAACCTTAACAAGTCTATCATCTAGAGTTTTAAATCCTTGACTCCCTTTAGAGAGTAGGTAACTAAGACGCCTTTTATTTTTGCGCATCTCTTCCATTGATTCGAACTCTCCTAGATAGTCAAAGTCTGTATTCTCACCTGTTTTATTTTCCACCAATTCAGCAAGCATACCTAAAAAAGCGTGTGTAGAACAGCTAGGCGATTGTTTCTGATTTAGCGGACGTCTAAATTTATATTCTACAGTGTCAGCTAGTATCATTTGATATAAGTTAAATTCTATAATGCCACACTTTCATGTGGCTGTGTCGTACTATAAGTTTTCTAAATAATCCCCAAGGGCATGCCTATACCAGCTATCATTAGTAGTACCCTGCAGATATGGGTACCCTTCAAAAACCTTATTGCATAATGTATATGAAGAAATCACAGGATCGAGTACTAATGAGCCACTTGTGTCGAATACAAACACACCCCCTTTGCCGGAGACCCAATACCCACAGATAATGTAAGTGTCATTCAGTACAGCGCTTGTCCTACGCAAATCCATCACAAAACCATCTTTTGTGTGTGTCAATGGCATTGTATACGTTTCCACGTAGGTCAAAGTGCTTGCGCCTATGGAGTATTTTTTAATGTAGTTTATTTTTGTGTCATCCGTTGAGCCGTCATAGTTTATGTATAAATATGTACCATCACTCATCATTGAAGCGTATTGCATCCACCCCGTTGACCATCCAGACTCGTACATTGTTGCGACATGCGTGTCGTCTCTTAGGTCGTACTTTTCTACAATATAATTAAAATCAGCTGAGTCATCATCATCCAATACAATCATCACATATGCGTAATACCCGATCACTGCATATCCTCTTACTTCTATGCCAGCAATAGTCCTGCCGTCAAAAGAAGGGTAATCGTGATTTATTTTATCCGAAGTGGAAGTCCCTTTGTATGGATTCTCGTATAAAAAATTGAAGTATGTTGAGTTGTGATATGCGCCAACTACCATTTGATGGTTTCCAATAAAAACGCCACCAGACGACGCTTCGACATTATAATCCATATCGCTACAATAGCCGAATCGTTGTGGGATTTTCGTGTTTCTCACAATGTCTTCCCTGACCGTATTGTGGTCGGAAATAGTGACGTCATCCCCTATTGCAACGTCACTTGATGCGTATGTGTTTGGGTCTTTCCATATTTGAACCATGTCTTGTTAGTTAGTTTTTATTTGCTCTTTTCCGTCTATCTTATACGATAATAAATCATATTTATTTTTTGATTGCTCAAGGTTTAACCTATTTATCATCCTAGCAACTTTAACTTTATCGCTTGTTTCTAATTTTATTTCTATAATCATTTTATGATGAGGTCATTGTATAAGTAATTGAAATCACTAACGCTTCACTACTAGATTTAGTCCAGCCACCTGTTAAAACATGAGTCCATAGTTTACCACTATTTACCGCTGCTGTTCCATCAATGAATGTACCGAACTCTTCAAATGTTCCTGTCACTTCTGTTTCTGAATAGTAAGCTGTTAAATCAGTTATATTGCTTACAACTGCACTAGATGCAACATTGTTTCTATAAACTTCTGTTGTTAGTTGCGTATCACTTGTTGTCGGTGCTGTTGTGCCTGTTCCTAATGCACAATGCGTAATCTCACCAGTTGAACCATACAGCCCCGTTAAAAGCTGACCGATAACCTCAAAACCCTCATTTGATATTAGGTTTGTTTTTTCGTCTTTCCAACTAAGCTTTCCAAGTTTCATTGTTGACCTGTCACCACCACTAGCAACTAGTTTTTTATTGTATGCCAAGTCTTCGGCTGATAAACAACTTTGATCATAACACTTAGCTGTTACGTGTCCTGTAATTTTTACTTTTGAATTTATCATTTATTTTAAGTTATCTTTTAGCTTTGATATTTTGCACCTCTATTATATTTCGGGTGTCTCTTTGGATCTGCTAGACCTATTGGTGTGTATATCCCCCAAACCCATTCTATCACACCAGCTCCCCAAGGGTTTTCCCTTACATTTTCAGCAACATCTATAATCTCATTAATTTGCACTTGTGCCTGAACCTCAATCAATTCATCAAAGTCTATTGTTTCGCTTATTTGATTTATCTTTGTAAGTGTAGTGTTTTCATCTAAATCAGTTAGCTCTGTCTTGATATTTAGTAAATCCTGTAACAACTCAATTATTCCAGTGATTTTAAAACTTACTAAAGTAACAGTATAAATAATCGTGTCATTCGTTAACATTTTAGCACGAACTTTCTTTATTAGAAAACTTTCACTAATGTCTAAAAGGGTATTTGTGATCTGTATAGTCTGCCCACTTCGCAATCCATCTGTATAAGTTGAAAAACTACCAGACGCTACACCATCTTTATATGCTTCTAATTCTGCCAACGCTCTCTGCTTTGCTGTGTCTGTATCTTTGATTGACTTGTCTTCTATTTTAAACTGCCTAAGTCCGTTGTTACCTATGCTCACAACTTCATCGACTTTAACTATTACAGGTACTAGCGGCGTTCCTGTTATAGCTATTACATCACCAGCAGTAGGAGCTGTTTCAAATCTTAAATATTTTTGGTTATAATCCCACAATGCTGCAAATGGTCCGTCTGGAAAATCTTGTAAATATTCTGTTCCAACTGCTATTGGTGAACCGTTTTGAGTTACTGCTGGCTTTGCCGAAAACTTATTAGCTAATGGAAATTGTTTTTGATTAGCTACTGAATCATATGTTTCAACCCTACTGTTACCAACAAATGTCCCGCCAAGTACGTAAACACTGTTTCGCATTTGACTATTTGACTTGTCAATTTGCAATGTACCACCTATTAAATTAGGGTCATCATCTGTTAAGTTAAACGGTGATGGTTCAGTACTCTTTGCAAAGAAATGTACATCTTTTGAATAATCAACATACCAATTATAATTGATCTGTTGAGCTAGCTTTTTTATACACGCTGAAACATTCATATAATTAAATACAATCTTACCAACAACAATTGAACCTTGTACATTAGTTGCAGTGAATCCACTAGGCAAAATATCCTCAATTATATATTGAATAGTTTTATCCTCATATGTATTAGCTATTAAATCCCCTGACAATTCAGCTGAATAATCTGAACACTTAACAAAATAGTCTACTACTGAATTCTTTTGAAGCTCTAAATTAACTTCAACAATGATTCCGCCAAACAATATAGTTGATATGTCTGTATCAGTAACTACAACCTCATCACCCCTTTGAGGGACAAAAGTTCTATCACCGTATTTAGTATATTTAAAATCTAGACTATCCACTTGACTAGTCAAAACATCAGTCTTTTTAAACGTTCTAAAATCAATCTGACTAGTAACATCTACTGCGTTTACTTTAACCTGTATATTCATTTAAAATCTGGTGCTAAGTGCTAATTTTCTAACAATAGTGTCGCCAAGCTCCTCGGCTATATCTTCTGATAAGAATGTTCCTGTTATATTTATGATAGTACCACCACCTTCACCATACATTGGGTTGTTCTTCTTGTTCAATGGTACAACTGCCTCCGGACCATCTTCACCAATCAATGCAAGCGTAGGACTATTAACAATACCACCCTTTGCCATACGCGGAACGCTTCCACCGCCAGAACTCATGCCCATTGATGACTGTTGCCTGTCTAATTCTTTTAATTGATTAATTAATTCCTTCACCTCGTCAATAGAACTTTCAACAGCTGATTTTAACTCACCATTCTTGCCTATTTCCTCCCCCATATATTCCTTAAGTGCTTCGGTTCTAATTCCCCAAAGTTCTTGAATTCCTTTTAAAGATGTCTCAGCTTCGTTGTATTGCTCTTGCCATGAAGCTATTGCATCATCTTTCCAAATCTTTAAAGCTTCTTGCTCCTTATGATATGTTTCGACAGCTTGCCCAAGTCTTGTTAGGTTATTATATCTTTTAATCTCTGTAACTTCTACTTCCATTTGCTCAATAAGAGCTTTGTTTTCATCTCTAACAACCTGTTCCTCTTCAAATGCTCTTTGTAATTGATCACGCTTAACCCAATCACTTTCTTCTTGAATTTGCGCTTTTATATCTGCCATTTTTTCCTCACTTCCAACAATGGCATTTGCTAATTTATTTCTATTTTCAGCTTCTTTCTCACTTGCTTCACCAAAGATACTTGAAAGATCTTCCTGTAATCCTGATATTGTGTTCTTAATTTTAGCAACCTCTGACTCATACTCCTTCTGCATTTCTGCTATACCAGTAATACCGTCACTGAATAATTCTTTTTGACTTTTATTTGTGTCGTCAAGCTTTGTTGTATACGCATCCCAATATCCTGAAACATCACCAACAACTATATCAACTTCTTGACCAAACGCATTTAAAATACTTACTGTTTCACCAACAGCGTATTTAACTTTTTGATTACCTACCATCCAACCAACCCCGAAGTTTTCACTGGCATGTTGACCCCAAAGCTCTTCCGGAAGTTCTTCATTTGTTGAATGTTGTAGCCTTCTGATGATTGACATAGTCGCATCAACAGCACTACTGACAGCCGGTAAATTATCCCGCATCCCTTGTGCAAGATTTCCCAACATATGCACACCCCAAATAGCAGAATCTGTATCATCAATATTATCAATAGTTGCAATAACATTCTCAACAGCACCCTCAACACTAGGCAGCCCTTCGCTTATGCCTTCTGCATAATTTTCTGTCATTTCTTTAGCTCGTACACCAGACAACAATACTTCCTGTGAGAACTCTCCGTCTATTTCTGACAAATATGCAATAGTGTCAAGACTTAACCCCTCCATTGATTTACCCATCTTTTTAGAATCAACACCCCACTGCTTTGACAAATCTTTTATAGATTTTTTCATGTCACTTTCTATGTCCATCATATTTGTAGCCATGATAATATGACCGTCGGCCATCTGCTTTTGCTTTTTAAGTCCAACCTCAGCCGTGGCTAACACCGCTTTTAAATAATCCTTCTCAGCACCAGTTGATTTGTCTACAGCTATTTTTAAGTTTGATACGATAGTCATGTATCTAGACGTGTCTTGCCCTGCGTCACTAATAACACCTTTCCACTCAGAAAATAAGCCAGTAGTTTCATTTATGGCTGTATTAACTAAACCCATTCCATTCACTAAGGCTGGCAAAATAGTATTACCTAAATGCGTTAATTCTACATTTAAATTGTTTTTCAACATCTGATATTGCGCAGCTGACGACTCGCTTTGTTTATCAACCGCATCAGTCAATGCATTAGTTCCATCTTGCATACTAGCCATAGTCTCAATATACTCATCACTTTGACTACCTAACAATCCCATTGCTACCGTTTTCGCCTCAGCTGAACTAATTAAATTCTTAAACTCATTATCTGTTAAACCAAGCTCAACTTTCATACGCTCTAGCAAAGGTACAAATCCCTCTGCTTCAACAGCAGCTTTCACATTTGAAACACCCATTTGCTCAAAAGCTCCAGCAAGTTTTGTTGTATCACTAGTCATTTCTAAAAAGAGCTGACGCAAACTGTTCTGAACAGCTGATGCTTTCATAGTTGTTGTAGTAACTGCAGCAGTGGCAGCACTTAATTCTTTCAATGAAACACCTGTATCGACTGCGATTGGTGCAACATTACCAAAAGATTGTGTTAGTTCTGATACTGTTGTTGTACCTTTTTTAACTGTTTTGAATAAGATATCAGCAGCTTCATCAGCGTCTTCAGCACTCATTCCAAAAGAATTTAATGCACCTGTTGTTAACAGTGTTGCCTCTTTAACCGTACCAAGACCACCTACCGCTAATCTTGATGCAGCATCTAAAACCAATAATGTATCAGCAGTTTCACCAAAACCAGCTGAAACAGCATCATATGCAGCAATTCCTAGCTCATCAGCTGTAACAGGCATAGTCCTTAATAAATCCTCGATGCCATACGTAAGGTTTTTAATTGATTTATCGACATCACCATCTAGCAATGTCGAAACACTAGCCATCTGTTTCTCAAACTTTACTGCCGCATTTATTGCCATTACACCAATGGCACTAGCAAAAGCAACAGACGCCTTCCCAACTTTGGAAAACGTCTTAGTTGCCTTGTCCGTTGCCTTTATGACTATATTAACTTCTTTTGTTGCCATTCTTTTTAATTTGGTTATTTGCTTTCTCTGTTTCGTAATTCATTATTTCAATAAAGGTTTGCATTCTTTTGTTGTTATAACGTTTCCAATCCAAACCAAACTCTTTTGACATTACATAGTCCGTATATTCTTCACTTCCATCAATGACTTTATACCCTCTGACTATTTTTTTATAGAGTCCTGTAGAATTTTTTTTT
>Ga0164310_10000156_pt1 | contig 34288 bp, 63 predicted proteins | sample GuaBasSedimGuay1_FD_121795 | JGI IMG/M metagenome (GOLD analysis project Ga0164310, IMG submission 121795) | Subseafloor sediment microbial communities from Guaymas Basin, Gulf of California, Mexico - Guay1, Core 4569-9, 0-3 cm | ecosystem: Environmental > Aquatic > Marine > Hydrothermal vents... | reverse complement strand
CCATAATACAATAAATCTCCTTTCCTAGTTTCCGTTTAAAAACTTGTTGTTGAGGAACGGATTGTCCTCAATATTACATTCATATTGATTACAGCCCTTGACAACGTGATCATGCAAATCTATGTCAAGTAGCATGCAGCAAGCGTGTACAAATATGTTGTTTTCCATATCCTCCTGAGTCATGATTTCGTATGCTTCGTCATCCAATGGTTCTATAAGTCGCGTGATACAGTAAATACAAGATTCGCAGATACTTCCTTCAGGTAAACAAACGTATTCTTCAGTATCCATTATGTTTCCTCCGCACACACTTATAGTAGAACGCCTGTCCGGGGCCAGAGACTACTTCGCCTGGTCAACTGTGAAAAAGACATCTTTTCCACGTTGATGGTAGGCTCTCTTCTTTGTTGAATCTGTTTTTCCGTCTTTAATTTTTCCTTGTGCTTTCAGTCGTTTGATCTTGTTATTGATACTTTCCCTTGACCGGCCAGGAAACATAACTTCGAGCTCCTTGATCGTTTTAGTGTGATAGCTGTCAATAAGCTTTTTCTCCTCACTAAACGTCCATCCTTTTCTTTTAGCCATTTTTCATCACTCCTTTCAATAATTTAAGAAGTCTTTTTTCTCAACTTCTTGATGTACCTTACTTTTCTTACTGCCATGGTTTTTACCTCCTATTATATGGATTTTAAGGTAAAACCGTGTGTCTGGATGGACACACTTAATATAATCATTAAATCTAATTTGTCAAGTATCGTGGTCATCCCTACTTATAGAGAGGTTAGTTTATTATGGTCGTTAGGCGTTAGAGCAAGCTCCTAAATCCCTTCTTCCAACCGACAGGCTTCCGAAAGAAGTCGCATTACCAGTTGAATTTATTGTAATATAGTCCATGGTTGTATAATAACCCGATCCTCCGAAAGCGCCTCCACCAAATACGGCCCTCTCTTGTGTTCCGCTAGAGCATCCTGCAAGCTGTGATCTTTTGTTGGTCAAGTCACCGAAATCGGTCGCGTTGCCGGTAGATGTTATTGTAATATAATCTATAACGTTTGTTGATCCTACGCCAATCTCATCGTGGCCGCCTGCAAACACGCCTCTATTATTTGATCGATTTGAAGCAGCACCAGGTCTCTCGGCAGCATCTCTAGTAAGATCACCGAAATCGGTTGAGTTTCCTAGAGAAGTTATTGTTACATACTCTATCCAGTTCATTCTGGTACCATTCCAATTATATCCACCTGCAAATATTCCCCTATTGTTGGTACCATTATCAGTTCCAACATCGTCGTATCTAGTATCTGTAAGAGATCCAAAATGTGCAGAATTTCCCAACGAAGATATATTTATATATTCTATCTGGTTGTCTGGAGAACTAGATGCTGTATACCCACCAGCACACAATCCCCTGTTGTTTGTCCCGTTAGAACAAGCGGAAATATCTCTTTTGCCTTCTGTCATGTCTCCAAAATCGGCGGCATTTCCAGGTGTAGATATATCTATATAATCTATGCTAGTTCTATTTCCGCCCGCAGAAGCGTAGCCGCCCCAGAATAATCCACGGTTGTTTGTTCCATTTGAACAGCCCGGAAGTCTATCTCTGTTTGTTGTCATATCTCCGAAATCCGTGGCATCACCGGTCGTTGATATAACAACATAATCCATAACGTTTGTATAGCCGCCAGTGTTACCTCCGGCCCAAACACCGTTGACAGCTGGCACATAGTACACGCCGTCAACATTCCCAAAAGCCAAAGCCTCTCCATCACTTTTTCGTGCAAGGACAAGCTTCTTTCCGGACTCCAAACCATCCACCCCATAAGAACCAGAAGACTCGTTTGTGTTCGATTCTATGCTCCAGTCGGACTCTTTTATAATTATAATTCTTGCAGCGTCTGTTGTACCTGATATTTTGTAAGGTGCCATTTTATCCCTCCTAGGTTGGCGACACGTAGCCGTATGCTACCACCTCACCATCTGATTTTCTTGCGACAAACAGTTTTTTATCTGCTGTAAGTCCTGTTATTTCATATTGTGTTCCACTTACTGTTGTGTTTGATTCCACTGACCAATCGTTTTCTTTTATTATAATGATTCTACAATCATCAGACAAAGTTCCAGAAATCGTTGCCATAATTCTAGTCCTCCTTAACTCTTGCTCTTTTCACCATTTCCATCATAATGGTTAATACTTCCTTGTCGCCACCTTCTGATTTTTCAAGGAGCTCGTCTATACTTTTCTGAAGCTCCTCCTGCTTACTCTCCCACCACTTCCTTGCGTCGTCCATAGGTCAGCCCTCCTATGTTGAAAGTATAGAATCTACATCTCCATAAACATTAGTTTCTCCATCTGATTTTCTTGCTACTATCGTTAAACTGCCCGGATCAGAACCTCCTAAATTAACTTCATAAGAACCAGCCGATTCTGTAGTATTGGATAATATAGTCCATCCATATTCTTCTTTTCTGGTAAATATATGTGTCCAATCGCTAGAGCTGGGAACAGTATCGAACTTTATAAACATTTCAACTGTCCAATCACCACTTCCAAGATTGAAATCAGAGTTTTCGTTCCAAAACAAATAAGAATCAGTTCCTCCCAAGTCAAGACAAGAAGTACCAAACTTCTTATCGCTGGAAATCAACTTACAATCACCTCTGAAATCTATATTTCGCTCCGTATCACCCTCGCTGAGACCGAAATGTAACACCAGTTTCGTATAACTGTCTACTCCAGCCATTATTGTTTCCTCCTATATATGTTGTTAAGAATTTTTGTAATCCTGCACAAATAAAAGTATAAGGTTCTCTCATACCACTTACACACCTTTCTACTTTTATTGTTGCAGTACCCAGCCTCTACGAGTCTGCAATATGTATGTAGTGGATTAAATCTATGCTCTATCTCTCTAATCCACTTTATCATTAAACTTTCTCCATAACGTTTGTTGTCCCACTGTTTTTCCATACGTCTGCAACAGCAAACACACCTTTTAAACCCATTATAACTGTAAGAAGTGCAACGTAATGTCCGCTGTCTATTCTTTCTGTCATAAGCAGATATGTTATTAGCGCTATAACCCATAGTTTCACTGATATCATCTGGGCAAATAGTTTTTGCCACCAACTATCCCACATAGAGTTCTCTGTTATGAAATGATTTTTAGGTTCTTGCATATTACACCTCCTAAGCGTTGGATGTGGCAGCCAGATGCTCCCTACCGTCTAATAAATCTCCAAAGTCTGCAGCATTTCCTGTGGTGCTTATCGTTACATAATCTATTACGTTAGTGGCAACACCACCACACCACACCGCTCTATCTGATGTACCGTTGTCAGTTGCAGTCAGCTGGTAATCTGATCTTGTCAGGTCTCCGAAATCCTGCGCATCACCGGTAGTTGTTATTGTAATATAATCTATAACGTTTGTTCCTGAAGTACCACCACCGATTAAACCCCTGTTGTTTGTACCGTTAGAGGCAGCGCCGGCCAAATAACCCGTAGTTCCATTTAACCAACCAAATGCAGATGAATTTCCAGTGGATGAAATGGTTATATAATCAATTGCATAGTTAGTGGCCCCGCCAGCAAATATTCCTCTTCCACCTGTTGCATTGTCCGTTCCACATACACCAACATTTCCAGTGCTGTTTCCAGCCAGGTCTCCGAAATCCTGTGCGTTGCCCGCACTAGATATAGTGACATAATCTATTACATTTTTATCGTAGGCAGCACCTCTATACCCGCCGCCCCACACACCTCTATTATTCGTACCGTTTGAACAAGCACCCATGTTACGTCTATCCAATGTTAGGTCTCCGAAATCCTGCGCGTTTCCGGTGGTAGATATCGTAACGTAGTCCATAACATTTATTGCATTTCCTCCGGCGAATATACCTCTATCATTGGAACCATTAGAGGTTGCAGCCGTACCCCATCTGGCTAGAGTCAAATCTCCAAAATCTTGAGAGTTACTAGCGGAGGATATGGTTATATATTCTATAAGGTTTATTCCATCCCAACCACCACCGATTATCCCCCTGGCCGGCGGCGTATAGTATATAGGACTTACATTCCCAAAAGCTAAAGTCTCTCCATCAGATTTTCTGGCAATAATCAGCTTAGCATTATTTTCTAGATCAAGCACTTCGTAACTACCGGCAGACTCTGTAGAGTTATTTTCTATAGACCAGTCGGACTCCTTTATAATTATAATTCTTGCAGCATCGGTTGTTCCTGATATTTTATAAGGTGCCATCTATTTATTTCCTCCTAGTTAGGCGTTACGTTTCCGTAACCCTGGCTATCGCCATCTGATTTTCTAAAAATCACTGTAACATTACCTGAACCCAGGCCAGATGCTATATATGACCCACCTGTGTGTTCTTGATTGTAAACAACAGACCAGTCTGTTTCTCTCAAGGCAATTATCCTTCCATCGAAGTTCATATTTCCCGACACGTAGTACGGTGAATAAGGCTCTATTGATGGTGTAAAATTTGACGTCCACCTTGCAGTATTTGATATCCTAAGTTCGTCCATAAAGCCGTCAAAGTACAAACCGGGATTTCCAAAATCATATCTAGCACCAATAACTAGTGGCGTAGATACCGAATGTATGGTCCCAGTTATAGATTGTGTAGTTCCTATTTCTGTACCATCTACAAATGCATATAGGTTGGAGCCATTTCTAACTACCGCCAAGTGATACCATTGGTTTTTATTTGGCGACCACGACCATGTTTTGTTATTACCACTGGATCCGTCTAATGAATATGAAAATGTTAGAAGATTTGAATCCATTCCGTGGTAAAATCTCCAACCCCTATTGCTTCCAGCGTCGCCATCCCAATGGCTTACTATCATGTTATCGCTAGAAGAGCTGGAGGCAAAACGTACCCAAACATCTATTGTGAAATCCCCAGACCCAAATTCCCAATCATCATGATCGTCTATGTCCACATAATCACCGCTACCATCAAAATAAAACGTACCGTTCCATTTAGTTGGCGACACCGGCACATATATACTACCATTAAACTCCAAACCATGCGCCGAGTCAGACATATCACCATTAAAATGTAGAAGTAGTTTCGTATAACTATCCGTAGAATATGCCTCTGTCGGTACAGAAAAATTATCTGTCCATCTGGCCACACCCTTAGAAATTCTGAATTCGTCAATATTACCATCCATGTAGTGTGAGGTACTGTATCCTGCACCAATACCAAGAAGGTTTGAAGCTGCATAGTCTGTGGTGTCTGTTGTCCAGGCAGAATTCCGAACACCATCTATAAACAGCGCTGTTTCTCCACTGTTTCTAACGACAGCCACGTGCGTCCAATCGCTGTTGCTTATTGTGCCGCTGCTTGTAATAATATCAGAACCGCTGGCCCTCCAAACCAAATAATTTGAGGCGTTTCTTCTGAAAGCATATGAACCAGCAGCATCAGTTCTCATACCCAAAAGTCCGTAGCTTGTGCTGTCATAATTTACCCAGCAATCTATTGTAAAATCACCAGTCCCAAAGTCCCAATCATTATGTAATTGACAAATTAAATACTCACTCTGTGCTTCTGTAAAATACATTGAAGAAGATCCGAATTTCTTTTGGCTCGTATCTAGTTCTGGGTTTCCTTGCGGATAAAAATTATGTCCACCGTATTGTTCTGTTGGAGGAGTGAAGCTTGTAGTCCATCTCTGAACACTTCTAGAAAACCTAAACTCGTCTATATAACCTTTGAAATACCAACCAGGGCTGGTTCTACCTATATAAAAAGGGTAACTAGAAGAACCGTCTATAGTAGCTCCAGCTAAAGTAGTATCTAGGTACGAAGCACCGTCAACATATATTTTTAGAGATGTTCCTGTTTTTACAACAGCCACGTGGTGCCATGTATCATCTCTAATGTCAATACCTGAAGTTCCTTTGTCTTGCCAGCTTCCGCTATTACGAGACCACCATCTTATGTGTCCATTGGTGGGGCTTACACCTAAAAAGTACCCATATCCGGACGTACTACCTTTTGAACATATAATAAGATAGTTTGACCCGAGACCTGATGTAGGTATCTTTACCCAACAGTCTATTGTAAAGTCTTGTGTTGTCAGATCTAGCCCAGACTGGTTTCCAAAATCTAGATACGCAGTTTGGTCAAAATACCCACTACCACCACCAAATTTTTTAACAGAACTACTTACGGTAGCATTTGTATTTGATATACTATAGACTTCGTGTGAGTGGTCTAAAAAAGGAGACGCATCAAAATGACACAATATTCTAGTTGAAGAGTCATTTCCCCCAATTTCAGAAGAAGCATCTCCGTCCATATGTAGTAAAAGTTTTGTGTATTCGTCTATACCTGGCATTTTTATCCTCCTAAGCTGGAACTACGTTTCCGTAGGCCTGGCATTCTCCGTTTGATTTTCGGCCAACTATTGTCACACTATCACTTGTTGTGAAGGCTATATCGTACGAGCTGCCTGATACTACCTCATTATTTGTAATAGACCAATCAGATTCGTTTAGCACCACTAGCCTCGTACTTTCGCTCAAATCACCAGACACTCTGTATAGAGAAAACGGTTCCGCAGGCGGTGTAAAATTAGATGTGTACAAAGCTTCACCTTTAACTATGCGTAGTTCGTCCATAAAACCGTGAAATGGGTCTCCAATTCCACCACCGTTGGCGTCATCTCCTATACATAATGTAGATGTAGAATTATGTATGGTTGCACTACTTATATTGTGTGTTGATCCTACTTGCGTGCCATCTACAAATAACCTAAGATCTGATCCGTCTCTACACGCAGCTACATGGTACCAAGTATTTAAGTTTGGTGTCCATGCGCTTTCAAATGATGTTTCTGAGCTGCCATCTGTAGTATACACAAACCTAAGCACATTTCCAGAATTTCTGCGTCCAAATGAAAAAGCCTTCTGCGACGGCCCTTGTTGTGTTATTATATTATCGTTTGATAGCGATGAATATCTAACCCACGCTTCCATTGTGAAATCCCCACTGCCAAAATTCCAATCATCACTGTCCGGAATACTAATATAATCGTTTGTTCCGTCAAAATAATACGATCCATTCCATTTGGTTGGGGCTACAGCTAACTGCGGATTGCCATTAAAAGTCACCTCTTGTGCTTCACCAGACACGTCTGAGTTGAAGTGCATCAACAACACCGTATTAGAATCCGTTGTATATTCGCTGGTCGGCACAGCGAAACCAGTTGTCCATCTTGCAATACCTTTGGAAACACGGAATTCATCTACATAACCATTGAAATAATGCTGCAATGAGGTATGGTTGTATGCTCCAATTAGTAGAGGACCATCTATATCGCCCAGGTCGCCACTAAATGCTGTGTATGCTGTCATTGTTTGTGAAACACCGTCAACAAACACCAAGCAGTCGTTTCCGGATCTCGCAAGTACTATGTGGTACCACTGTCCGGTGTCTACACACGCATTTGTGGTTGCGTACTGACCCCTCGTCCCATCATATCCCCAAAAACAATTTAGTTTTTTGGACGCATTTGCCCAAAACTGAAACAATCTCTGTGCGGACTCGTACTGTGATGCCAACACGTGTGTACCAGATAAGTCTGTGAAATAAACCCAACAATCTATAGTAAAGGCGTTTGATCCGAAATTCCAATCGCCACTATCTTCTACCGACAAATAATCACCAGTACCATCAAATCTCATACTTGAAGAACCAAATTTCTTTTCAGATGTGTCCAGGTGCGGGTCTCCATTTGCAGTTACACGATGTGCACCATAGCGACTAGTGGCCGGCGTGAAATTAGATGTCCAACGCGCATCGCCCTTAGTTATACGGAGCTCGTCAATATATCCTGGATAAAAATAATTAGGTGTACCACTCCATTTTCTACAACCTATTAGAAGATCACCACTCACATTGGGTACAGGAGAACTGTCTGATACGGTACTTCCTACTTGTGTTCCGTCAACAAACACCCTCCAATCATTCCCATCTCTAGTAATGGCGACATGATGCCACGTACCGTCTGCTGTTATGCCATGGAGTCCGTAACACGCAACTGTAGTTACGTCACCGTCTCGAACATAAAAACCTAAGTTATTATTATCAAGTTCAAACCCCCACCTATTTTCATTGTCCTGGTAGTGCTCTACCATGCACGTAGTGCCTACCATACTCGTAGGTCTTATCCAACAATCTATTGTAAAATCACCAGTTCCAAATGCCCAATCTACACTATCTTGCACAGTTATATAATCACCTGCACCATCAAAGTAGGCACTATATCCGCCAAACTTGCTTTGTGTAGATGACCTTGCAGCGTTTCCATTTTTTGTAGTGGTATGGTTTACATACGAGCTATCTGACAGCCCAGTATCATCCATATGTAAAAGAAGTTTGGTGTAGCTATCATTTCCTTCTTCTCCAGAAGACTGATCACCATCCATATGTAAAAGTAATTTTGTTGTAGACATTTATTGTCCTCCTATTCTGGAACTACGTTTCCGTAACCTGAGCTGTCTCCGTCCGATTTTCTTCCTACAAGAGTATGTGGATCGTTGTTGTCAATATATAATGTATAAGAGCTACCAGAAACAATAGTGTTTTCTGTTATACTCCAATCAGTTTCGTTGATTGCCAACAGCCTTACTGTGTCGCTAAGGTCTCCACTTATCTGGTATATTGTATAAGGTTCTGTTGGAGGAGTAAAATTAGTTGTCCAATGCGCAGTGCCTTTGTCCAATCTAATTTCATCCATGAAACCATTATCGAAAAACGCAGAGCTGTGGTTTCTATGTGATCCTAATGTTATTTCATTATCAGAAAATATTAAATCTGACGAAAGTGTGTCGGTGTTTACAAGCGTTCCGTTTTTGAAAAGTCTAACCGTTCCACCATCGTTTGTAAGCGCCACATGTACCCATTCTGATGTAGATACTGCCACAGTATCTTTTATATTTAATGTGAAACCAACACCATCCTCACTGCCTATAGCCTGCAAGTAACCTCCAGTAGCGTCTATCTGGATGTTTAGACCTTGTATAGAACCAGGGTCCCCTATTGAAAACAAATGCTGGTTGCTAGCGCTGGTGCTAGCTCTAAACCAAAAGTCTATTGTCCAATCCGTGTCTTTGTCGGTGAGATCGAAGTCTGTGCTAGCAGCGACACGCATATAGTCATTACCATCAAAATGAAAACTTCCGCTCCATTTTGTTGGTTCTAGCATAAACTGGGTCTCATCGTTGAAATATAGTGTGTGGTCATTTCCAGACTGATCTGCCTTGAAATGTAAAAGAAGTTTTGTGTAATAGTCGGTTGTATATTCACTTGTGGGTGGTGTGAAGTTTGAAGTCCATCTTGCTATACCCTTTGAGATACGGAACTCATCCATATAGCCGTACATTATACCAGTTCCGTCTCCGTATAGACCTATATCTAGCGTAGCATTCGTAGACGTCCATGTGCCCCATCCTGATTCATAATCTGTAACTGTTTTTGAGTCACCATCAATGAACATTTTACACGAACTACCATCTCTAACAACGGCTACGTGGTACCAAGTATCTACACTTGGAGTCCAAGGACACTGCCAATTAAATCTATTTGATCCGCCAAGAGCACCGAACAACATCAGTACGTTATTGGTTTGCCACACAATGCCCCAAACGTTATTTCCATCATATCTGGATCCCACTATGGCACGATTTGCGCTTAGGCTGTCAAATCTGACCCAACAATCTATAGTAAAGTCGTCTGAAAATAAATCAAAATCATAGTTTTTGGGAGCCTTGAGTGTGGTGTCGCCATCGAAATAAAACGAGGCAGACCCAAACTTTTTAACTGAGGCATCCAAACGTGCCGCATTATTTATTTGAAATTTATGTCCACCATAAGGCTCTGTGTGTGGTGTAAAAGCGGACGTCCATCTTGCTATGCCTTTAGAGATGCGAAGATCATCTAATCTACCTCTAAAGCCGGCGTCGCCATATGTGTCTCCTATTTTAAGCTGACCAGAAATATTTGGAAATGTTTCACTATTGGTGGTGGAGCCAGCTAAGACGCCATTTATAAACATATACCAGTTATTGCCGCTTCTAGTTACTGCTACATGCGTCCACTCACTATGCGACACCGTTTTATCTGCGTCAGATACAAATATCATTGTCCAACTGCTACTTTTTCTTATAGCAAATTGTAATCTCCAATCAGACCTGACTTTCACATGCCATGCATTAGTACCACCATCATCCTGGCCTATAAAACCATGATCTCTGGAGATATTGTCTAGTTTGAGCCAGGTGTCTATTGTAAAATCACCGCTCAAATACCAATCATCATTATCTCCTATGTATATATATGCATTATCCTGTGAAAAATATAAAGATTTTCCTCCGCCTTTGGTACCACTAAAAGTCGTGTCTGAGCTGAAGGAGTTTCCTCCACCATCAGACATCGTACCGTGTTTTGCGTCCGAAGAATCATAATAAGAATCATCAAACCCCAAAAGAAGTTTTGTATACTGATCATTCCCCAAGGCAGGTGTAGATGTGTCACCATCCATATGTAATAAAAGTTTAGTTGTCATTATTTAGCCTCCTAGGCGTTAGAACAAGCAGCCCCTTCGTTTCTACTTTGTGTTAGATCTCCAAAATCGTTTGCATTTCCTAAAGTGTCGATGGTTATATACTGAAGTTCGTATGTCACAGCGCCGAGCTTTAAACCAAAAACAGCTCTCTGGCCCGAACCACTAGTAGCAGCACCGCCTCTTCCAACAGCTTCTAACATATCACCAAAATCTGTTGAATTTCCTAAGGATGTTATAGTGATATAATCTATAGCGTTACCGTCGCCACTCTGCCAACCACCCTGGAAAATACCCCTATTGCCAGTGATATTAGAAGTAGCTGTTCCGTCATACAGGTTAGCATGTAGATCTCCGAAATCACTGGCACCAGATCCAGTAGAAATGGTTACATAGTCCATTGTTTTCATGTGACCACCGTTATACCCACCGCCGGTTACGCCTCTATCACCAGTTCCATTATCAGTCGCACATAGATTCCACTTGTACGCTGTCAGTTTGCCACCGTACGTTGCATTACCAAGACTTGACATATTCAACCAATGACACCAGTCTGTTCCGCCAGAATCGTTTAAATATCCACCGGCAAACCAGGCCCTGTTACTTGTGTTGTTAGAGGCCGCGCCAAAACCGTTTACATTCCAGAACATGTTTCCAAAATCCGCAGCATTGGCTGTGGTGGTTATATCTACATAATCTATTTCATTGGTAGACCCACCAGAGGTGTTTCCTCCTGGAAGTATGCCTCTGTTATTAGCGCCATTTGACGTCGCATTGAACATTCTCTTGGCCGTTTGCATATCACCGAAATCGGTTGCGTTTCCTGTCGTATTGATGGTGATATAATCTATGATGTTGTACATATTTCCGCCGGCGAATAAACCTCTAGCAGGCGGCGTATATTCTGTTGGAGTAACGCTCCCGTAAGCCTGACATTCGCCGTCCGACTTCCTGGCCACTACGAACTTTGTGTTGTTCTCCACCTCTACCAAGTAGCTACCGACCGACTCGTTTGTATTGGATTCTATACTCCAGTCCGCTTCTTTTATGACGATAATTCTTGCTGCGTCACTTAAAGTACCTGATATTTTATATGGCATTACTTTTCCTCCTAAGCAAGGGTTGTGTCTACATTTCCGTAAACTAAAACCTCCCCGTCTGATTTTCTGGCTAATACTAAAACCTGTCCCGGATCTGAAGATCCAAGATCTGCTTGGTAAGAACCGGCGGAATATGTATCGTTATCTAAAATTGTCCATCCAGATTCGCTTATCACCAGCACCCTTGCATCATCTGAAAGGGTTCCCCCTACAATATATGATTGTGAATAAGCCTCAGTAGGCGGCGTAAAATTTTCCGTCCATCTAGCTATACCTTTTGAAATTCTAAGCTCGTCAATGTATCCATGAAATTGAGCTGTGGATGTACCACCAACATATAAATCTTCACTATTTAACCACAATGATGTTGAGCCATCTGTCCATGTGTCTCCAGCAACACCATCTAAGAACGTGTACCAGTTGCTGCCACTCCTTACAACTGCTATGTGATGCCAAGTATTTACAGTAATATCTCCAATGTGTTTATTACTAAATACCCAGCTACCGTTTGTGTCCGCATATCCGAAGTGTATTCTTTCACTGGAGTGACCATGTTGGATTAAGAATGGTGTATTATTTGCTGAAAGATTTCTTCTACCAACAATATCCCTGTATGTTCCAAGTGATGCTGCCCTGATCCATAAATCAATAGTGAAATCCCCAGTCCCAAAATCAAAATCAGAATCATTAGGGATCTGCAATCTATCTCCAGAACCATCAACATACATACTGTACCCACCAAACTTAACTTGGGCATCACTTCTGGCGGCTCCTCCAATCTTTGTTGTGGAATGATTAGATCCACTATCATCCGAAAGTGCCACGTCATCCATATGCAACAACAATTTTGTATAACTATCATTTCCTGCCATGTTTTATCACCCCGTGTTCTGTTTATTATAATTTTTGAATCGTAATATTTCTAAATTTGTGTGTGTTCTCGTTGCCATATTCTCTACACTGTAATTCTACCACTACATTATCACCCAACCTGGAGGCTATGACTGAGCTGCCAAACGTGTTGCTGTATGCCGTTCTGCCAAAAGCTTCAACAGTATAAGCACCTGTTTCCAGATTGACTTCCCAATAAAATGGTTGCCATGAACCACGAGATACATATGTACCCATGATATTGTCGTGGTTTATTTCGGCTGTTCCAACATGAGGTCTAAATTGGTCGTATTGAACACCAAAATATATGTAGTTATAAGAACTAGAAGGGTTCATATATGTACCCCCTCTGCTAGAGGCCTGTGCGGCATTTAATATGCCAATACTGGTGTTATCACCCACAGCATACCAACTTCCTGTACTTAACCACCACTCTCCGGTAATCAATAGTGTGCCGGATCGAGACCAAGTAGTTTTGGTTTGTGCGTTGGCACCTTGATGTGCATGTCCGCTAGGAACATAAAGTTCTAGAGCATCATTTACAGTAACGGAACTATCATCTTTTTTGTAAACTTGCCATTTATTTGTGTCTAGTGTTGTACCTTCAAACGTATCGTACATCACCAACTCTATCTGCGCTGGTGTTATATTTCCATATGAAACACCCTCACCGTCTGACTTTCTGGCGCTGACAAAATATGTTGTGTCGTCTAGATCCTCAACAGTCCAAGTTCCGGCAGAATGATTGGAGCTGGACTTTACTGTCCAATCCGACTCATCAACTACTATAATTCTAGCATCACTTACTAAATTTCCTTCTAAATAATATAGTGACATGTTTTATTCCTCCCTAGTCAAACTCCACTACCTCATAGCTTGCTTGTGTGAAGTTATTTACGTTGTTAAGTTGCATTCTAACTGTGGTTGAGTCTTTTAGATATACCTGAGGAATATTTTCATGGCTCTCGTTGCTTTGATTCCACCCACAGAAATTACAAAATGCCTTGCTGGTATCAACCTCTGTTATTGTTTCTTCTCTGGAGCTACTATATTGACTGTTTGCTAAAACACCCCTTTGCACTGATACGCCACTTTCATATTCTACTACTGTGTACCTGACAGTCATAGATCCTGAACTTCCCTGTCTTACCGCAGTAACGGTGGTGGCATCGGTAAGTTCTGCATAACAGAAACAGTACCTAAACAAAGCTGGGCCTGATGCTGTCTCGTTGCCGCCCCAAATAAGCATAGATTTACTTGCGTCTACGCTTGAAATTGTGGCCGTATTTGATGATTGTCCAGAACCAATAGTTACGGTGCCTGTTTGAATAGATTTTATAGAAGCACCCCCACCTGCACTGAGATCTGCCGTTCCGGACGCTGTTACGCCAATTACATCACCGTAACCAGCTATTTCACCATCAGATTTTTTGGCCACGGCTATAATACCCGATGGTGTAGTTGAATCAAAACTTACCTCGTACGCGCCAGCACCCACTGCCTTAGATCCAAAATAAGACCCGTCTTGGATAATGTGTATGTCGGCACCGTGTTGTGTAGTTCCGCCAATCTTGTAAGTGGTCATATTTATTTCCTCCAATTATATAATAAAAAAGGAGTTACCAAAGCACTACCGCCCTTCGATAACTCCTGTCTCTACCTATATAAGGTTAGTTTATTGACCATAGATGATCGTGGTCATGGTCAATCATATATTTTCAATGTTATTCTATATTTAGTATCTTTTTTGCCTCACAGGTCGTTGCAACTGGCCGTTCTAAAATTTCTGCCAATCTAACCACTCTTTCCACAAGCTGTGAATTTGATTGTGTAAATTCTCCATATCTAAAATAAATATTATCTTCAAGGCCAACACGTACGTTTCCGCCCAAGGCTATCGAATGTGCTGAAATTGGCAGGTGGTTGCGGCCAATTCCAGATGCTGTCCATACATGTCCATCTAATTTACGTGTCAATGTGATAAGATTCTGAGGGTCTCCACTCATACCGCCAGGAACACCAAATCCCATCCCACAATGGAACTTTTCTGGAATTATTTTTTGTTTTGCAAACCTGAAGGCAGTGTCCAACATACCGTGGTCGAAGATCTCCAGTTCTGGGACGATTCCGTTGGCCTGAATGGCCTTTGCGATGAGACGTATAGTCTCTAGTTTGTTCTCGAATATATCCTCCCCGAAGTTCATAGAGCCCATATTCAATGTTGCAAGGTCAGGTTTTAACATCAAAGGGCCAATTCTTTCTTCGATGGGCGTTCCTACGGCGGCCCCAGTAGTATATTGAATAAGACAATCTACTTTATCACGTATCCTATTGGTAGCTTCTCTAAAAAGATCGGCCCTTTGGGAAGGATTACCATCCTCATCACGTACGTGCAAATGAATTAATGTGGCACCGGCTTTTACAGCACCTACGGCAGATTCTGCAATTTCTGCCGGGGAAAGAGGAAGGTACGGATAGATGTTCCTAGTTAATTCCGCACCTACCACACAACACTGTATTATTAATGGTTTATCCATGATACTACTGCCTTTGTTTATCTAACGGAACCACGCAAATGCCCGTAGCTTTACAAACCAATTCACTATCAATAACGTCTGCTGCAGAATCACTTATCTCTGGCGAGGTGGTTATCACTTTCCACGCCTCAAACTCTATAGTTCTAGAGGTATTACCCACCTTTACCAGCTTTCCTTTGGCTTCAATATAGTCTCCAGCATAAACTGGTGCTAGAAAATCTACAGAGGTATACGCACGAAATAAACCTTCGTCACCATCCCACCTTATTAGAAGTTCTGTTGCAACATCGCCAAATAATTCAAGCATCTTAGCACCATCTACTAGATTACCTCCATAGTGTGCGTCTGCATGACTCATTCTAACTCTTATCATTTCTCCTCTCCAAAAATCTATTTACAATAAAAGAAGCCGCTTGAGAAGCGACAGTTCCTCTGCCAAATCCTGCATCATATCCAAGCTTTAGTGCGAGATCATTGGTAACTCTGGCCCCTCCGGCGAGAATAATAAACTTGTTTCGTAAACCACTTTTCTCTACAATCTGCATGAATCTAGAAAAATTCTTTATATGTGAATCCTTTTGTGTTACTGTTTGCGATACTAAAATGATATCGGCCTCAACGAGCTGTGCCTTAATTAACAAGTCGTCTACAGTAACCTGAGCGCCCATATTATGTGTCTCAAACCCGTCATATCTCTCAAGACCATAATCTCCGTGGTATCCTTTCATATTCATTATGGCATCCAAACCAACGGTATGTGCGTCCGTACCTATCGTAGCACCCACAGCTACTAACTTACGACCTATATTTTTTTCAATAATTTCATTTATTTTATAGAAATCCATGTATTCAGTCTTGACATCAGAAGCTTTTACCTGAGAATAATTCAGGTCCGGAATAGCCTCACCATACACCACGAAGTATGTAAATCCATCCGCTATTTGTTTGGCGTAAACCACGGATACATTTTTAAAATTCAACATGGAGACATATTCTTCGGCAGCTTTTTTTGCCTTTTCACCATACTCTACTGGCAAGGTAAAGGACAATTGTACCATTCCATCGTTTAATGTATCACCATAAGGCCTCATTCCTACCTCCATGCCAACTTATCCATTATAGGATTTGAGTAGATAGGTGCTTTTTTAAACACACCATCTAATCCTTTCCCGCCGTCTATTGGTCTACTTATATCAGCAAACTCTCCATCTTCGATGGCCTTCATTAAACCTATGTCACGGACTTTATGGAGAAATTTTTCTACTTCATTAAGAACGTGCTTAGCGCGAGTTTGTATAATGCCATCTTCTTTATATACTATATCACTGCCTAAATCTCTAGCAATATTGAACACATAGTTTACACTTGCCAAAGACTCATATCGATCCATCATAAATGGTGTATGAATTGCCTCTGTCAAAATACCTGTTAGATGTATTCCCTGGTTCGTTGTCACTGACGCCAGGTTAAACATTGTATCCAAACAATGTGAAAAGAACACATCTGTACTTTTGAATTTGGTCGGGGGCATATATTTCAAAGGAGCCTTCGGAAACAGCTCCCTAGCCAGCTGTGCGTGGGCAATCTCATACAACAATGCATTTTCTTGTTTTGGATCTATCTCAAAAGCGTGGCCAAGGCCCATAAGTTCATCAGGAAGCTTAGCCCTTTTTGCCAATGCTTCATTTATCAGATCTGATGCTGTAACTGTGTAGGCCTTTTTCATGGCATCTGAAGTTGTTAGGTAGTTATCCTCACCAGTATTTATCAAAATTCCCGCACCAGAGCATATAAGTCGGCTAAAATATTGATCAACAAATGTGCGCTTCATATTGATATCTCTAAACAAAATTCCATACATGGAATCATTTAGGAGAACATCCAAGCCTTCCATGGCCGCGCACGCCGCTATCTCAGCCATACATAAGCCTGAAGAATAGTTTACTAGCCGTACATATCGCCCTTGTTCTTCGGATACCTCATCAAGAGCATCTCGCATGATCTTGAAATTTTCTTGTGTGGCGTAAGTTCCACCATACCCTTCTGTAGTAGCACCATAAGGAACGTAGTCCAAAAGAGACTGTGCCGTACTACGAATAACAGCGATCATATCAGCACCAGCTTGTGCTGCTGATTTAGCCTGTGTTCGATCCTCATATATATTACCGGTTGCCACAATTATGTATCGCCATGGTTGAGGAGGCATTCCATACTTATTCTGTTTCCGCCTCTTCAACATAGCAGCATCGTATAATTTACCGACAGCCTCAATAGCCAGCTTATTTTCTACATTTTGAATGGCCTTTACGCTGATACCGTCGTAATTACCGATCTCTATCTCTCTGTTGATTACCATTTCTGCTGTTTCTTGCACGCCAACCCCAGAAAGTGCAACTGCCGCAGCAAATGGGAAGGACACGCCACCATCTAACATGCCTTTATTCTTCAGTATATCTACTATTCTATTGGATAGAGGTATTCCCTCCTCGTCCACGCCGTCCACGCCATACAGACGAAGAATAGTCCTCTCTACTGATTCAGACGAGTGCTTGTCAATGAATTTATGAATCTCCACGGCAATATCGGCAGCAAGACTTTTAACATTCATTACGTGCCAACCATCCAAATTCAACTTTGATTTTCGCATATTAGCTCTCCAGTAATTTAGCCGGGCTTTTTACGATCTCATTGTCACAGGCCGGATCGTGTCCACATATGTTATCCCAACTATGTGGTTCTTTATAAGCACAAATCTTTCCTTGGTAATTTCTTAAAATTGTACCATCATCTGATCGAGTAAGCATGTAATTTGGCATTACAGGAACCTTACCTCCACCTCCTGGAAGATCCACCACATAGGTTGGAACGGCCAAACCAGAAGTATGCCCTCTTAACGATTCTATAATCTGTATGCCTTTACCGATCGATGTCCGGAAATGTGAAATACCTTTTGAAAGATCACATTGGTAAAGATAATAAGGCCTTGCGCGAATCGACAGTAGCTTCTGTACCAACTTCTTCATTACATGAGGACAATCATTTACATTACGGAGAAGAACAGATTGATTTTCGACACGAAATCCATTGTCTGCCAGCAGGTTACAGGCTCTAGCTGATTCCTCTGTAATCTCTTTATAATGATTAAAATGAGTTGCGATGTAAATCGGATGATACTTCTTTAGCCTTCTTACCAAGGGCTGTGTTATTCTCATAGGATTTACAACCGGTACTCGAGTACCTATTCGTATAATCTCAATATGAGGTATCCTTCTTAAGTGTTCTACAATACACTCTATTTTACTATCTACTAGTGTCAGTGGATCTCCTCCCGACACAATTACGTCACGAATTTCCGTATGTGCGGAAATATATTCTACAGCCGCACGCCACCGGTCTTCTATAAATCCACAGTCGGTGTGTCCTACCAGCCGTCTTCTTGTGCAATGGCGGCAATACATTGAACACATGTCTGTTACCAGAAACAGGACCCGATCTGGGTATCGATGTGTCAGTCCCGGTACAGGAGAGTCTCTATCCTCTTCCAAAGGATCATCCATATCATCCACAGAGAACATAGCCTCATTTGCAGATGGAATGGCCTGAGCTTTGATCGGACAATAGGGGTTATTAAAATCTATCAGGCTGGCATAGTAGGGTGTGATTGCCATTCGAAAATGTTGTGTGGCTAAACGTATCCCTTTAACCACGTCTTCTGGGGGATTTAATTCTCGTACTACATCGTCGACAGTGGTAAGCCTATTTTTTATCTGCCACTTCCAGTCTCTCCAATTCTTCTTCATTGCAGTACCTTTTCATATAGAGTCTGCGCAGATATTTGTTTTTACGAATTATATTCAATGTTAATTCTGCGTGACCCATACAATATCCGTTTCCTATAATCATTTCTATATCTTTTCCAACGCCTTCTGCTCCCAAAGCAGCTTTATTAAAATCAGTTGCCATGGAGAAGAAATATATCCAACCGCCTTCCTGCGTTGCCAAAATAGCACCCATCTCACAATCAGGAACAGACACACAACTGATTACGCCGTTGCACATCTCGCCATCTGTAATCTTCCATATCTTTTCCCTTATATCCAATGCGTTCGTAGCGTCTGCAATAATTACGTCATCTATAAAAGGTGCTTTTTGTACATCTTCTATTCCTTTTCTACTGTGTACAACCGCTATGACCTGACGTGCGCCGTTGCGTTTTGCTTGAGAGCAACAAAGCATTCCAGATTTTCCTCGTGCGCCAAGAACAGCGACAATATCATCTTTCCAAACAAGTCGCTCCGTCTGTGCAGCAGCACCAGCTACATCTAATACAGATAGAACTAGAGGCTCTGGTAAATCGCTCGGTATCTTAGCCCAGAGGCCGCTGGGGAAGAGAATAGCCTGTCCTTCGATGTCAACCTTGTCTGTCTCCATGTGAATTTTTTTTATTTTATCTATATAAAGAGGCGTGAGAGACAAGCTTACCAGACTTGCTATTTTATCGCCTTCTTTAAGATCGACACAAGATGGACAATCTGGCCCTACTTTAGCAACTCTACCAATAAACATACCACCAGACCCAGTTTCTGGATTATGTAGTTTACCTCTAGTACATACTATACACTTTACTAGATTACCTACATCCTCAACCACTCCCTCTGCTCGAGTTTTAAGATTCAGAAATGATGCAGCATCCACATTCAGTGTGTCGACGTCGACAAGAATTTCATTATCCCATAAATGAGAAAAGTCATTATCAATAGCCCAAGCAGGTTGTGGTAAAACACCTTTGGGCTCCAACACTCTATGTGAACCATATCGGTCTCCACTCATTATTTTTTCTTCCTCTTATAGGTTCTTTTCTTTTTAGGTTTCTTTTCTTTTTCCTTAGCCGCCGTCTCGGCCTGAAATTTTTCGATTTTATAGTTGTCAAGCTCTAATTTTGTCTTCTCATGTTCTTTCAATCTTTCGCCGTGTCTAAGAACAAGAAGTTCTGCCTCTAACTGAAGACGCTTCAGCTTTTCATTCAGATATAGTTCTTTATAGTCCTTCATTATTCCCCCTCTCCAGCAAGGAAGTTCCTTATACCGAGGATATCCATGTCTCTTTCACCTTCTATCTTAATTCGATAGCTAGTGTAGTCCTTGTTGTAGAATGTGGCCGTCAGAATCGACGGAAATTCTTCAATAAGTTTACTGAATAATCTTGTGTATTCCTTGCCTCCTCCAGTGTCTTCCATAAGCTGTGGCCCATTATCCACAACAATTGCTGAGTTCCTGGTTCCGTCTTCCTCTTTTATTACAATCATGGGGCTGAAATCAATACTCCTCATACTCTAACCTCCCAGCTTTTTGATTACAAATGGTCCTCTAACACCTGCCGACATTTCTTCCGCAGCTTCTAGTGCCAACATAACCCTCTTCCGCGGCGACATTTTAATATTCCTTGTAGCGTATAGTGCGCCAACGGCAATTTGTTCGCCACAACCTACGGACTCAAAATTTAAACTTTGTTCAGCCACTTGAAAATCGTCGTAAATAGCATACAGTTTTCCATTATATCCAACGAGAAAAGAACCGCCTTCCTGCTCGCCACTTTTTACCTTACCGTATTTTTTATCTTCAAACAACTTCATAACTGCATCTACAAAGTCCGTACACATATATTCGTGATCGGTTTTCTTTTTAGTACGGTGCTCTGGTATTACAAGAGAGTACCTAAGAAGTTGGCCCATTCTGAACGAGCTAGTGTAGCCTATCAGCATTGGGCCATTTCTAAATACTTTTTCATCACTTCTTGTTCTTATTTCATATCCACCGACACCGGCAGAGTCTCCGCCGATCCAGACGTCTCGAGTCCCTTTCCTCTTGTTTTCCTCTACCCATCCTACTATACAAGTCATTGTAAGTTCCTTTCTACAATTTATTGTTTATTGTTGTAAGTTTTGTGTTCATTTCTTGGATCTCTTCTCGAATGTCGAGAAGAATCTCTATCATGGTATCTAAATTCCTAGCTCTGCCCAATGCCTTAGCGCCCTTCTTTATCATATTTTTAATGCGATTATGTGTGGATTCTATTTCCGTTCGTGTTCTTCCTTTACCAGGCATTTTCTATACACCTCCTATTCTAATAAACAAACTTTTCCCACGGCGTGTTAGAATATTTCTTCCACACTATGGCGTCTAATCCTGTGATCGTAAGTTTGTTTTTAAACGCAAGATTTGCAAACTCTTCTTCCAGTATGATATACTCCTTTGTGTTTTTTGGTGGTTCTCTGTGCATATATTTTAACACGTGTGTATCTATAATTGCCAAATCTCCATGTCCTAGGTTTCTCAAGAAATGAGAACTAGCCTTCATACCAAGACCATTGACCGTCTTGACTAAACGATTTCTCTTCTCATAAGAACTACCGTTTGAATGAATGATATTAAGGATATCCATAAACTGATGTTTAGCTTTAATAAGCCGACTTGATTTTTGTCTAAAAAACCTAGTGGCTCTTACAACACCATGCAACACAGGTTCGTCAATATCATTTTTATAGAAGTTTAGTTCTCTGAGCTTTATTATCGTTTTTATGTTACTTTTGAACGTCGTTTGTGGCGCCAAAAGTGCAAAACACAAGTCATAGAATATGTCTTCGGTTGTTTTCTTAGTCCTAAACCTATTTACGATCTTTTTAGCCTCTACCTTGTCCCTATTTGTTATTGTCATCCCCATCGGTAAAAATCCCTTCTACTGTACTTACCGTCCATAAACCATGTTCTGGGTGTAAAAATGGCCTTGATTTGGCCACGAACTCAGAACCCTCATCCCCTTTTTCATATAATCCCCAATTATCATTTACATACATCCACATTCGGAACTTGTCGCCAGGCACTAAATGTTTGATCTTTGTTTCTACCCAATCATCGTCCTTGTATTTTTCGATAACAACTTGTTTAACTCTAGCCATGACATCCTCCTCCACAATGGTGACCAGCTTGTGTTCTCCAGCACACCTCGTCAAGATTTTTCTCCAGCGACATCATATACTCCAATAGAACTCTTTCACTGTCCATATATTTACCAATATGTTTTTGGTAGTAAGCGTCTCTTAAGATTATTTCGGCCTCGACTTTCTTCTCTTTTCCCATCGCTTTTACAGTCACGATAATGTCGTCTTCGGGCTCTTCATAAAAAGTTTGAAACGTGGTGTCTGATGCCACGCTCCTTGCTTTTGAAACCATCTTCTCCAAATCTATACTTCTGTTTACAATGTCCTTGTCTTTGCCCGTTCCATCAAGCATAACATAGGTAAGTATCTCTTTCATTCTTATTCTCCCTTCGACTTATTTAAAACGAAATCAGCCCAATTCACTGAGTCTATTTTCTCTGTTAAAGCATTTACAAATCGTGCCAATTCCATCCACTTCTGATCTGGTATCAGGTTTCCAAATAGCCGATTCCATAATTTCATCTTTATGAAGATGATTGATTTAAACCTTTTACCCTCATAATCAAACTCTATATGAACTAAAAAATCTCTTTTCTCAGCACCGGTCATATAGACTTCCCACAACGTTTGTTGCGCTAAACCATAAAGATTGTCCTTTACAGCTGCTCCTGCACCCTCGGTTGGAGAGCTATTGATAACATCCTCAAATACCTTTCCTTCAAATAAGATTGAAGTAAGAATCCTGGCGTAATTATTGAGGAAGTTTGGACTCATTCTTATTGCCCCCATTTGAAGCCTACTCCATAGATATGCTCTTTTCCACACCTATCTAATATAGAAGAGGTTATATTATTAATCCCAGAATAATCACCAGTTACAACTTTATATGGCACATTTTCCATGTCCAACATATATTGTACGCCACCATCGATTTCTCGGGCCTCTTCTTCCGTCTGATTACGTCCTTTAGAATTATACTCTTTAACACGTTCAAGAATGTAATTCATATTCTCAAATGTATTACGGAACGTGTTCAACACTGTCTGGCGATGTGTGTCACAGATTTCACCATACATCAGGCTCAAGATGAGCGGAGAATCTGTAATGACTACATCCACATTGTCACGTAGGCGCCACATACGGTGGTATTGTTTAGCCCAAATGTAATACTGATTTTCCAATGTTTTGTAACGCTGTTCCCAGGTCAAGTCTTTTGCAAACTCAGTTACAAGCTCTGCGTTTACGCCGTGGAGTTTCAGTAACGAAAACACTCCAGCTGCCGTGGTTGACTTACCACTTCCAGGCCCTCCAAAAATATTAATTATTAACATTTTTTTACTTTTCTCCCTTTCGTGAGGATAGTAACCGTAAGCACTAATGACACAATTACAGTTGAAACATAGCTGGCCAAGTCAAGGCAAACTTCACACGCTCTGCGAAAGTGGGATCAGATGTTCCAATACCTTCAAGGGCACACCCAAGAAAGAATCCAAAACCAATATATAATATCACCGCTACTATACCAATCCAAATTAACCAACTCATATTACGTCCTCCTTTGTGTGTCTTCTTCATCTAACTCTTCTTTGTCACGCCAGATGTAAATAAGATCACCTGTCGCCAAATCTCGTATTTGTGTAATTACGCCATGTGTAACGCCTTTAAACAGGAACACGCCTTTAACCGGCATGCCCGCTCTGCGTAAGCGCATTACGAACCAACATTCCAATAGATTATATCGTACCGGGGCTCGGACTAAGTCTTCCTTCGTTATTACTACTTTTATCTCTTTCATTAAAGACCTTCCTTTTTTCCTACGTCCTTATATGTCTTTTAATTTTTGTTTTTTCGTCGTCCGAAAGAAGACCATGATATCATAAAACAGTGTGAAAACAAACACATAAAAATTGAAATTCGGCCGGCGGAAAAGCCCACTGTCTACTTGCCGCCTTTCTTGTAGAGTATTCCGTCCAACAATTGAATCAGAGCACCCAGGAAGAGCACATCCTTGTCATTTAGTTTCTGTTGTTTTATGAACTTCCGTGCTGCTTTTACGGCTTGCTCTGCTTCCACCACTCGTTCCTTCCAAATCTGTTCCGCTTGTTCTTCTGTTAACGGATCTTCTATAATTGGTTTTCGTACCATTATCCTTCTCCTTTATTATATTACTGCTATCTTTAGCAAGAATTACGCTATTGTAGTTGTAATAGGTTCTTCTATCGTAACATAGATCTCATCCTCTACATTAAGGATGAAGTATCTACCACACTTAGAACAGCCAACAAAACAATCACTCAAATCTTCATTATAGCTTGACCTACTTAAGGCTCCGAATTCAAGGTTTTTATCACTCTTACAGTAAGGACACCTGATATCCAGTCCTTCTAGTTCCTTAGGTCTGTTATCTGTTGTTTCTATCTTACCTCTTTTCTTCTTTATGTAAACTATATCTTCCACCTGTTATTTCCTCCATTACTTACGATTTAGTATAATATAGTATAATACTAGTATGTTATAGACTAATATACCATAGAGTTAACATCACTCCTAATATAATCAAGGGTGACACTACTGGTACCATAGGCCCTATATTACTAATATTATATATTAATATACCTATAACACCAGTACTGAAGAGAGCCCCTCCTGCTAATTTAATGTATTTGAATAGTCTTTCCATTATATTATATACACTATACTATATACTATTTTACTGTTAGTTTAAACTTACAACCACATTCACCACAGAACATCGTTACAAACTTGGTACGATGTGTTGGGTCATGTTGATGTCGTGTGTTAGGTTCTACCGTTAGCACAGACGTTGCATCTAAATGTTCATCACATTCAGGGCAGTTAAAGTTAAAATCCTTCATTTCTTCCGCCACGAAGGCTGTTCCATGTTCCAAAACTTGTACATTCGTTACTTTCGTCATTGTCCTTCTCCTTAACAATTCATGTCCGCTTCTCTGACTTCTTTTGTTGTTATTGTAAATACACAACCGCAGTGGACACATTCGAGTGTATGTTTTGTGACAACTGTGCCGACCACATTTGTACCACCCATTGATGGTGTCTTATAGGCATCTGTAACAGGCAAAGTATCACTTTTAAGGATTTTAAATCCCTCTGCCGGCAACGCTTCGCTATCACAATATTCTCCACACTCCATACACTTAATATCCAAATTTTTAAACTCTTCAGCGTAGAGTGTGTTGCCTGATTTCATGATGTTTCCATAGTTCAACTTTTTCATTTTACTTTTGCAATCTCCTTTAATTCGAAGTATTTGCCTCTACAAAACCTCTGGACTCCCTTTTCGCCCGCATCAAGCCACCGGTCGTTACAGAATCTCCAGCCAAATGCGAAAGCACAGGCCATAAGTAGTAGTAATAGTAGTAAATACATAATATAGTCTCCTTATACAACACCGTAAAGGACACGGAATAATATAGAAGCCAACGCTGCTCCTACCAATAGTGTTACTTGAATCCACTGTTTCATAGTCTTCTCCTTAGTCTGTTTCAGGTTTACAAATGTTCCATGCTTTGAAACACTCGTTACAGATAGTATGTCCAGTATTCTCTTTAAGGTCTTTTTTATTAACCTCTTCCTGCCGAATCACTATTTTTCCGCAACAATCACAAATAAGATCGCCACTTCTTGCCCAGCTCATTTTATTCTTCCTCCTGAACAGAAAACTCACAGCCACAGTAATTACATACAAAATCTTTGTATTTCATAGGAAACAGCCTACACCAGAGACCCTTACCAATAAACTCCATCCTTGACCTCTCACCCAGCTCTTCCAGATAGAAACTTGAGCATTCTGGGCACTGTTCCAAAGTCACAAACTGTCTGCCGTGTTTTCTGATTAAGATCTTCATTCACTCCCCACTTTAAACTCACAATGACACTGTTCACATTCGAAAGTCCCGTCTTCTGTCTTTTTGAGATCTACCGAATCGCATTCGGGACACTCCATCATATTGTCCTCATCGTACAAAATACCATGTTCTTTGATTGTAATTTTCATTCGAAGCCCCTCCTATTCATTCCTCTGAATTTGTCATAATAAATCATGAATGTATCCCACTTTTCATCGAGGTCGATCTTCCATGTCTCTTCCACGAAATTTTTCACCTTCCCCACATCGCCTCTAGTCTGCGGAACGTTGTATCCAGCACCTAGTAGTAGTGTAGTACAGAAGAGTATCATAAAGATCCACTTGAAAACACTGTAAAGAAATCTAAACATTACATTCTACGTTTTGTAAAGTAGTACTCAACCATTTCACAGGCTTCTTTTTCTGTCTTAGCCCATACGTCGATCACCCTCCGTACAAACGGGTGATTACAATAGACATCCTTGGCAGGATCGCCATCGAAAATACCAACTACAGCCTTTTCTGGTGAATCCAGGTACCAAGCCAGCTCGTACATTGTTCCGATCATAGGCTTCTTTGGATCATACAGGTTCAAGTTGCAAAGTGCAATCGTTGATTTCTCTACATAGAGCCTGTCCCTGGGAACAATAAGCTTGATTCCTCTGACCTTGTAGATCTTAGCTCGGTCTTCCATGTTTTTCTCAAGCATCTCTCTGTTGAAATCATCCATACATGGGTCGATTACTTGAAAATCATTTCTATTAGCAAAATATTGACGAACCCTTTCTCGCCAGTCGAACGACTCAGGTGCTGCGACCGAGATCTGACCACAAAGGTACAGTATCTCTTTCATGCTTTTCATCATTTGTCCGCTCCTTTCAATGTATTATAACATTCTTCACAAAGTTCTTTGGCTTTTCCTTCGTGCGCAAATATTACGTTTGGTTTATCATCGAGCCTACAACCACACCTATAGCACGATGGAAGCAGCTCTACATAATTCATATCCATCCCACCAAATCTAGTGTAGCTGGTGCCCCCGTCTATCATCGTCTTGTTTTCACAACTACACATTTTAAAATCATGCCGAGACCGAGACTCCATAACCTTACCACATTTTAAACATTTAATTGCTCCCATTATTTCATCCTCTGTGCTTTCTTCATAGCCTTATAGATGTTACTGAATCCGGCACAAATACCTAAAAACATTCCGATAAGTGTCCAAACAGGTGTTGTAACATAATGCGTGTCAAGCCAGTATCCTGCACCGGTACCAATTACAATAGAAAGAGCGATCGAGAAAGACAAGCTGCTGTAGTACCACAAATCTTTCCACATCTCTTTCATATAATCCCTTGTGTCGTCAGACATCTTAAACCAACCCATCGTAGTCATCTCCTATCATGGTCGTCGATATTATTCATAGCCTTCCAAATATTCAATTGCACGCCTAAGAAACTCGATCGAATGTTGAAAATGGCCGAGGCCGACGTTGCATCCACCACACAACAATCCGCGTACCTTTCCGGTATCTTTATCATGATCAATACAAAGCCTATTGTTGCTGTGCTGCATTCCACGTGAGTTACTTCCACATATTGCACAGCGACCTTTTTGCTTACAAAGTAATTGTTTATGTTTGTCCAACGTAAGTCCGTATTTTCTAAGTTGCCACTCCAACACTTTTTGAGGATTCTTACGTTGATATCGCTTAGCGTTATACCTACTTCGCTCAGGGTTTGCTTTTCTCCACTCCTTAGAACGAATCCGAGCCAGCTCTCTGTTTTCGCCAGATCTAGTAGATCTTTTCCACTCTAGACAATCATCACATCTACACTTAAATTTCTTATATGAATAACTGTTTGAAAGATTGTGTATTTTACACGACATCGCCGTTCCTCTTGATGGCCTCATCTTCGTAAGGGCCAAGCAGTCTTCGCTCGATTTCAGTTGCACATTGGCGAAGTTCGCCACAGAAGTTCTTGTAGTTGTTGTAGCTTGGTTTCACATGCCTCCTGCAGAAGGCGAACAGGATATAATTTAAATCTCCGCTGGCCTCTACATCCATAAGATACATCTGCTCAACGACGTCATCTAGTCTTGGCCTATCGGCTTTGTTTACATATGGCATTCCAGTAGTCCTCCATAAGTTTGTTGTTCTTCTCGTCTTTCAGCCCACAAGGCCACCAATACGGTGCATCATGATCGACGTATGGCCAGAGGGCTCCATAATATTCAGGATCTTTCCTCGCCAAATTCGCTCGATGTGACTCATGCAGTCTGAAGTCGCCCATCCATGGTGGCATTTGAATCTGACTAGCTCTAGTAATATAGTAAAGCATATTGTTAGAGAAACCTCTTGATTCCCATTCAATCATCATGATGTCCATGTAGTATCCAAGTGCTTCTTCGTAGCCTTCCCACATACGTACAGCAGGATGATTTCTCCAAGAGCCTCCATAAGTTAGTGTTTTGAGGATCTGAAAAGCCTCAACACGCTGCTTACCAAGTCTCTTATCATCTAGGATCTTAGCTGTGTGTATAAAATCTGGAAATGGTAAAAAAGTTTGCATTATTCCTCATCATCATCTAATAAAGAGTCCTGCGTCTCCAGGTGGCTCATCAATCCAAGCAGTGGGTCTTCAAAGATAATTACGTTCCTCACTTTTCCGTCTTTAGTCTCATACTGCACGTGTGACACAATACTGAATTTCTCGTTCTCTTTCAGTGTTTTAGGTAACCAATTTCTGGCTCTTTTAGGTGAAAGCTCACTAATTTCAACCTTATACCTGTCCATTTACATCCTCCATATAAAAAGAGCAGAGATATTCCTTGTCTCCGCTCTAGGGTAATTCAATATGTTTGGAAATTCGTTCATCCTGTCTTAATATAATACATGTTCATTGATTTGTCAAGGGTCTATTTACATATTTATACAAAATTTCCATTAAAATCTTCTCTGCGCCATCAGAATCTGGCTCGTCCGGCAACGGGGACATCTTTTTGGCCTCTTTTGCCTCTAAAAATAGGTTGTCGGCCATCTTTTTTACCTCTTCAAGCTTATATTCTCCCGTTTTAATCGCTTTAAAGAAGTCCCCATCGCTCTCTCGGTACACATTCATTTCACCCGTGAGCAAAAACTCATTGGCCATTGTCATCAAACGGATCAAGTGGGAAGCATTTTTGGTGTCATAACCAAACTTTCTCACCAAATTCTTGCGTTTTTCGCCCATGTAACCCTCAAATGCGTAATTTTCCATCTTATGTGCTTGACCTTTAGCATAACCTATGAATGAGTTGTACGCTTTCTTGGAGGAAAACAGGTCTCTATTCGCCACAATCAAGTTTCTTGCTTCTGGATAGTCCACATCCATGTGGTGTTCTCTCTTAATCCACAGAAGAGACAGCACGTTTGGATTGGAATTTAGTAGAAGATTGAAAAACCTGCGAAGTTCGTAGCTCACCACATCCCACTCGTTGATGAATCGTTCAATCGCTTTTCCATATCTCTTTCCGCGGCCAAGGCCAAGATAATACTCGAGTGGCGCCATATACACACCCATCAGGTCGATATCATCAATGCTGTTAGGATCGTCATTTGGAATATATGTGTTCTGCGCGTAACTTCCTCGATATCCGCACATTACCAGATTTCCTGTTGGAAATAACTCATGTTTTAGTTTTTCATCGGGTACTCTCATAATATTGCCTCCTGGTGCTATTATAATCACTTTTTCATCATTGTCAAGCAAATATCATGGTCGACAAATAAAAATTGGGTCCAGATCTCGTGAGTGGGACCCTATATATGATGTGTGTATATTTGCGTATGTTTTTTATTTTTATAGGGCCACCTTTGCTTACAAGTGGCTATTAACCTAAGGAGGTGCAGTATGAAATGCTCTAAATGTAACAATGACCATCACCTTGCTGTAACAATGAATGCTTTAATCATTAACCATGGTCCTGAAGGGCCGCTGCATGAGATCGTTTGTACGAAGTGTGGTTGGACTGGTAAGACTGACAAACTGCCTAAAGTGTTTAAGAAGGAGGTGTAGTATGCAACTATCAGAATACCCTAAACACCACCTCGTTTGGCAACGAGTGAAGCAATTACGTGACTTCTTGGTAGAGATGAATCTCTATACTGAGGAGTCGGTGGATGAGGACATCATGCCTGATATCACAACTGAGGAGGAGCTGGTTGAGATGGAAGGGATCGTGTATCAAGATGTTGACACTAACTATTAGGAGGTACACATATGGAACTTACGGCAAAACCTGTGGACAACGACCTTTGGGTCATCGTCTGCAACGGCAAAACTGTATCGCACCCGATGTCCTACGAGGAGGCATACTCCATCGTATGGAAGATCGGCCGTGCTGCTACAGGGCGCCAATTCTAACGACTCAGCATCGGTGCTTGGCAGGAGCACGGCAACAGAATCCTGCCTATCCACATAGACCCATTCATTGAATGTGTCTATTTGGGTATTAACTAAAAATAAGGAGGCGGTACTATGTGTATAGGTAGATGTCATGTTTGCCCCATATTTGACCATTGCTGGGATTCATGGGAAGAATTCCTCGATAGTGTTACTGAAAAACATGTAGATTATGAAGAACTTAAAGGGAAACCTAAAAAAGACGATATTCCATTTTGAAAGGAGGTTTGTCATGTTTAAGCTTTCAATTCCGGCCGTTGGTTGTTTTATTATTAATGTTTTTGTACGTGCTATTTCTTTTTCTCTTGAGTTTCGCCAGCTCCGCGCACATCTTGGTTTTGGAGATGATGGTGATGGGAATAATTCATTTACTTTTTGTGCCTACCTCTTTCGAGGTTGGTGTCCTGATCGCTGTATTCCTATTACTGAAGATCTTTTTAGAATTGAACTCGGTTAAAATCACAAGAGGCGTTTTATGGAGTTGCCGCTATAGGTAAAACTCCTATACTCTAGAACCGAAAGGAGGTGATATAGTGGACAGGGATGGCGTCATCGGCGCACATCTTCCATCAGAATATGAGGAAGAGGTACGTGAGCTGCTGGTCTAGACGAGAGCGCCACACACTGAATAAGATTCGGCGTCTGGTAGGGACGTGACAACAGAATCCTACCACTCTCTATGAGGTCGTTAGGTTACGGCACCTTACTAGCGAGAAGTAAGGATCTAACCCCGACTGCAGGTAGGCCCGATTTGGGCACCTCCTACCACATTCTCGTGATTGTTATATGTGGTCATCTGCGTAATTGTTGGCTTAGCGACCTCATAGAGGGTTAAAAATAAAACCATAGGAGGTGTAACCATGTTTACTTCAAAAGAAATCCGTAATGAGCACTGGCTTTCCACTAGGAAGGTCAGTACTCGATGTTCACGTCGTGGTGGACGTCAGTGCGTACCGCTTACACTGATGGCTGAATCCATTCGTTCGTTCCGGGTTGGTGAGACTCCGAACCAGAAAAAACTGGTGGAGGAGATTCGCCGTGGTTCTACCATTAGAAGGAGATTCTCATGAAACTGATTCTGGTAATACTCGGTTTCTTGATATGGAGAGAGCTCCTTGTTTTATTGGTTGGAGAAGAAGCCACAATGGGTTGCTTCTTGGCACAAGCTATCTATTGTAGGATCCGATACTGGCGTGACGATGTAGTTTTCGGGACGCCATCCAGTCCTATCCCGATCACTGCGGAGGTGGTTGAATGGAATTCTACGAATACGATCCACTAATGTTTCCAGTAACTGACGATGAGAATGAAAAGCATCGTCCTATTGATAACGAATTTGAGATTGATCCTGACGAAGGATTCGATCGAGAGGAGGATGATTACTATGAGTAAACTCGAAGGCCTCAAGAAAAAATTGGCAAGGTTGGAGCGCAAGTACGAGAAGGCTGAGGGTAAGCCCCTTGTGCAGGCTCGTATTATGAAATCGGCCGCATCTGTACAGGATCAGATTGATAAGTTGGAGAATAACTAGCGGTACGAGGTAGTCTTTTGGCTGCCTCAAAGACCACCCCAGTAGAAAGGTTAGGTGTCCCCATGTCAACTTTCTCTTATGATGAAGAAACTCAGATTATCAATATACTTAATCTGAAGGTAGGCCAGGAAGGAAAGCTTGCCTGTTTTGACTTTCTCGATCAGCTCCCTGAGGAAACGAAATCCTGGCTTAAGTACCTGAAGATCGTAGAAATGTATGGTAGATTCTCCGACGATTTGTTGATTGTTGTTATGCTGTGGAGGGACGGTGAAACGCCGCCCGTCTACTGGAGTTAATATCAGCACCGGAGGCTGTGCTTGAGATAACCAAATAACGAAAGGAGGCAACAAAATGACTGAAATTGAAAAACTTAGAGCAGAGTGGAGGAAATTCCCAGAACATTCCGTGTTTAAACAGGATGATATTATGGAAAGATTTCTCAAAATACGAGAGCGGTTGGAAAATTTTAATGAGACTATTCCAGAAACACCTTTCTGTTACCTGTGTGGAAAGAAAGAAGATAGTTTGTTAAGGATTGTACACGATGGATGTTTGCTTTCAGCATGTCCTGTGTGTACAGGTAAATATGAAGACGTGAAGAATATGCACGCGGAAGATTTGGTGTTGTCCGAACTAGGTTTGATATCTCTTGAACCATTCGGTCCCGATATTGAGTTCAACACCAGTTTCTATGATGATTATGAATAAGTGAGGTGATTAAACTGTAGGAAATGCATCGAGGACACTTTTTTAAATAAATAGAGAAAGGAGGATGGTATTATGAAATGGTTTATTTGTGTACTCATCATTGTCTGTTCGACACTAATAGAAACCAGCTTAGATTGCAGCTACATGGATAAGCCATATGTTCCGGAATATCCATGTGTAATAATGGAAGCTCCACACGTAAAGTACGTTTTACTCAAACCAGGCGGTAAGATAATCGCCATATACAAGGAGGAATCAAAATGAATAATACAAAACAACCTTTGGGCGTAATCGCTGGTCGTCTTGGTAAAAACCCTGTGCAGTATACTCGTAACCTGAAAAAAGGTGGTACGGCGAAGGTAGCCAAGTTTTCTTTGGCAGTGACGGTTCTAGGTCAGGACGGTGCTGAGACTGTATGGTACCAGTGCTCTGCCTGGAAGAAGCGTTGTGAGCTAGTTATGAAGCACCTGCAGAAAGGTGATTCTGTACAGCTGCACGGATTCGCTCGGCGCTCTACGTACTTCAGCAAGAAGACCAATCAGGAAGAAAGCGTCCTGGAATTCGACGTTATGTTCATTACCTTCCTGGGCAAGGCTCTTCGCAACATCAATGCGGAAACACTAAATCAGCAGGATCAGCCTGCTGAGCAGACTGCAGTACAGGAGGCCCTGCCTGGTGTTGCATCCACAAACCCTTTCTAGCTGTTGTACTTTCTTCGCCAAGGAGCCTTAAATGGCTCCTGGCGTTGTATCTTTTAACATGGCTTGTACTCTCAGGAATAAATTTAGGAGGACTCTAAGATGAAAATCCGCACCATGGAGGAGAAGCTAATGACAGTAAGGAGCGACAAAGAAATGAACATTCGACCCGAGGATTTGGACAAGTTCTGCTTTTGCTGTGAAAGACTTACAGACCGGCTCATTGGTCCTGCAGGCGTTTGTCCAAAATGTGAAAAAGACCAGAAATGGTATGAAACAGGCTCACACAGTCAGCACCAGAAGATTCGCATGGAAATGGAGGACTGTGGTGTGAGCATCAAACAAACGGTGCAGATCCTGCCTCATGGTAGAGGTTGGGTAGTAAATGGACAGAAAATCCTTAAGTAGGAGGTGATACTATGAAGCGAGGTAAACCAGCACCTATACCATTCGGCGCCAAGGTACATCCGTGGGTATACCTGAGGCGTATCCAGGTCGAAGCTTACTGTTTGAAGCTTTTTATAAATTCGTACTACGCCAATCAACCAGGAGACAAACCAGGCTATCGTAAAGGTAAGTTTCCTATCAGCTTCAACCCTAACTAGGAGGCTATAGCATGATGAACGTTAACAAAACTAACCTATCACCGGACGTATGGAAGAGCCTGCTACCACAGACTCCGGCCATACCTAACAATACCATATGGGATTCACTACCACAAAGGAATCTCATAGTAGACCTTCTGCCTCAGATACACAAGATCCAGATGAACTGGATTCAGCTTAAGCTTGCCATGATCAATGGTGAGCGGGTAGATGAGACAGAAGCACATGGGTACTCTAAGTACCTTGACTACCCGAGCAAAGAGATTGAATGGCTTGCTAATCAGATCGTCGGACCTACTGACGATAACGACACCAAAGCCTACAAGATCATGCGCTGGGTACAGGATAACCT
>Ga0164310_10000154_pt1 | contig 34720 bp, 33 predicted proteins | sample GuaBasSedimGuay1_FD_121795 | JGI IMG/M metagenome (GOLD analysis project Ga0164310, IMG submission 121795) | Subseafloor sediment microbial communities from Guaymas Basin, Gulf of California, Mexico - Guay1, Core 4569-9, 0-3 cm | ecosystem: Environmental > Aquatic > Marine > Hydrothermal vents... | reverse complement strand
TTACCAGTCGGACTATCTGCTGTCCTTTGTGTATCCTCTTAATCGCTCTTATAGCAGGCATTGCTGTGATAGTGTCACCAATCCTCAAGATGCGTTCAATGATGAGAATACTATCGTTGTCGCTACTTTTTCTTAGAAGGCGTTTTAGGATGAGAATCAATGGTGAAAACAAATAGTATGTTGATGTCTCAATTGCACTTCTCAAAGTGGCAACCCATGACATCAGTTTGATTCGTATTCTAACTTCAAGTTCTACCATATCTTAATTCAGAGGTTAACGAATTTGTAATAAATATCCATATATTCATCAAGCATTCTGTTAATATTGAATTTCTTGTAAAAATCACTTCTTGCATTCTCTCCGAGTGTGTTTCTCAGTTCTTGGTTCTCTATCAGTTTTGCTATTGCTTCTGCTAATTGAGTTGTTGAGCCCGTATCAACTATTAAGCCATTATGACCATCAATTATTGCTTCGGTTATTCCGCCCACTGGTGTTGCTATTACGGGGATGCCTAAACTCATTGCTTCCAGTATTGAGACAGGCAGACCTTCGCTGTATGAAGGCAGAACGAATATATCAGTATCGGATAGTATTTCACTGATGTCATTTCTTTCCCCCAGTAGGTAGAAGTAATCTTCTAAACCTGAACTGTTGATGAGTTCCACTACTTTCTGTTTTTCCCTACCAGACCCCACAATAATGTATCTGGGTTGGTATCCCCTATCAAAGAGATACTTCGCTGACCTGACGAGGTCATTATGCCCCTTCTTTGAAATAGTGCCTATCTCGGTTATTATCACATCATCTTCAACTATACCAAGTTCCTTCCTAATTTTGCTTTTTACTTCCTTCATTGGTCTTATACCATTGTGGATAGTCGTCATTTTCCAGGAGGGTATATGGAATGCTTCTGATTGTATCTCTTTTTCCAGATGTTTGGCGACAGCGATGACCTTTCTGAATGCGGTTCGCAGTATTAGGCGATATATCTGGGCGGGAATATCTCGTTTCTTTTTGAAGGTGGTATCATCAATGTTAATCTGAGCATGTTGAGTGGTGATAGCAGGGATGCCGGTTATGAGTGAGGTTGTGGCGGTGAGGAGGTCTGCCTGACGATTGTGAGAGTGAATTAATTTTGGGTTGAACCTGATAATCTTGATAACAAAATCTAATAAGCCCATAATATCATATTTGTTTCTCCACTTATATTGTATAGGAATTATATTCAGATGTTCAAATCTATAAGCATATTCAGTGTCTTGTGGATATGCAAAGCCGACCTCTAAGTTCTGAGATGACAGATGCTCCAGAAGATATTTAGTAATCTTTAGATTACCACCCCATTTAGCATAACTATGAACTAATACTACTCTGTCTCTACCCATTAAGGGTATTTTAACATAGTAGTTTCTTAACTATTATTCTGATTATCTGGGGCGGGAGGATTCGAACCCCCGAATACAGGATCCAAAGTCCCGTGGCTTACCACTTGCCTACGCCCCAATTATACTTATTCTACAATCGTTGTTTTAGCAAGCTCCAGGGCTTTATCCAGTTGCTTCTCATACTCATCAAGAATTATCTTCTGGATGTAGTTTCTGGTGTCCATATTGATGGGATGTGCCACATCGCGATACGAGCCATCTCTCATCTTTCTACTGGGCATTGCAACGAACAGTCCCTTGTCTCCTCTTATTACCTTGAGCCCTCTTACCACGAAGCAGTCATCGAAGGTTACTGTGGCATATGCCTTCAATCTGTCTTCGTTCCTTAGTGAGAGTCTTACCTCTGTTACCTCCATTGTATTCACCTACCTCTCGGTTCCTGTTTTTAGTGTTCTACGCTATTATCCTTCCTATATGTATCTTATAACCCTTACTCTTTAATTCATCTTCTGTATCGGCTATTATATTCCTATTATTAGAGAAGCCAAAAACACTGCACCCACTACCACTCATCATAACACATCTCAAGCCGTGTCTGTTCATTATTTCCTTAGCCGTTCTTATGTCCTCCCTCTCTTCAAGAACCACCGGTTCTAAGTCGTTGAACATCATTGCCTCTATTGTATCAATATCTCCCACCTCAATGCTATATATAAATCTGTTCCAGGAGAAGTTGCTTTTATCCCTATTTTTTCTTCCTATCTTGTCAAACTTGTTATAAACATCCCTTGTATTGCATCCTCTATCAGTGAAGGCGACGAGTATGTCGGGCATTTCTCCTACCTCAATAGGTGTTATCACCTCGCCGAAGTGGGACACATAAGCATTCCTGTTCACTATAAAAAATGGCACATCGGAACCAACCATTAAACCATATTCAAGCAGTTTATCTTTGCTGATATTCAGGTTGCACATCTCATTCATCGCGTTGAGTATAGCACCAGCGTTTGATGAACCACCTCCCAATCCTCCTCCGGCTGGAATATTCTTATTTATTGACACCTTTAATCCTCCAGGATTATATCCCGCCTCTTTCAGTATATTATAAGATTTTACTACAGTATTTTGTTCATAAAAGGTCTCCGAATTCAGTTTCAACCCATCACCTTCCTCTGCGACTTCTATCTCGTCATAGAGGTCTATCTTTAAGAAAATTGCTTTTATAGGATGTAAATCCGCCACCTTCTCACCGATATTGAGAGTAATGTTAATCTTCGCTGGTGCTTTGATTACCTTACCAGTCAAACTAACAAAATGCTAACATTTTTTGTTAGTTCTGTCAATATTTTTTGCAGCTTTTGCATATTGGATATGATTTTATATTTTGGTATTGTAGATATACTTCTTTGATAGATTTTGGGTGCAGTTTACATTAATGTGGAAGAACAGATTCTGATACAGAAGTGTAAGATTGGCGATGAGGGAGCATTTAGGGAGGTCTTTGAGCACTATTACAGTCCCATATATTACTTCTGCCTCAGCTATGTCAGGTCCAGAAATGAGGCGGAGGATTTAACGCAGGAAGTGTTTATAAAGGCGTTTAAATCTATAAAGTCATTTGGTAAGGGCAGTTTTCGCGCCTGGTTATTCAAGATAGCCAGAAATCACCTGATAGACGAACACAGGAAGCATATTAGGTCTATTACGGTCTCTATTGATGATGTTGCAGAACCAACAGTAGAGCATACTCCAGAATCGGAGATTGTGGCGAGGTCTGATATGGTGGAATTACTGAAGGTGATTGATGGGCTTGCACCTGAATACAGAGAGGTTATGTATCTGAGATTCTTTCAGGGCTTGAGGTATGAGGAGATATCAGAGGCGCTTGGAATACCTGTGGGGACTGTAAAGACCTATATTCACCGCGGCAGGAAAGAAATGCTCAAAAGGATTAATATAGAAACAAAGCAATGATTATTTCGTTTTTATATATGGAGGATAAGGCAAGATGAAAGAATGCGATGAAGTGAGGAGGGCGATTGAAGAGACAGTGTTAGAGAATAAGAAACTGTCTTCTGATGTTATGACCCATATTGTTGCTTGCTCGGATTGTATGTCGTATTACCAATGGTTGTTAAGGGCTCATAAAGAGAGTGCTGACATACTGAATAAGAAACCGGACTCACATCAGTGGAAGGCAGTGAGGGAGAAACTGTTGAGGGAGGGCGTCATAGAGGTTGGGAGACGATGGTATATCACCAGAGTTCTGGTGGGACTTGCTTCTGTGGTTTCAATCTGCATGCTTGGATTATTCACCTTATCTACGCTTCTTTCAGGTCTCATACTAAATCTTAGCACCGTGTTTGATTATATGAAAGTAATGCTGATTGGGCTGGATGTATTGAGCAAGTTAAGTTCGGTTATGTCCATCGTAGGAAGGGTTCTTATGGTTCTGATATCAGGTGAGGTATCACAGTTTCTGGTGCTATTTGCGTCTGCCCTATCTATATATCTATTTGCTGTTATTGTCTGGTATATGAGGTTGAGGTTTGTCAGGGCTTCAACCATTGTAGGATTTTAGTTTATGGAGGTTGAGATGTGAAATGCTTTGGAATTACGCTACTGTTGACCGTATTAGTCGCATTATCCGCATACGCTTTAGTCAATACAGGTGAGGTTGATGTAGAAGAAGATGTTAAAGTGGGGGTGTCGGAGGAGGTTATCACTTCTGAGGAGGAGATACAGGGAGTTGAGGATGGGACAGATAAGTTCATTGAGTTGAAATCAAAGATGGATGTAGATGAAGAGGGCGATATTGTAAGCATTGGTGGTAAAGATATTGTTGTTGGACCGGAAGAGGTTATAGATGGTGACATAGTTGGTATTGGTGTTGATGTCTCAGTAGATGGGTCAGTTAAAGGCGATATAGTGTGTATTGGTGGTGATATAAACATTGGTGACCTTGCGGTTGTAAATGGTGATGTGGTATCAATAAATGGGGAGATGCATGTCTCTGACACAGCGGTGATTGATGGCGAGAAGGTGAATATCAGTGGAGTAGCATTTCTATCTCCTGAGGTAATTAATAATATAGTGAGGTTCGGCGCTTCACCACTCTTAAAAGGGTTTGCACAACTATCCTTCGTCATCGTCGTTATTGCTCTATGGGTTCTTCTATCTCTGGGTTTCATTTCCGCCTTTCCAGAGGAATATGATAAGGTAAAACAGAACCTTGAGAATAGGTTCGTAAGGTCTTCACTCATAGGTATATCTGCAAATATTGTGCTACCTCTCGCTGTGGTTGTTCTGGTCTTCAGTATCGTGGGTATCGTTCTGGTGCCTGTGTTGCTGGTTGCTTGGATTATAGGATGGATGGTTGGTGGTTCTGCACTTGGCAACACCATTGCAGACCGTATATTTGTCGGTATCAAGGGAAGGAGATACCTGTCGCCATTCATTGGTATATGCCTTATCTCAGGGCTTACTATCATTGGTTCAGTAGTAGCACTCTTCGGTGGCGCCTTTGAAACCATAGGCAATGTTATATCGCTGATAGGGTTCATAGTGTTGATGCTTGCGTTCATCTTTGGTATTGGTTCTGTTCTAATTGCCCTATTTGAGATGAGAAAGAAGGAGGGTGTAGAAGAGATTAAGAAGTAACAGAAACCTTCAATTATATAGGCGATTTGAACCTCTTAACATTATTGTTGGTGTGTTTTATATTTGTAGCATATATTATAGTAATAATATATAATTTATTGACCCATTAGATTTATATATGCTATATTAGAAAGAATAGTTGATGGTTTCATTTTGAGAATGCGGAGGTATAAAATGAAAAGGTTTTTCTTTATATATTTCACTTTGGGCTTCATTTTGTTTCTTTTACCATTGGGAATTTCAATTGGTCAGGATGAGAGGGACTATGCATTTGAGGCGTTTGAAGAGGGGATGAGATTATATGAAGAGGGTAAGTTTAGCAGAGCCATAAACAATTTTCAGGAATCGTATGAATATTTTCAGAAGGCGGCGGATGAGCTTGGGATGGCGAGAGCGCAGTTGATGATGGGAAGTGTCTATGAGGTTCTTGGGCAGAATGATGACGCAGTTCAGATGTATATGAAGTCCTACAATAAGTTCAAGGAACTGAAGGCGGAGGATGACATTCCTATGGCGGCGCAGTATCTCGGCTCTGTCCACATTGCTATGGAGGACTATAATAAGGCGATTAAATATCTGGAAGAGGCATATAGCGGTTTTAAGTCGCTCAACGATATGAAGAACCTCGCCAGAACAAGTGCATATATTGGCTCAGCATATTTTCATCTTGGTGACTATGATACCGCTATAAAAATATACAACAGGTCAGTTCAGGAGTATGCCGGGCAGAAGGAAGAGGTTCTTAAGGGCAAAATGCTTGTAGAGATGGGATTGATATACCTCTCCAGGGATGACTACTCCTCTGCCTCTAAGTATTTTGATGATGCATTAAGGACATTCAATCGCCTTGGCGACAAGGAGGGGATTGCCAATGCCACCTTGTATTCAGGTGTAGTTATGGAGAAGAAGAACGAATATGAGAGGGCGATTAATCAATTGAAGGAGGCGTTAAATCTGTTCACAGAGGTGGGCAAGCAGGAAGGCATATCAAAGACCATGAGATATCTGGGTATTGCATACAGGGCAACTGGAGATGATGCAAATGCCCTTCGCTATTTTGACCAGTCGCTAGTGATTGCTCAGGGTCTGGGAGATTATGAGGGAATGGCTCTTACCCAGAATGAGATGGGTATGGTCTATTTAGATAAGGGTAATCCGAGGAAGGCGGAGGGCTATTTTGACGATGCTTTGAGGTCATACAAAGACCTGGGCAATAAGGAGGGGCAGGGGGATGTTCAACACAATATAGGTCTTGCCCGAAAGGCAGAGGGTGATTATGCTGGAGCACTGAAGGCATTTCAGGAAGCGCTGTCGCTTCGTAAGGCGGTAGGCAATCAGAGGAAGATTGCGGATACTCTGGAGGCGATGGGTGACCTCTATAAGGAGCAGGGCGACTACCAGAATTCAATCGCTAAGTTCCAGGAGGCAGAGTCAATTGAAGCGAAGCTTGATGATAAATACAGGCAGGCAGATGTAAACAAGAGGATGGGCGAGCTTTACATCTTAATGGGGCGGTATGATGAGGCAGATAAGATTATCAGCAAATCTATCTCATTATTTGAACAGGCAGGCAATAATGTTCAGAAAGCATATTCAATGATACTTCTTGGGCAGGTTCAAAAGAAGGTAGTGGGAATTGATGCCGCACTGGAGACCTTCAATCAGGCACTATCCATATTCAGAAGAGAGAGGGAGAGGAGGGGGACTGGTGAGGTATTGCTGGAGATAGGGGAGATACAATATGAGAAGGGTGAGTATTCAAAGGCGAGCGCCTCTTTTCAGGAGGCAAATGGTATCTTTGGTGAGTTGGGTGACAGGTTGAATGTTGCACGGTCTCTCAATATGATAGGAACTGTGGCGACCGCACAGGGCGATTTTCAGACCGCATCCACCAAGCACAACGAGGCATTAGCCCAGTTTCGTCTATCTATGGACCAGGTAGGTATAGCAGATACCATGAGTTATACCGGTGATATGTATCTTGCAAAGGGTGATTTCAATAGTGCTATAAGGTATTACGATGAAGCAATGAGAATATATCGCAGTTTCAATAGCATCTCAGGGGCTGCGAAGATGCAGTATAACCTGGCAAAGGCAAATGTTCAGAAGGGTGAGTTTGAGACCGCTGTGCACTTTCTGGAGGATGCACAGGCATCGTATAGGCAGGTGCAAGATAATAAGGGTCTGGCACTCACCCAACTGGAATTGGGCAATGTTTATAAGGTTCAGGGAAAATATGCTGAGGCGATAACACAGTATAATTCAGCGATGACCACCTATGAGAACCAGAAGGATATAGATGGTGTTGCCAGGGCGAGAACTGCGCTTGGAGAGGTATATATGCTTCAGGGTAGTTATGAGCAGGCGATTGAGAACCTCAAAGAGGCGGAGAAGCTGTTCTCCAAGACGGGCAACGAGGTGATGATGGCGGAGGCAGAGCTTCTGTTGGGAGAGTCGCTTGGCGGTGTAGGGAAATATCAGGATGCTATAAAGGTGCTTGAAAGCGCTTTGACGGTTGCCAGAGGTAAGGGAATAAAGGATTTAAATGCCAGAGTTCTTATGGCTCTTGGAGATGCATACGCGGATTCTGGAGATGTGACCACTGCGAAGGCGAGGTATTCAGAAGCACAGGGTCTGTATAATTCGCTTGGAGATGAGGATGGTGTGGGTCGGAGTTATTATGGTGTCGCCAGGATGAATTATCGTAATGGTGAACTTGATAACGCTCTGATGAACTTCAAGGAGGCACTTGGATTATTTAAGAAGGTAAAGAACTCAAAATATACAGCGGAGACGCTTCTCTATATGGGTATTGTTTACTTTGACAAAGGTGATGATAAGGAGGCGGCGAAGTCCCTTGGAGAGGCGATAAGGGTGTTTAAGGGGATAGGTGATGAGGATGGTATTGCGAGGTCACTTAACTGGCTGGGCAGGGTTTATACCAGCATAGGTCAGGGTGCTAATGCCATACGATACCATAATGATGCTCTATCAGGTTATCAGGGTTTGAAGAACGACGAAGGTATCGCTGATTCGTATTACTACCTTGGAAATGCCTATGAAGTGGATGGCAAACTTGAGGAGGCGGTTACTAACTATAAGAATGCTATCACTTATTATCAGAAGGTAGGTAAGACCTCAGGAGTTGCAAGGGCACAGACATCTCTGGGTGAGGTCTATTTTGAGCTCAAGAAGTATGACCAATCGCTTAATGAGTTCACCAATGCATATAATAACTATAAAGAACTCAAGGACGATGAGCACCTTGCCTATGTGGAATACTATCTGGGGTTATCTGGTGAGAACCTTGGCAGGTGGTCTGAAGCATTGAAACACTTTTCAACTGCAGTATCTCTATGGGACAAGCAGGGTGAGATAAACAAAGAGGCAGAAGCATTGCACCATTGCGGTATAGCAAAGACCAACCTGGGTAAGATTGAGGATGCACTGAAATATTACGAGCAAGCCCTGTCGTTCTACAGGCAGTCGGGCGATGTGGAAGGAGAGGCGAAGGTCCTTCTTCTGATGGGAAACAGTTATAAGAAGTTCTATGACTACAAGACCGCGCTTGGTAAATATGATGAATCATATAGGGCTTATGAGAAGGCAGGAAGTGATGAGGGAAAGGCAGAGGTGCTCAACAGGAGGGGTCTGGTCAAGATGGCTACCTTTGATGTAGGAGGCGCTCTGTCTGACTTCACAGAGGCAGTTGGTATTTACAGAACAATGAGAAATCAAAAGGGAATAGCAGATTCGCAGGTGAACTACGCCCTCGCTTCCATAGAAAATAAGAACTTCAGGGAGGCAATAAGGAGTATAAATGAGGCGATAAGGATATACAGAACCATTGAGGATATCTATGGTGAGGGTGAAGCGAACTATGTGATGGGTAAGTTATACAATGCACAGAAGGAGTATGATACCGCCATAAAGTTCCTTGAGGATGCGATAAGGTTATTTGATAGTGCAAAGAGCGATGTAATGAAGGGTTATGCTCTAATTGAGGAGGCAAAGGCGCTTAAGAACAGCGGTGATTATCCAAGAGCACTTGAGATGGCAATTCAGGCAAAGGGTATATTCACTACTCTTAATGATATAGATGGTCTCACTTTTGCCTTCAAGATTGAAGGAGAGATAAATCTAGCGAAAGGGCAACCGGAGTTAGCTCTTGAGTCGTTTAAGGAAGCCATCAAGTTTGCAGAGAAGGCGGGTAATACCATTGAGGTTGGAAGGATTGGTAATCTTTCTGGTATGGCGACATTTGACAGTGGTAAGCCGAAGGATGCTATTAAGTATTTCACCGAGGCGCTTCAGAAAGCAAGTATGTCACAAGACCAGAAGCTTGAGGCGGAGATAAAGACCAATATCGGAAGGTCTAACTATGCACTTGCTCTTTATTCAGAGGCAGAGGCAAGCTATCGTGAGGCGCTGTCAATCTACCAGAAGTTAGGTGATGAACTGGGTCAGGCAATTGTCTTCAATTATGTTGGTCTAACAAAGGAGGCGCAGGATAGGTTGGATGATGCACTTGCTGATTTTGAATCAGCCATAGGCATATACAGGAGACTGAGGGAGCAGGTAAATCTGGCGGAGACGCTGGTGAATGCTGGAAGGATTATGTTCAAGAAAGAAGATTTTAGGGAGGCAACCAGATATTTCACCGAGGGCTTGCGGGCTTACCGCAGGATTGAGGACGAATTAAATATTGCCCATACCCTGAGGTGGATGGGAAAGGCGATATATGAGCAGGAGAACTATAGAAGTGCTCATAAGTATTTTGATGAGGCGCTTGAGATATACAAGCGTTTGAATGAGAGCGAGTATGCAGCGTGGGTTGAGTATGAGAAGGGTTTAACACACCGCGATGCAGGTGAGTATGTGGAGGCACAAAAGCAGTTCAAAGCAAGTGCTTCTGACTTCTCTAAAGCAGGGAATCTCTCGGGTCAGGGTATGGCTAACTTTGAACTGGGCGATGCATTCCTTGCCCAAAGGGATTATGCCAACGCTGAGAGGTCGTATCTTGATGCTATTGCTATACTCTCCAAGACCAAGGGGAATGAGAATATACTGGCTGATTCCTACTCTCATCTGGGAAGGACACAGGAATATCTGTCAAAACACGAAGAAGCATTTGAACAGCATAAAAAGGCATACAAGATATATGAGAAGATTGAGGACAGAAGTGGGATAGCATATTCTGCGAACCGGATGGGTGTAATATTGAGGACACAGGGTAAGTATGACAGTGCGGGTGAGATGCATGCTGAAGCACTTACAATATACCAGTCGCTTACGGATAATGCAGGAATAGCGGATACACTTTATATGCAGGGCAAGCTCCTTGCGGTTCAGCTCAATTATAATGAAGCCATTGACAAGTTCAATCAGGCGCTTCAAAAATACAGGGATGTTGAGGATAAGGAGGGTGTTGCGAGGACGCTTAACGATATTGCTACTATGTATGATGCAATGGGCGATGTAGAGAAAGCCCGTGAGTATTATCAGGAATCCCAGATGGTTTACAGAACAATAAGGAGGTAGAAAGCATTTTATCACCTGTTTTAATTAACTCTGACCTTTATAGAACATAAAATTGTGTTTGCTAACTCTGTAATGAATATACCTTCCAGTAGGAATTAAATACCTGTTCAATTTCTCTAATCTCTTCTCCTATTAGGTGAGGGGATTTATGATTTGTATCTATTCTGAATGGTATGGCATTGATAATAGTTCCAGAAACATATACCTTGTCACCGTCTTTCCATAATTCTCTCAGGGTCTCCTCAAATTTTAAGAATCTTTTGTCCATATCTCCTTCGTTTCCTCTACCAATTTGTTTCCTCCTATCAATATCTCGGTTGTGTCTGTTTTCCTATTGTTGTGATAGAAGATATAGAACTTGACAGGGTCAATTGTTATTATGGTGTCTTTTTCTGATATACAGAGGTTAGTTAGAACATCGTCCTCCAGCGGTGTTGTTATAGATAGATAGTTGTAATATGCATCATCAAGTGTTACATCTACAGGTGAGAGCAGATAGAGGGACGCAAAGTAGATTATTGCTGAGAAGGAGATAATTATTTAAGTTTGTTTTCCTATTTACATTAGAACATTTAGTGATAGATAAGATTATTATAACCCCAACCTTCTTCTCCAGTAGGAGGTGTAAAGGGCGGATACGGGATTATGACCCAGTAGCCGGTCCTTCACGATGAGCGTTGTGACCGGTGCTTTAGAATGTTTGGTGAACAGCATATCATGACCAACGCACAGTCCGACGATGATATTAAGGTCTGTTTCAGACCTGTTCAATAGCTCTGCTTGCATTATTGGATTGCAGGTGGCGTCAAAGTCATCCTTTCTTGAGACCAGACCTATCTCTTTCTTGTCCACACCCCCAACCTTACAGCAGACGCTTACAACATTGAATTCCCTCTTCAGTATCCTTTCAAGCATAAGGGCTTCGTCCTCCAGCCCGATGCAGAATGCAATACCTATCTTTCTATATTCCATCTCTCTTGCGAATGACATTATCTCTTCTATTCTGCATGAGAGCATATAGTGGTCTCTCTCAACGATTGATGCCGCTCTGGCAATGTCAAGGTCAATCCCGGTGTATCTGATTTTTGTCTCCTCAGCTATCCCAAAACAGTCCTTCCCTTCATAGCACTTTTTATTGTCACAATTACCGCAATCCATTTGGTCCTCCTCGCTTAATAGATAGAGTAATATTTATCTACTAATCCTTGATATCCCTACACCGATATTTACATTGTTTGGTTCAACGACTACAATGCCTGATAAACTTGAGACAACTGTTGCTGTGGTATGGACATCCTCAGTAACCTGACTTATATCTACTGGGGTAGTTCTTACAAAGTCAACTTTATTGATGAGGGATGATTTACCTTTTATCAGAGCGAATGATGGTGATTTTGATATATCACCGGATATTATGTAATCTTCAGCAGGCATACCCCTGAGAAATACGACTATGGGAACCCATCTATATTCTATTTCCTCAATTCTCACAGCGATGGTGTTTCTACCACCAAATCCCACAATATTGATACTGCTTCCCTCCGGAATTACTATTGCATTTTTCTTTACCTCTACCAGATGCTCGCCTGCTTCGTATTCATTTAAGGAGACCTCTAAATATATGTCTCCCTGCTTGATACCAAGGAGGTCTTTTCCCAGCCCTGACGCCCTTACGGATATATATTCAGTAGCTTCAGAAATAACAAGGTTTGTTGGGATGTCTGTGAATTTAATTGGAATTGTAATTGTTCTCTCCTGTATTTCATATATTTGTGCAATGAACCATAGTATTATTGCGATAACCAGCGAGGCGATTTTTACGCCTGGATGAGAAAATATTGACCTTGCTAATTTTGATAACTTACCTGCCATATAATCCCCGGAATATCTGCTTCTTCAGTTCTATCATATCCTTGCAGGTAATCAATTCGCCTGATTTTGCAACACTTGCAACTCGTGTCTCCTCCGATACAATGACCGAGACCGCATCACTCACCTCGGTGATGCCGAGTGCAGCCCTGTGCCTTGCACCCAGATAGGGTGCTAAATGGGGATTGGTGGAGAGTGGAAGCATAACCGAACAGGCGGCTATTCTGTCATTTCGTATAATCACAGCACCGTCATGAAGTGGACCGCCCGGTTTGAATATCGCCTCAAGAAGTTCTGCTTTCACCTTTGAATCTATCTTCACCCCCCTGTCAATGAGCTCGCCCAGACCTATATTCTTCTCAAAGACAATCAGTGAACCAATTCCAAACTTTCTGAATCGTTCTACTGCATTCACCGTCTCGTTGATTACCTCTCTTTTTGGACCTACGAGAAGCCCGAACACTCTGCTTCCGCCCATTCTGGCAAAAATCTGCCTTATCTCAGGTGCAAAGATTATCAGCAGGGCAATCATTCCAACCCTCCCTACTCCTCTGGCAATCCATATAATACTTGATAGATTGAATATGTGGGCGAAGACCACCAAGACAAGGATTATGCTGATACCTACAAGAATCTGGAGTGTTTGTGTCCCCCTTATCATCATAAATATCTGATACAGGATGAACGCCAGTATTAGAATATCTATGATGTCAATTATAGAGAGGTGTAGCTCAAACATCATTTATCATATACATAATATAAGAGAAAACGACCAAATGGAATAGTTAAATGATGAGCGGGGGTTAAAAGCCCGTATGTTGCATAATGTGTTTTTAGGAATATTAAGGTCATTATCATATTTTATCAAATAATGTTTTCTGTTTTTTTGGTTCAAGTTTCTTATTGCTTTTCATCTCCAAGACATTACCATCTATTCTTTTTAATATGAGATTATAATATTCCTCTGATATTTCCATTGTTATGAAGTTTCTCCTTAGTCGCTTGGCAACTGAGGCAGTTGTTCCTGTGCCTCCAAAGGGGTCTAATACTAAATCCCCTTCATTAGAACTTGCTTTTATTATCAACTCTAATAAATCTTCAGGCATCTGACAGGGATGTTTCCCTATCCGTTCTTTAAAAGTGCCGCAAACTCTTGAAAATTGCCAGACATCATCAGGAATTTTCCCCAACGGATTTGCCCTTTTATCTTTATAAATGAGTTGTCTTGCAGAAGGAATTCTTATGTCTCTATCATTAAATGTAAATATTTCTCTATTTTTAGTGAAATACAATATGTGAGTGTGTGCACGATTGAATTTTTTTCTCTGATTTTGCCCGAAGGTGTAATACCAGATAATCCAATTTCTAAAATAAAAGCCAGTTTGTTTTAAGATTATGTTTATTTCACCTGCAAATTCGTCACCTATTGCAATGTATATACTTCCACTGTTCTTTAGTAACCTATGTGTTTCTTTTATCCATTCCTTAGACCAGTTATAATAATCTTCATAAGACATATTATCATTGTGAACATCGTATTTTATTCCTATATTGAAAGGCGGGTCTGCGAATACTAAATCCACTGATTCATCAGGTAATGTTTTCATTATTTCTATGCAGTCCCCTAAATATACTTTGTTTGCTTCCATTCTTATTCTCTCATTTCAAACAATTGACATGGTTTTATCTTGAATTGTAATTTTGTAGGGTCTGGCGTTCCACCCTTTCGTTGCATTGTTATCTTTCCTACATATAAACTTCCTCTTGGTGAAATGCGAACTTCACCACCACCAAAGAAATTCATTGCAATGTTAATGTCTTTAAGTATCCAGGTAGTTGTATTGTTTTCCCTATTTAATCTTGTTACTAACATCCAATCAGCAGATAATCCACCTCTTCCCCTAATTATATCACCAATTATAATAATTCTGTTTTTATCAAAAAAACTAATAATTTTATTTTGTATATTTTCTGGCATTTCGTTCAAGAATAAGCGTCTTTTGTCTTTAAATTTCTTAATACCTGTTTTTCTTGAATATTTTTCAGGTTTCAATTCTCCTGTAAAGAGTTTAAGCCAAAATGCAATTTCATCATCAAAATTCCACATTTCTTGATAGTCATCAATAGTTCTCTTGTCAATTTGATTATAATCAGCGTTTGAATTTGCTTTTTTTAGAGATAGATTTTCAATTTTAAGTATTTCCCCAATCTTTATGATAATTCTTATTTGAGCATCCGCTTTTTTGAATCTCACAAACTGTTCATAATCTTCTCTATTAATTCCAAACTTACTTAAATCACTTTTCTTTATCTTGGTAGGAACTTGAATTGCTTTTACAGAGAAAAGTTTCTTAATGTCGTATCCCATTATTTTAAGCCATTCCTGTGCTTCTTTATCCCTTTTCCAGGAATTAAACTTTCTACAGATTACCTTTTCGTTTGCAAATCCGCCTTTTGCTGTTTTTGAACCCAGGTCTGCCCTATTCATATTTTACCCTTTTATCAAATTTACTATGTTTTTTCATAGACCTGCTTGCGTTCTCTATCTGCTCCTCAAGCCCTTCTCTTTCGATGTATCTTACCATCTCTATTGCCTCTTTTGTTGCCTTTACATCGTGAACCCTGACAATGTCTGCTCCCTTCATTATTGAGTAGATGGCACAGGCAACTGATGGCATCAAACGCTCCTCCATCTCAAGACCTAATGACATCTTTATAAAACGCTTTCTGGAGGCACCCACAAGAATAGGTCTTCCAAGCCCCTTGAATGTGCCGATATTATATAAAAGCGCCAGATTGTCCCTCAGTCGCTTACCGAAACCAATGCCAAAATCAACCACAGTGGATTCAAAGTCAATCCCTGCCTGAACCGCAAACTCAAGTCGCTCCCGAAGAAAATCATATATCTCACCTACCACATCCTCATATTGCGGGGACTTCTGCATATCCTTCGGCGTGGTCAGAGAGTGCATAAGGATGTATCCTACACCTGAATCTGAGACCGTCTTTACAAGTAATTCATCCCACCTCAATGCACTTACATCATTTATTATGTGTGCTCCTGCGTTTATTGCCTTATCTGCGACCTTACCCCTATATGTGTCCACGCTTATTAATGCACCGAGTTTCACCGCCTCTCTTACAGCAGGCAGAACCCTTCTCAATTCCTCTTCCTCCGGTATGGGTTCTGAGCCGGGTCTGGTTGACATTCCACCGATGTCAATGATATGAGCACCTTCCTCAAGCATCTCCTCCAGGCGTTTAAGCGCTTTCTTCTCATCAAAAAACTTACCCCCATCAAAGAAGGAGTCGGGTGTAATATTCAAAATTCCCATTATAAATGGTTCTTCAATGTTCAGAACTCTGCCTTTAATCTTCCATCTCTTCTCGTTGCTATACCTCTCCATCCGGTTCTTTAGTTCTATTGATAGGGTATCAAGTCCAAATGGTTGATTCTCCAACCTTTCACATAGCGATGCTATCTTTCTACTGTCACCAAGGATAATAACCGGCATTGAGGGAGGTTTGCATTGAATGGCACTTCTGGGGATGACCGCGTCGCCTCCGATTGCCAGCATCTCTTCCTTAATGATTAATACCGCCTGTGGTGATAGGTCTTCAATAAGTATTCTATTATACCTGAACTTTGGTGCCATCTTCCTGATGCCACCTTCATCAACCCCCATTGCCTTCTGTATCTCTTTGGCTGTTTGCTCATCCATATCATCAAGAAACCTTAACCTCACTTCAAATAAACCTCCTGTTTAGTATATTATCCATCCGTAATTGCAATACTTTCGTTTGTAAATAGATGTATTATCTTAAGTAGTTTTTGAAGGTCTATCACAGTTCTTTGGCAATATCCATATGGTCTTTCAATAAGAACACCATATACCATAAGTGGAAGGGTGTCTAATATGCCTGATGTCATATCGCGCTCACAGGCAGAAGCGATGACCAGTTTAGGTATTGCACCCTTCACTGCCTCTCTTGCCTGACTACCTCCAGGGACTACCGAAATTCTATATTCGCCACCTATCTTATCTCTTATGTCCTTGAATATGCACTTTCCACATCTGTGGCAGAGTTCTATACTTTTAGTAATTCTGAAGTTGCAGTCATCGTTCTGAAGACAGTGGGGTAATAGGATTAGGATATCGTCATGTTTGAATTTCTTTGCTCTATTTAACACAAGAATATTGTTGAGGTGGACGAATGATACCTGAATATTCTCTAAATCAAAGCCAAATAACCTGTATATGAACTCAATTGTAAGTTGGAGTATCTTTAAGACCTTCGCTTCTGTGTGCCTGCTTGAAATTATAATTCCTTTGGCTAAGAGATATATGAATATATACGATATTAGAGGCAATAGTAAGAAGAGATATACAATAATTGCGAGAAGTATACTTAATATGTTGGTGTGGATGAACATTATGATGAGGGCTGAAAGAGTAGCACCAGCCATTGATGTGATAAAGACCAATGTGAATCCCGTGGTGAGGGTTTTATTTGCACCTAAAAACTCGGATTGTTTGAGGTGTTCAATCTCTTTATTAAAGTGTGAACCAACCATTAATGGTTGTAGTCCCATATTGTCTGATATTAACAATAATGAAAGTTATTTAACAATACTATAGTATTTCAATAGAATCTCTGTCCAGATTTTATCTGCCTTCCCTGTAGGAGTTGGTAGGGGGTCATAATTCTCTTACCGGCAATCTGCAACTCTGTAACGAGGATTGGTCTTGCACCTGTAGATACAAGGGCACCTTCTTTCGTAATATTCAGTATTTCACCTGGCTCACCAGATTTCTCCGCATCTGATAATCTTGATTTGACAATCTTTACCAAAGTATCATCTAAATAGGTAAAAGCCAGTGGTTTTGGAGATAATCCCCTTATAAGATTGTGGATAATACCATCTGTTTCTTCCCAGTTTATCTTACAATGCTCTTTAAGTATCTTTGGTGCGTAGGATACCCTTTCAATCTCCTGGGGTCTTGGTTTTATCCTACCTTTGAAGTGACCGATAATGGTAGATGGCAGGATATCGGCACCTATATGAGACAATCTGTTATGTAGCATCTCTGCGTTTTCATCGGCTGAGATGTTGGTCTCACATTGTAGGAGAATCTCGCCGGCGTCTATCTTCTCACTCATAAGCATTGTAGTGACGCCGGTTTTCTTATAACCCCTGATTATTGCCCAGTTTATTGGGGCGGCGCCTCTGAGTTCAGGAAGTAGCGATGCGTGTAGATTTATAGAACCCTTCTTGGGCAGTGATAGAACTTCGGTTGATAGTTTTTCTCCATAGGCAACCACGACAATGTAGTCGGGTCTTATTGATTTTATTCTTTGAATTGTTTCATCATCGTTTATGCTTGGTGGCTGGAGTATATCAATCCCAAGGTTTCCCGCTTCAATCTTTATGGGCGGTGGTAGTATCTCAAGTCCTCTGCCCTTTGGTTTATCCTCCCTCGTTATAACCAATTTAATATCTACATCTCTACTCTCTTTAAGTGCTCTCAGGGAGGGGATTCCGAAATCACTTGTCCCTACGAATACAATCTTTATGTTCATTGATTACCCTTTGTTGCTAACCTTCAGCAATTCATTCAGTTTACTATCAATGGCTTTTCTTGTGTGCTTTGACATCCTGTCTATGAACAGAATGCCGTTTAGGTGGTCAACCTCATGTTGTAATATTCTCGCATTGAGTTCTTCATAACTACCCGATACAGGTTCACCAGAGATGTTGAATGCCTCAACTTCGGTAAATCTTCTTCTTGGTATCTCGGCGAATATCTCAGGAAAAGACAGGCACCCCTCCTCCATAATGAGATTTTCACCACTTATGGTGAGGGTGGGATTTATAAGGACGGAGTAGTCATTATCAATTTCTGCACCTTCTACTGGGAATTTTACAACAATTACTCTTTTAGAGATACCAACCTGTGGTGCTGCAAGACCCAGCCCTGTAGCATAATCAAGAGTTTCTACCATATTAAGAGCGAGGTCTTTTATCTCACCATTGAATTCGCATACCTCTCCCGCAAATTCTCTTAATACTGGGTCGCCATATATTACAATTTTGAATATCATAATAAATAATTATACTAAAAGATAATCGTTTCATACAATAGTTAGGGTTAAATTATTTAATAAAGAGAAGATATAAATAGTTTGTAATATTATTGACTTGAAGACGATAATATGGTAATCATTCCTAATTAGGTTTAATAGATTTTTTAAGAGAGGTTTTAATATGAAAGGTGATTTATACAAAAGGACCGCAAAGTGGATGGAGAGATTGGGAACAGAGACCGCATTTGAGGTTTTAGCAAGGGCTAAGGAACTGGAGGCAGAGGGTAAGTCGGTGGTTCACCTTGAGATAGGTGAACCCGATTTTGATACTCCTGCAAATATCATTGAGGCGGCAAAGAAGGCGCTTGATGATGGTTATACTCATTATGGTCCATCAGCGGGGCTCCTTCCATTCAGGGAGGTCATTGCAAAGTATATTACCGAGACAAGAGGTGTTGAGACATCACCAGCGAATATTGTGGTAACACCAGGCGCAAAGCCGATTGTATTCTTCTCCATACTCGCACTTGTAGAGCCGGGCGATGAGGTCATATACCCCAATCCCGGATACCCCATCTACGAATCCATGATTAACTTCGTTGGTGCAGAGGCAGTCCCCATTCCCATAAGAGAGGAGAACGAATTCAGAATTGACACTGATGAACTCAAATCACTGGTTACTGATAAGACGAAGATGATAGTTATTAATTCACCGCAGAATCCAACCGGCGGTGTGCTTACCAGAGAAGACCTGAAGAGTATTGCAGAGATATGCCTTGACAGAAAGATATGGGTTATGTCCGATGAGGTATATATCAAGATACTGTATGAGGGAGAGTTTCATTCTATATACTCGTTTGACGGCATGAAGGATTTGACAATATTAATTGATGGTGCATCCAAGACCTATGCAATGACTGGCTGGCGACTTGGATTTGGTGTGGTGCCTGATGACCTGGCATTTCATATTACCCGCCTTATGACCAACTCTGTAAGTCATACTACGAGTTTTGTTCAGATGGCAGGTATAGAGGCATGGACAGGACCCCAGAATAGTGTTGATGATTTCGTAAAGGAGTTCAAGCGCAGGAGGGATGTAATAGTAGGCGGTCTTAATGAAATACCAGGTATAAGTTGCCATCTCCCCAAGGGTGCTTTCTATGTATTCCCGAATATTAAGGGAACAGGATTGAAGTCAAAGGAGATGGAGACACGACTTCTGGAGGAGGCGGGCGTTGCTTCTCTATCAGGGACCTCATTTGGCGAATATGGAGAGGGCTATCTCAGATTATCGTATGCAAACAATGTAGATAATATTAGAGAGGCACTGAATAGGATAAGGGACTTTCTTTTGAAGGTATAAAAGGGATTTTGATATTATATCTATTTAAGTGAGAGATTGTTTTGATTTGTTAACTCGCGGAAGAGTTTTATAGTAGAATTATGTCTAACCGTTATAGATGTTTGTAAGGAAGGAAGATGGAAGAAGGTAAAAAAACCAGGTTGTATGAAAGGCATATTGAGTTCGGGGGAAGCATTATTAATTTCAATGGGTATCTACTTCCAGTTAGATACACTTCTATAATAGAGGAGCATCTCGCTGTGAGAAATGCGGTTGGGGTGTTTGATGTATCTCACATGGGTGAATTCATAATTGAAGGGGGCGAATCACCTGCTTTCATAGATTGGCTTATCACAAACCGCGCTTCTGATATCCCTATAGGGAAGGTAGTTTACTCTCCGATGTGCCTTGAGACAGGTGGTATAGTTGATGACCTGTTATGCTATAGAATAGACGACAATAAGTATATGCTGGTGGTGAATGCTGCTAATACCGAAAAGGACCGTAATTGGATAAGAGAACATCTCAAGTGGAATATTAACTTCACAGATATTACCGATGATATAACCCTTATTGCAGTTCAGGGTCCAAAGTCCAGGGATGTATTGAGGAAATTGACCAATATTGACCTTGAGAATCTAAAGTATTACTGGTTCACCACGGGTAAGGTTGCTGGTGAAGATATACTCGTATCAAGAACCGGTTATACTGGTGAACTTGGATATGAACTGTATATTCGTTCTGAAAACGATGCATTAAAGATATATGATGCAGTGATGGATGCAGGTAGCGAGTATAACATAAAGCCAGTTGGTCTCGGTGCCAGAGATACTCTCCGTCTTGAGAAGAAGATGTGTCTCTATGGGAATGATATAGATGAGACCACTACCCCACTTGAAGCAGGTATTGGCTGGACTGTGAAATTAGACAAGGACTTCATAGGTAGAGAAGTTCTCTTGAAACAGAAGAAAGAGGGAGTTAAGAGGATACTTGTCGGTTTTAAGATGGTTGGGAGGGGGATTCCAAGGCACGGTTACGATATCTATATTGCAGGCAAGAAGGCGGGATATGTAACCAGCGGGACACATTCACCAAGTTTGAATGAGCCAATAGGTCTCGGTTATGTTCCCATTGAAAATTCAGGTATAGGAAGTGAGATAGAGATATCTATCAGAGATAAGAGAGTCAATGCGGAGATAGTTGAAACACCTTTTATATAGTCGGTGCTGGCTCTGGTTTTAGAAGGAGGGAGGTTAAATGATAGTAAAATTCACTAAGACCCACGAATGGATTGCGGTTGATGATGATGAGGGTGTGGTAGGTATAACAGAGTATGCTCAGAAAGAGCTGGGCGAGATTGTGTATGTGGAGATGAGGGAGATTGGTGAGACAGTTGAAAAGGGAGAAGAGATAGGAGTGATTGAGTCGGTGAAGGCAGCTTCGGATGTCTATGCTCCTGTCTCCGGTGAGATAGTTGAGGTCAACGAAGAATTAGAAGAAGACCCTGAGATGATAAACCGTGATGCTATGGGCGATGGATGGCTGTTGAAGATAAGATTATCCAATCCCGATGAACTTGAGGAGTTGTTGAGTGAGGAAGAGTATGAAAAATTGACTGAGGAGGGATAAATTGAGGTATCTTTCTCTAAGCGATGAAGACCGAAGGAAAATCCTTCAGGTGATTGGCATAAATGATATTGATGAACTGTTTCAACAGGCGGGAGTTAAAGGTAGTATTGAGATTGGGCTGGGCGAGAAAATGTCAGAGCCCGCTGTATGGAGCCATTTTGAGAGATTGCAGAGTATGTGTAATGATGAACTTGTTTGCTTTTTGGGTGGTGGTGCCTATGACCACTACATCCCAAGAGTGATTGACCATATAATAGGAAGGGTGGAGTTCTATTCCTCTTATACACCATATCAACCCGAGTTGAGCCAGGGAACCCTTCAGAGCATCTATGAGTATCAGACGATGGTCTCTAAATTGACTGGTATGGAGGTCTCAAATGCCAGTATGTATGATGGCGCCACTGCACTCGCAGAGGCAATTTTAATGGCTCAGAGAATAAAGGGTAAGAGAACCAAAGTGCTTCTACCTGAAACACTCAATCCGCTCTATAAGAAAGTGGTGAACACATATACATCTGGAATGGAGCTTGAAAAGGTATGGATTCCATTTAATGGTGAAACAGGTTATATTGATGTTGATAGCTTATCGGAGCACCTGGATGAAAATGTTCTTTGTTGTGTGTTTCAATCCCCGAATTTCTTTGGAATAATAGAGAGGGATATGGAGGAGTTAATTGAAGTGATTCACCAGAGTGGTGGTCTTGCAATTGTGTCCACTAATCCCATCTCTCTTGGATTGTTAAGAGCGCCCGGGGATATGGGAGCCGATATCGTTGTATGTGAGGGTCAACCACTTGGGTTATCTTTATCCTTTGGTGGTCCATATCTTGGTGTCTTTGCTTCAAGGAGGGAGTATATTCGGCGAATGCCCGGTCGTCTTATAGCCAGAACGGTGGATGTCAATGGCAGGAGGGGTTTTGTAATGACCCTCCAGGCGCGTGAACAGCATATACGAAGAGAGAAAGCGACCTCCAATATCTGCACAAACCAGCAATTATGTGCTCTTGCCACCGCTGTGTATATGGCTACTCTTGGTGATGGGGGTATAAGAGAGGTTGCCAGGCAATCTTTTGCCAAAACCGAGTATTTAAAGAAAGAGCTCAAAAGGGCAGGATTTTCACTGCCATATAGCGGTATAACCTTCAACGAGTTCGTGGTTGACCTTGGAAAGAAGGCGAAGAAAGTGGTAGATGTAGCACTAAATAGTTCATATGCTGTGGGTATAGCATTGAGTGATTATATGGATGGAGTTGAAAATCACCTGCTGGTAGCTGTGACAGAGAAGAGGACTAAGGTTGAAATGGATAAAATGGTATCTATACTAAAGGAGGCATAATGGAGAGATTACTATTTGAGATGTCCAAGGAGGGTAAGAGCGCCTATAGTATTCCACCACTTGATGTAGATGATATAGAGGTTGAGAAGGTAATACCTAAAAATATTCTGAGGTCTAAAAAGATAGGTCTTCCATCTCTATCTGAGGTAGATATATCAAGGCATTACACACGCCTCTCCCGTATGAATTATGGTGTGGATGTTGGAATATATCCCCTCGGTTCTTGCACAATGAAATATAACCCTAAATTGGGTGAAGACATATCGCGAATGGGTGGCTTTACTTCACTACACCCTTTTCTCCCAGAGAGAGCGGTTCAGGGAGCTCTCGCAGTAATGTATGAATTGGGAGAGGCATTGAAGAAGATAACGGGGATGGATGCCATAACTCTTCAGCCCGCAGCGGGTGCACACGGTGAACTTACAGGTATGCTGATTATACGGGCATACCACAATAGTAAAGGAAGGCGACCAACCAGGGTCTTGATTCCTGACTCGGCACACGGCACCAACCCTGCAAGTGCTACTATCGCTGGTTTCAAAACCGAACAGACACCATCTGATGAGCGCGGTAGAATAGATATTAAAGCCCTTGAGAAGCAATTGGATGAAGATGTTGCAGGTATGATGGTAACTAATCCCAATACCCTGGGTCTCTTTGAAAATGATATGCCAGAGGTTGCCAGGTTGCTTCACAATGTGGATGCACTCCTCTATTATGATGGAGCTAACCTGAATGCTATTATGGGCAAGACCAATCCTGGTCTGATGGGCTGTGATATAGTCCACCTTAATCTCCATAAGACATTCGCTACACCCCATGGTGGTGGTGGTCCAGGTTCAGGTCCCGTGTGCGTAACAGAAAGATTGAGGGAGTTTCTGCCAGTTCCCATAGTAGAACGGGATGGCGATGGGTTTAGGTTTGACTACGACCTTAAAAATACTATAGGAAAGGTTGGGTCATTCTTTGGTAACTTTGGTGTTTTTCTTAAAGCACTTGCATATATTTTGTCAATGGGTGATGAGGGTATCAAACGAGTATCAGAAGATGCTGTTCTGAACGCCAACTACTTGAGGAAGAGGTTAACGGGTGTATATGACATTCCATATAATTATGTATGTATGCACGAGTTCGTTGCCAGCGGTAGAAACCTGGAGAAGTATGGTGTCAGGACGGTTGATGTCGCCAAACGGCTGATTGATTATGGTATGCACCCACCTACCGTTTACTTCCCATTGATTGTGGATGAAGCGTTGATGATTGAGCCGACCGAGACAGAGGGTCTTGATTCACTTGAGGCATTTGCCGATGCTTTGATAAAGATAGCAGAGGAGGCGAAAGAAAACCCCGATATATTACACAATGCGCCAATAAACGCACCAGTCGGTCGGCTTGATGAGACGAAGGCGGCGAAGGAGCTTGATGTGGTTTACACCGAAGATGTAGGTGGTGATTAATCAGTCCTGCATTCAGGGTAATAGGTATGTGTTCACAGACCGATAAGGAGATAGATGGAAGGGGCTGTAAACTGCGGGTTCTAATAAATCCCCCGGGTGATGCTTACTGGAATATGGCTGTTGACGAGGCAGTGTTCATATCGCACATAGAAGGTAAGGTCACCACCACTCTACGCCTATATACCTTTGAAAAGCCATCTATTACTTATGGCTATTTCCAGGAAGTTGGACCAGGCGATTACCAGGATAGAATAAAGGTAAGGAGGATTACCGGTGGTGGTGTGGTATTGCACCACCTGGACCAGACAATCTCACTGGTCATAAAGCCGGGTGATTTCAACCTTAAGAGAAAAGAGGATTTATACTATAACTTCTCCAGAGCGCTTAGAGAGGGGCTTTCATCATTTGGCGACATAACTGCTTTTGGTGGTCACAGCTCATCTGAGAGGGTGAGTGTATATGAATGCTTTAGTAAGATAGCGCCCGAGGATTTAGTGGTGGCGGGGAGGAAACTTGCTGGATATTCGCAGAGGAGAAGGCGTGGATTTACATTGCTTCAAGCTTCTATGAGGTTATATGAAGGTGAAGAAGACGGTGCTATATCACTGGAGGAGATATGCAATTCACCACCTGAACTCAATGGAGTTCACCGTGCTATAATTGCTGGCTTTGAAAAGGCGTGGAAGGTGAAGACATATAGAAGTGATTTAACTCGCTATGAGAGAGAACTTGCAGAGAGATTGATTGAGAAATACACTTCTGATAAGTGGAACTTTAAGGTAGATAAGGTGGTGAGATTATGAGAGCGGGATTGATAAGATGTTCTTGCTCTATTCTGGTAATTCTGATAGGTTCAGTTTTTCTTTCTCTTTCCTGTTCAAAGAAGGAAGAGGGTATAATAGTTGCCGAGGCAGGTGGTGAGAAACTGACGGCTGAGGAGCTAGACAGGTTGATTGATGAGAGTAAGGAGAGGACTCCCAAGATATATAGACATATGGTCACTCCAGAGTCGGTGATGGATGAGTGGATTGAGTTTCAACTGCTTGCCCAGGAGGGTCTAAACAGGAATTATGACGATGACCCCGAGGTAAAGAAGAAGGTGGAGGAATACCTGAAGAGAAAAGTGGTGGCAAAGTTGTGGGAGGAAGAGATAGAAAAAAAGGTTACTGATGCCAGTGAGGAGGAGGTTCGCAAGTTCTATGAGGAAATAAAAGATAGAGATTACAAGTTATCTAAGGAAAAGGTAAGATTGAGGGTAATAGCAACCAGAAGCATACTTGAGGCGAAGAACCTGAAGAAGAGAGCGATGGATGGTGAGGACTTTGCCGAGCTCGCAAGAGAGTATTCTATACGAATGGATAACAAAGAGGCAGGTGGGGACATGGGATACAGGGCAAGGAGTGAACTGCCGAATGAAGTCAGTTCAGTGGTATTCAATCTTAATGAGGGTGAGATAACTGACCCTATAAAGTTAGAGGTCGGTTTTTCCATATTCCAGGTAGTTGACAGGTTGGGTGTAGGGGATTACATACCGTTTGATTATGTTAAGGAGCAGTTGGAGAATAGATATCTGGTGGAGATGAAGAAGAAGGCAGCGAGTGATTTTCTTGAGAGATTGAAGGAAGAAAACCAGCCCATTAAGTATCTGTCTAGATATAACGATTATCTGAATGAGAAGTATAAGAAATCAAAGAATGATGGTGAGCGATAGCTTTATGGTTTTTGGTTATCGCTAATGGATTATGATGAATGAGGACCTTCAAGCCATTGAGGAGGCAAGAGACCTTGTAAAAAGGGCAAAGTCAGCCCAGAAAAAACTATCCCAGTTCACTCAAGAACAGGTTGATAAAATAGTAGAAGCGATGGCGAAGGCGGGGGAGAGGAGCGCCGGAGAACTTGCACGCCTTGCTGTCAATGAAACCGGTATAGGAGTGTATGAGCACAAGGTTCAAAAGAATGTTTTCTCCACCAGAGATGTATATGAATACATAAGAGAGATAAAGACCTGCGGTATACTCAATATTGATGTTGACAAGATGATGGTGGAGATTTCTGCACCAGTGGGAGTTATAGCGGGAATAGTCCCCGTGACAAATCCTACCTCCACTACCCTCTATAAAGCACTCATATCTGTGAAGAGTAGAAATGTGGTTATATTCTCAGCGCATCCAAAGGCGATTAAGTGCACTATGCGAGCAGTAGAGATTATGAGTGATGCAGCGGTCTCATCAGGTGCTCCGGTAGATACGCTCACCTGCCTATCCATACCGAGGATTGAGGGAACACAGGAGTTGATGCGCTCTGAGGGTATTGATTTAATTCTGGCAACGGGCGGAATTGCTATGGTCAGGGCGGCGTACAGTTCGGGGAAGCCGGCTATCGGTGTTGGACCTGGTAATGTCCCCGTATTTATTGAGAGGACTGCTGATGTAGAGAAGGCGGTTGAGTGCATAATATCATCAAAGACATTTGATAACGGTATCATCTGTTCATCCGAGCAATCAATAGTAGTAGATAGACCTCTTGAGGATAGCGTTGTTAAGGAGCTGGAGAAGAGGAAGGCATACTTTATGACGGAGGACGAGATAGATAGAGTGAGCAGGACTATGATACAGTCAGACGGTGGGATGAACCCCGAACTGGTTGGTAAGTCAGCGGAGTTCATAGCCAGAGCAAGTGGATTCAATGTGCCTGATGATACCACCCTTTTGGTCGCGAGATTGGCGGGAGTTGGTCGGGATTACCCTCTATCCTGCGAGAAGATTGCGCCGGTGGTTGCATTCTATGTGGAGGATGGCTGGGTGAAGGGGTGTGAGAGGTGTATTGAGATACTGGAGTATGGTGGTCTTGGGCATACACTGGTGATACATTCTAAGGATGCGGATGTGATAATGGAGTTTGGCATCAAGAAGCCAGTGTTCCGTGTTATTGTAAATGGTCCCGGCTCGCAGGGAGCGATTGGTATGGGGACGGGGCTTCCACCTGCTATGACCCTTGGCTGTGGAACATGGGGTGGCTCGGCTACCTCCGATAATATCACTCCAGAACACCTCTTACAGGTCAAGCGACTCGCTTTCAACCAACTGGAGGGCTGGTTCCCGTTTGCAGAGGGTTATAGATATAAGGAGGCAGTTAGAGTTAAGTCGGGTGTTGATAATATTAAATTACCAAATAAGTCAAAAGAAGATGTCGGGCGGGGTGGCTACGATAGGGAGGAGATTGAGAATATAGTGAGAAGAGTTTTAAGAGAGAGGGGATTGATTTAGGTTAAATAGTATGGTAATTGTTTGTATAAACAGGAGGGAATATGGCAGAGAGAGAAGTTGAGAAGATAGCATTGGGTATGGTAGAGACCAAAGGTCTGGTGGGAGCAATAGAGGCGGCTGATGCAATGGTTAAGGCTGCAAATGTAACATTGATAGGCAAGGAGAGGATAGGTGGAGGTTATGTTACCGTAATGGTCAGGGGCGACACGGGGGCAGTGAAGGCGGCAACCGAGGCGGGCGCAGCCGCAGCAAACAAAGTGGGCGAACTGGTAAGTGTTCATGTGATACCAAGACCACACATTGAGGTGGAGAGCATATTACCAAAAGGACCTAAAGAGGATTAGAAATTATACAATTCGTTATATTAAGTGATGTCTTATCCTGATGGCTAATGATGGCGATTCATTAGAAAGTCGTGTATCTATTCTAATAGATGCATTTTTAAAGATTGGAGAGAGAGCGGCTTATGTTCCTGTTGGTGTGTCTGCAAGGCACATTCACATCTCAAGAGAGCACCTTGATATAACATTTGGCATGGGTTATGAATTGGTATCCTACAAGCCCTTACTTCAACCGGGACAGTTTGCAGCAGAGGAGAGGGTGACGGTTGCTGGACCGTCGGGTGTTCTTAAAGATGTTCGTATTCTTGGACCGGTTCGTAGTAGCACTCAGGTTGAACTGTCAATTACTGATTGCCTTGAGATAGGCGTAGATGCTTATCTTCCAAAGGGTGATTATAAGGAGGGGGTGGGTGGAATCACAATCATAGGTCCAATGGGGAGTGTTACTTTAGATAGAGGTGTTATTGTAGCCCAGAGGCATCTGCATACGACACCAACTCTGGCAGACCGACTGGGTGTAAACACAGGTGATGAGGTGTGTGCCTATCTGGGCGGGGATAGGTCGGCAATACTGTATGGCGTTCTGGTCAGGGTAAGCGAGGACTTTGCGGATGAACTGCATCTTGATACCGATGAGGCAAACAGCGTTATGGCAAAATCGGGTCAGAATGCTCTTGTTTTTAGGTCAATGCCCCTTCCTGATGAGATATACCGTATGATGAGAGAACTGATGGGTGATGAGGGAAGAGAGAGCAAGGTTGCTGGAAGTGACTGGTATTTTGAGGGTAAACTCCTTACCGAGACGGATGTTGTTAATGCGTCCAAAAAGGGTGCGAGAAGGATAAGAGTTAGGAGAGGTTGTATAATCACCCCACTTTCAAGGGAGAGGGCATCTCTATTGAGTATAGAGATAATCATCTCATGATATTCATAATAATATGAACAAGACACTGATAGAAAAGGTGAGACAGGCGGGTATTGTTGGTCTGGGTGGAGGTGGTTTTCCTACCTATGCCAAGTGGCAGAATGGCGCGGAGGTGGTTATAGCAAATGGTGCAGAGTGCGAACCACTGCTGGTAAAAGACCGCTATCTGATGGAGAATTATCCTGATGTTATCGTTGAAGGTGTGAAGAGCGCAATGGATGCTACGGGAGCAAAGAGAGGGTATATTGCTATGAAAGATAAGTATAAGAGTGCCATAACAGCCATTGAGAAACATACTAAAAGAGGTAGTATTGAAGTTGTGAGGTTGCCGGATTTCTATCCCGTAGGGGATGAGTATTTTCTGGTTGATAAAATTATCGGGAAGAGAGTTCCACCGCTCGGTTATCCCACTGAGATAGGTGTGGTGGTGAATAATGTGGAGACGCTCTACTTCGCCCAAAATGCGGTGAATGGTGAGCCGTTCACCCACAAGTTCATATCGGTTCTGGGTCTGGTCAAGAGACCCGGTGTTTATAAAGTGCCAATAGGTGCTTTGATTAGGGATATTCTTATCGCCTCAGGGGTGAAAGAGAGTTCATATCGGTTGTTTATGGATGGTCTGATGATGGGCAGTGATTGCACAGGTGATTGTGTGGTGGAGAAGACAACCTCAGCATTGTTTGTGTTGCCACTGGAGACCGCTCATAAGGTGAACCCTTCGATTCCGATAGAGGTGTTAAGGCGGAGGGCAGTAAGTGCCTGTGAGAACTGTAGGATGTGCACCGACCTGTGCCCAAGATACCTTCTCGGTTATCCCATTGAGCCCCATAGAATTATAAGGGCTTTTAGTTATAATCTATCAGGAGATGCTTATAATAGTGCAATAAGGATGGCATACAACTGCTCAGAATGCGGTATATGTGAGTTATATGCGTGTCCTATGAATCTATCACCGAGGCAGTTGAACCGGTATATAAAGAGCGCTTATAAGATGAAGGGAAGACCGGCAGCTATTGAGGAGAGGCGGGAGTATATGACAGAGAGAGCGGTTCCGCTCGGACGGCTTATAGAACGGCTTACGGTAGGTGATTTTGTGGTCAATGCAGAGTATGTTAGTGAGATTGAACCGGAATGTGTGGAGGTACCACTCACCGGATATGTGGGGGGAGATATAAAGCCAATTGTGAAGAAGGGTGATAGGGTAGAAGAGGGTCAGGTTATAGCAGAAAGCGATAACGAAGCAGGTGTTTTATTTAATGTAGCCCATTCTCCTGTAGATGGAAGGGTGGTTAGTATAGGAGAAAGAGTCAGGATTGAGGTGGTTTAGGTGCCTACATTTATGATATTTCTGGTGATTCATATATTCATGTTTTCTGCTGAGGTCACGATGTGGAGGGCTGGGATACCTGAGAAGGTGGAGGAGATACCAAAGGGGGATATTGGTGTAATATACAGTATGATTAATCAGGAGAGAATGAAAGAGGGGCTGAGTTTGCTGAAGCTGGATGATACTCTATCGCATCTTGCCTGGGCTTATGCGGATGATATGGTGAGGAGGGATTACTTCGGGCATATTAATCCCGAGGGTGAAAATGTTGGTGACAGGTTGGACAGGGCGAGGATGGCTTACAGTTTAGCGGGCGAGATTCTTGCTGAGAACAGAAGTGCAGAGGGGGCGGTAGAGGCATGGTTGAAAAGCCCGGGGCACTATGAAGCGATTATGCAGGAGGGCTATGAGAAGATGGGGATTGGTGTGGTTGAATCGGATGATGATTACAAAATATATGTGGTTGTCTTCTACCGTCCCCTGAAGTTTCCTAACTTCAATAAGACGGTGATATTTGGTAGTAGATAATAAGTGGTGAAATATGGAGAAAAAAGCGATAGGAATGGTTGAGACATCCAGTGTTGCGAAGGGGCTTGAGGTTGCGGACTTCATGTCAAAAGAGGCGGAGGTTGATGTCCTTCTGTGTAATTCTACCTGCCCTGGTAAGTTCATCGTTCTGGTCTCAGGTGAGGTAGCCTCTGTAAGGTCTAGTGTGGATAAGGGGTGTGCGATGGCGGGAAGTTCACTGGTTGACCATGTTGTTATTCCAGACCCTCATCCACAGATTTTTTCCGCAATAGCAGAGACAACCGGTGTGGAGAGAATAGAAGCGCTTGGGATAATAGAGACATTTTCTTCTGCAAGCGGTCTTGTTGCTGCTGATGCGGCTGGCAAGGCGGCGAATGTTGACCTGGTGGCGGTTCGCCTTGCTATGGCTATCGGTGGTAAGGCATATGTCTATGTGAATGGTGATGTTGCCTCTGTCAGGTCTGCGGTGGATGCGGGGGCTCAAGAGGTGGAGAAGATAGGTCTTCTGGTGGCAAAGGTTGTTATACCGGACCCTGATGATTGCTTAGATAAGTTCATACTCTGAGTATTTGTCAATATCTATCAATCAACTCTGGTAATTGTTATACTCTTATTGATATGGCTGACATTGACCTTGATAGAGATATACTAAAGGTATTTACTCCTGAATACCTGTCAAAACTATCAGGTCTTGACCTGGTGGCGCGACAGGTGGTGGAGGGGTATTTTGCTGGTCTTCACAGGAGTATCTACAAGGGCTTTTCGGTGGAGTTCGCCGAGCACAGACCATATTGCTCTGGTGATGACATCAGGTATATTGACTGGGGGGTTTATGGAAGGAGAGATAGATATTACATTAAAGAGTTTGTGGCGGAGACCAGTTTGCAGGCGATTATGGTAATAGACGCATCCGGTTCGATGGATTATAAGGCGTATGGGGAGATAACCAAGATGGATTATGTGAAGCAGTTATCCTCGGCATTATCTTATCTGCTTATTCGCCAGAGAGATAGTGTCGGTCTGGCATTAATTACGGATAGATTGGTTAAGATTATCCCTGCCAGGTCCACTCGTTATCACCTCTATAATCTTCTTGTTGAGATTTCAAAGATAGAGGCAGGGGGTAAGACCAACCTGGCGAGTTCATTAATAACCCTTGGTGAGCGTCTTACCAGAAGGGGTCTGGTGATATTAATATCCGACCTGTGGGATGATGACAATAGAATTTTATCGGGTATAAGGGCATTCAGAGAGAAGAAGAACGAGTGCATCGTCTTTCAGGTGCTTGACAGATTGGAGAAGACGCTCTCAGCAAGTCCGCCCCATTTTGTGAGGGAGATGGAGGGGAAGGACAGGGCATTTATAACCGAAGATATTGTCAGGTCATACAGGGAGAGATTTGAGGAGAGGCAGAGGACTATTAAGAACAACCTTTTAGAGATGAATGTAGATTATCAGATGCTATATACGGATGTCCCCCATTATATATCGCTTGCCACCTACCTCAAGAAGAGAAAGAGGTTGAGTTGAGCTTCTTACACCCATACTACCTTTTTCTGATGCCATTGTCATTACTTCCGGTGATAATTCATCTGATAAAGCATAGAAAGGTGAAGGAGGAGCCATTCCCTGATATTACTTTGGTGGAAAAGGCACAGGAACATCTCAGGAAGAAGTTTCTTCTCAAGGAGATATTGCAGTTGATAATGAGGGTTCTGATTATCGCATTGCTAATTCTGGCGATAGCAGGTCCTTATGCAGGGGATGGAGTGAAAGGTGAATTGCTTTTGATAATTGACAATTCGCCTTCAATGGGGATTATGACAGAGAGGGGGATGTTATTTGATAAGGCGAAGGATATAGCGTGGATGGTTGTAGATGCTTTGCCCCCGGTTAGCAGGGTGTCGGTAGTGGGATTATGTGGTGGTGGTCTTGACGATTATACGAGCGATAAGGTAGTAATTAGGAGGGCGATTGATAGGTTATCTATAGGTTTTAAAAGACATGACATAAGGTTATTGGATGGAGGACCGGACGGTGATAGCGATAGGAAGATTTTATTAATCACTGATGGATACAATATTGGGAACCTTGGAGAGATGAGAGACATAGCAGAGAGTGCAGACATAATCTTCCTATCATCGGGCGAGAATGAGGGATATATAACAATTAGAAGATGCATAATGGGTGAGGATAATTCGGGTGTAATTTTAAGAATAGGTGGTGTCTCTAATGTGGAGGGATATGAACTTGAGGTTGTGGAGGGTGATAGGAGAAACATAATTGAGATTAGTGATGAGGACATAATGAGGGGAAGTATCATGCTTACTGACGGTGGGGGTGCAGGTTATGCACATCTTGTTGGCTCAAAAAACACCTTCGGTTCTTATGCCTTTTATGGAGAAAGGTCGCCTTTGAAAGTTAATATATCAACTGAAGATATTCATCTAAGTAATGTTATCACATCAGCGCTCAATGCCCTTAGGTCGGTATATCAGGTTGAGGTATCTGATAGGAAGAGTGCTGAACTGACTGTGGCAATAGCAGATGAAGGTGGTTCATACAAGGATAATATGGATACAGTTGTTTTATTCAGTGATATTTCAAGCTCAGAGAGGATGATTGAGGGTATTGGCAACCTGGTGAGGAGTAGTTATGTGGGTGGGGGGCGAATAGACCCGAAGTTCTGGAAGTGGTCGGGAGGGAATGTGAACTGCAATCTTTCAGATATTAGATTTACAGACCTGTTGGCTCCTGTAAACGAGCAAGGTGTAGCAATTCTGGTTTCAGAGGATGGTTATCCTGTTCTCTTCCGCATTATGAAGGGCGACCGAAAATTGTATATATGTTCCATACCTTTATCGGGTTCATATTCTAATCTTGTATCTGGTGGTGGAATAGTCAAGATATTTGCTATCATACTTGATGACATACTCGGCGGCAGTGAGCTGGAAGTGGGTGAATATCTCTCCAACCTGAAAGTTTATTTCTCGCCATTTGAGGATTATGACTTACTAGGGCTTGCTCCAGGTTTATATAGAAGACCTGATGGAAGGATGGTGGGAGTGAACATCAACGAGGATGAGTTCAACAGGATGCAAATTGGTGAAATCAACAAAGTAATTGAAGGGGTGGATATAACCACCGTTAAAGACCTTGATAGATATCTTGAAGGACTGACGGAGGATTATACCAATCTGCGCCCCTCTTTGCTGATAGCAGTTGTGGTTTTGTTATTGATTGATAGTATTATATACTTTCCGGCATTCCGTCGTCTTGGGGCTGGAATATCCTGACGATGGTTCTGCCTATTAATTTTATATCAGTAATTGGATTGTATTGCTCAGCATATTCCCTGTCCAGGTCAATCTTTCTCTCCTGTATTTTTCTATAAATCTTTCTGATGTTTTTCTTCTGTATCATTTTCTCTTCGTTGAAGAATATTATCTGGGAAGGACCGGTAAGTCCGGGCTTTACACTGAATACCTTCTCCATTCTTTTGTCATAACGCCTTATATACTCTGGAATCTCTGGTCTTGGACCCACGATGCTCATATCTCCCTTCAGGATGTTAAAGAGGTTAGGTAGTTCGTCAAATTTGATGCTTCGGATAAAGCTCCCCACTTTGGTTATTCTTGAGTCATTATTGTATGTAATTTTTGAACCGCAACTATGAGAATTATTTACCATAGTTCTGAACTTCCACATTTTGAATGGCTTTCCACCCTTTCCGATGCGGACCTGCTTGTAGAATACAGGTCCGGGGGAATCTAACTTTATCAGAATACCTATGGCAAACATTATTGGAGCGAGCATTAAAATAGCATATGCCGATAATGTAAAATCCATCAATCTTTTAATTGCATCTCTAATCATAATTTAATCCCTCCAAACTTTAATTATATTATCCTTTAAAATCATTGTGCTCATATAGAAATATACCATATATGTGTAATAAAATACTATCGTGAAAACACCATTCTCCTTCTGAGCCATTGATAGATGTTTGGAGATAGGTTTGCCAGC